>TARA_R110002020_G_scaffold13283_3_pt1 | contig 11357 bp, 17 predicted proteins | sample TARA_R110002020 | Tara Oceans TARA_R110002020 (sample SAMEA4396489) | marine metagenome | biome: Westerlies Biome; feature: [MES] marine water layer (ENVO:01000295) within the mesopelagic zone...; material: water (ENVO:00002006), including particulate matter (ENVO:01000060) such...
GTTCTTGCTCGTTAGTTTCTGCAAGCTGTGGAAATTTAATATCAAACCATGTAGGTACAGATAATCCAGCTTTTTGAAAGCAAGCAATCATTACTTGCTTAATTACAGGCTTTAAAGGATTTTGTACGGCACTTCTAATGTAACTATTATAGTTGTCGTTCTCATGCTCTTTGGTAGCCCAGCCTCCTTGTTGTTCTCCGTAAAGTTTAGACATTGGCATTCTTAGAGCAGCAGCCATGTCTAAACGTATTTCTCTGAGCATTTCTGCAAGCCCTGCAAAGTTTAGCTGCTTTTGATCAAACTTATCTTTCCCATCTAACATCATCAAACTAGAGTAGTCTTTTATCTGATTAGTTAGTTGTGCTAACTTAGCCATATTAGTAGTGCCTTCACTAGTAATCAATTGCTCTCTGTAACCCTCAATATTCAATACAGATATTTTAGCTTCATCTAATATTTCATAGATTACATTTCTAGCTTTAATATGCCTATTAAGCACCTCTTGTATTTGCTCTACAATACTTGCACCCCATCCACGCAAATATAACCAGCTAGCTCTATCTAATGTGTTTTTATTTTTAAAAGGCGTTAGTCTTTCAAAGCTACACTCTCTACTCACATCATTAAATACATGCAGCCAGAAAGTTTTAAAAGTTGAATTGTATTCTAGGGTTAAATCTTTGGTAATTGTATCACCTAGTCCTATCTGTTTAGTATTGATTCTCCAACGGTCAACAACTAGACAGCTTAGATTGCTTTTAGGCGTAATTACAGGAGCAGTAGTTAAGTCTTGATTGCCATCTAGCAAGATTAAACCAGCACCGCCATATAGACGTGAATATTTAGCTAGTTTGCTAATACTATCTAATCCTATGGATTCATTAAATACATCCATAGCTTGCTGAATATCATCTGCATCTAGTTCATCAGATATAACCTCGAAACCTTTGGATAATGCATCGTCTACAGGTAAATCTATTGCAGTCTGTACAATATTAAAACTATTATAGTAGTTTTCTAGATTAGGGTATTCTAAAGTAATCTCTGGCGGGTGTGCCTCAATATTAGCATTATTGGTCTGAAAGTTTTTGCTTGCTGCAATCTGAGTTTGGAGTTCAGTTAATCTATTCTCTGCTAATTTTTTAGTAGCAGCTTTTTTAGTTGTAATCTTTTTTTTTGTAGTCATTTTTTTAAACGTACATAGATAATGGTATGGTTGTTTGCTGTCTGCCCTCGGCAATATTTACAGCATCTATCATAGTGTCTACTATATCATCATTTGTTGGTTGTTGGAAATCTCTTTGTATAGCTGTACATTCGTTGATTATATCATTGCTCATTTGTTTATTAAATGAGGGTAAACAGACACGACCACTAGCAATATAATCTAACACACCTTGTAATCTCTCCCCTTTGTCTGTGTTGCGTGGAATGGGTATAACTGGGATTCTTGAATTTCTTTTTAATGTTTGTATTAATCCAGTACCGCTAGCTTTGTCTTCAATGTAAAAACCGCTTAATATGCAGCTCTCAAAAAAGCTAGTCCATTTATCGTAAACTTGTTGTGCTTGCTCTATAAGCTCTGGAGCTTCCCATTTACCACGCACCATATCAAGCCATAGCAAGTCTGTATCTGTTACACCCCAAACGCTAAATACGCTGTAATCGTTATGTTGCTTAACTTTCATAGCTGTATCAGCAGTTACAAATAATCTTTTAATTTTAGCTGGGTATTCTTCATAGAAATTAAAGTATTGGCGTTTGATTACTTTACCACCCATACTCATCAATTCACCTTCCCAGATATGAAGGTAATCTTCATATAATAGCTTTTTGCACAACTCCATCTCTTCACGCAATGTCTTATTAAAAAATGGATTATCTGAGTAATTGAATTTTTTAAGTATGCAATTATCAGGCGTGTTTAATATAAATCTTTGATATGTAGCATCAGTCTCAAATCGTGGGTTAAATGTTACCCATATCTCTGAATTATCTTTTCTGATTGTGGGTATAAGTAAATCCCAAGACTCTTTTGTAATGTTTGCAGCCTCTTCACACCATACAATATCCACACCCTCCATACTTTTTATTTCTGTAGGATTGTTGCGTAAACCTGCAAATATAAACTCGCTACCATTTACACAGCGTATAGTTGTTGTTTGTACTTGAAATAAATGTTCCAAATTATGCTCTGAAATAATATCAGCTAATAACTTTAGCACTGAATCCTTAATAGATTTTTGTAGCTCACGTGTACACAGTATGCGTAATGGCTTTTGTGTAGCCATAACAATTAATGCCCTTGCCACTTGATGGCTTTTGCCTGAACCACGACCACCATATAAAACTTTATACCTACAGGGCGTGTCTATTAAAAACTGATAGTCTTCTATAAAATCCATATTGCAACAATTACAAAAAAGCTATTTTATCCACCGTCCAGGCAATTCACACTAAAGCGTTGATATACTTAGCTTTCTTTGTCGTCTGTTTTTGCAACATCTTTAGCTTTTACCATGTTAAGAGTTAATACAGAGCCTTGTTCATGCGTATTATGCTGTTGTATCTCTTGTTTAGGTTTCCCATACACTCTATCTTTAACAGCATTGTATGCTTGTGTATCTTTTGATTCTATCGCTTTATTTACCTGCATGAAGTCCATAGCTGCCTCTAAACTTATGTCTTTAGCATCTACCCCATACGCCTTTGCTATTTTAGCAGCAACTTTCTCATTTAGATTTAATTCTAGTATGTCTTTTAATATCAGTTTGCGTTGTTTTTTTTTGCGTCTAGCTTCTACACTTGCTATTCCACCTTTTTGTGCAAATTCTCTCTGCTCTTTCTCTGTTAAATGTGATGTAGGTTTTAAATTATTATGTCGTTTGTCAATCATAAATCACCTTTATTAAATCTCCCATTCAATTACTTCTCCATTTCTTTTAACTGCATATTCTTTGTTGTTGCTTTGCATCATCTTTACCCACTTATTTATGATTGCATTGCAATACGTTTTCTCTTTACCCATTAAGCATAAGCATTTTAAATACAATTGCTCTGCTTGAGCATCAGTTAATTCCAATTTATCTGTAATTTTAATTAGAACATCAAACATAATTGTTTTTGTTTAGAGTTATATCTATTTTCTAGCTCCACTTTTTTAATATGATAATAATAATGTGATTCTGGATAAGACATTTTTTTGTTGTTTAAAATAGACAAGGCAATTTCTTTATAGCTTGGCACTTTATTTAGCACTGACAATCTGTTAGGGACACATTCAGGGATTCCTGTATTATAACAACGCTTTTCCCAAGTTTTTATGTATGTAATAATATCGTTTTTCATACTCATTTACAATTAAATTTGCTATTTCGTTTGCGTAATTTCTTTCTTGCAAACTTAATAAGCTCCATGCTTTTTTAGTAGAGCGTTCAGTTGATTTACCAACAAAATTACAATATGCCTGTCCAAGCCAAGCTTTTCTGTTAATTTTTATATTAGATAAATTTTCCTCACAACAAAACTTCCATTTTTTTAATATTTCAACACCTTTTAATAAAAAAAGTTCGGCACCAGTTAGACAATTAAAAGAGATTTCTATTTGCTTATGACAACAAACGTCATCATACATTCCATTTTGAAAGTCTTCCCACAGCCAATACGGATGCCATATTTTATTCATAACTGCCATCAGATTTATGAATTTCTGTGCCTTTCACTGGCGGATTGAATACTGATATTAACACTGTATCTTCTAACGCCACAAATTCATGTTTGTCATTGTTGTCAAGAATGTAAGTTGTATCTGGCTTAATATCAAAAGTTTTATCTGTAGCTAAATCTGTAACTGTTGCGTGTCCTGAGATGCAATAACATGCTTCTAAATGTTTTTTATAATGCCATACTTCTTTTAATCCTTTGGGCAAAATAGTTTTATGCAAGCTAAACCCCATGCCATCTTTTTCTAATAAAACTCTTATAGATCTAAACCCTTTGTGTGTAAAATGAACATCTCTATCTGTTCCTTCTAAATCTTTAATATTTCTAATATACATATTTAAACCTCATTTATTTTGCTATATTTTTTGATAATCATTTTTTTTCTATTTTCTTGATCTTTAGTGGGAGATAGCCCCATATATTTACAAGTGTGGTCGTTTTTTAAAATAGTAATTCCGAACCTTTTCCAACTTGTAACCTCTGAATTGTGAGCTTTTAAACAATTTAAATCATCGGGCGGAATTTTTATTACTACTCGTTTTTTATTTTTTCGACCGTGAGCAGTTACACCGTTAATTGTAAATTTAATGTTGTTTTTTTGTAAATCTTTAATTACATCATCACTTAAACCTCTACCCAATCTACCCCACAACTTAAATGATTGAATAAACCTAGCTCTATAATTTTTTTTTACTTCATCGGGCAAAGTGTTAAGCAGGAATTTAACAAAACTTTTCCATGTATGCCCCACAGGTAAAGTAAAATCTTTATACATTAATTGTTTGCCATACTGTGCAACAAAATTAGCACCGCTCACCCTCAAGCATAATTTTCTCCAAATATGCTCATCTATCACTTTGTACATATTTAAAGAGCTTTTGCCTTCAGACATAAAAGGAGAAGCAACACGCATTTGAGATACAGACATTCCAGCCATATAAAAAATATCGTATAACTTGTTGTACAACCATTCAAATTTAGCATTAGCTATCCAAATGTCATTAGTACGCCAGTCATAAATTGGGTATACATTGTACACATTTTTACCATTCTTTTTTGTCCAACATTTATTGTCCAACATAATTTTATCTTTATTTGCAATAGCTCTAAACCTGTTTAAAGACTCATCTGTTCTAATACCAATCATACACGCTGTACGTTTACCTTCAGAATACCATTCACCAAAGTTATCCCAAAAAACCTCGTAACTCATGCCAGTTTTAAAAAAAGGAAATTTGTGATTGCTTTCATTAATAACATAATCACGATCTGGCATTTTATTAACCCATTTTTCTTCCTCTTGTGTGTTCCAGCAAATCCATTCTTCAAAAAATGAAGATGTAGTGCATGGCAAAGCAATAGGCAAACAACACCAATAAACATCTAAATAATCAATATTGTCATCAATTATTTTAAGCATAAATTCTAAGCTATGAGTGTAATTTGCCTCATTATCCATAACCATTAAGCCAATTTTTGATTTAATATTATGCTTTTTCATGTAATCTATAGTAAGATTAAGCATAACACCGCTATCCTTACCGCCAGAAAAAGATAAATAAATTTTTTCAAAATTAGCAAAAATAAAATCTAATCTTTCTTGCGAAACACTAAAAACATCTTGAGATAAAAAAATCTTATCCATTTTTATATCTCCCAAGCTTCATTAAAATCTTTGTGCTTAAATAAGCTAGCAAGACCTGTAATTTGCTTTAACCGCAGCAACTCATCAGCATCCATACCAATGTGCTTTAATATCCATCTGTCGCTTTTACCAGCTTCTACTAAATCAGCCACTATATTGCTCATCAATTCAATATTGTGTGAACCTCTTGCTCTATTATGCCTGATTGTTGATGCCATTCTGTTAGAATCATCTTTATCAATGACAACAATAGGCAGATAATTTTGCTCTCTTTCAGCAACTCTTTTTGATGTTTTTAAAACAGTATAGCGATGATATCCATCTACAATTTCATATTTATCAACACTTTCAAGATAATAACAAACCACTGGCATAGTGTAGCCATCTTCCCAAATAGATTTTTCTAATAATTCCATCTCAGGAGGAGCAACAGAATTGGGATTATAACTATTTGCTTGAATTTGATTAATATGAATCCTTTTTACATTGTAAACTGGTGATTTATACATAATTATCTCCATTTGTTGTTGTTTAAAGCCTTATAATAATATAATTATTTTTAATTGTCAATAGTTTTTTTTACTTGAAGTGCAAAGATTTTTTTCTCTGTAAATGCAGTATTGACAGAGAGCAGATTCCTGTTTTAAAAACTTTTGCTCATGTTGAATTGCATGTAAAAGACTTAAAAAATATTTATGCAACATCTTTTCATCTGTTGACCTGTCATATCGCTTTTTAAAAACTTTATTAAAAATCACATACATATACTGGCTATACACTAGTTTAACATGTGGGTTTTGTAGAAATATTAGCCAAGCATAAAAATCTAATTGCTTATAATTCAAATATTTTAAAATTGGAACTTTCCCAGTTTTAAAATCGCATAAAAATGCTATATCATTTTTAATAATCAAAAAATCTGGAATATACATGAAATTGTTAACATATTGCTTTTCTTCTAGTATAGCAATTTCTGCTCTTGAAACCGCACTTTTCAAAGCAGATAAATTAGATTGTATTTCTGAATCTAACAAAGAATCATTAATAAAATAATTGTATATATTCTCATGCAATTTCTTCCCTTTTTGTGTTGCTTCTGTTTCTTTGAATAAAAACAATTTATCCACATAATGCAACTTAAATTTATATTTGCATTGCAAGTATGTGTTAATTAAAGAATAGCTTATTCTCATAATGCAATTATTAAGTATCTCCGTCTTGATATATATAATATATATAAATGCAGATTAATTGTCAACACTTTTTTAGAATCTTTTTTAATTCTCTTGTTTTTTTATCTTGATACCGCTGTTTGTCATAAGCACGTCTTTTTTCTTTGTTAGCTTTGTGATAAGCTTTTAAATTGCGTTGTCGCAACAATTTGTAATCTTTGTCTACAAAACCAATTAAATCATTGATTGCTGCGCTCTCGCCTGCAATTTTCATATTATATATTTTAGCATACTTTTGTTGCATGCCCATTAATAATTGCATCTTCCAACAATTCATCAACGATCTTTATTTGAGATTCAATTGTTATTGTGGGGTCTGCATTTCTTGCGTAGTAAGCAGCACGAACAGCATTAGCAGCAACATAAACAGCATTAGCATTAGCAGCATAAGTAGAATCAGGAGCGTGAACGTAAGCAGCAACAGCAGCAACATAAGCAGCAGTAGTAGCAGCCATTAGCTCTTTGATCGTTATAGAATGTCCTGCATGATACTTTTTAACTAAATCTAAAGCATCTATACTTCTTTTATCTGTCAAAAAATTACGCACTGATTCTGCGAACAAATAATTCGCTTTAGCTTGTTTATCAGCAGTTAATTGCTCAATCTTGTCTTTTAATTCTTGCTTGAATTTAGCCATTATTTGCTCTTAATTTATCAATAAATCATCAACTATTTTAATTTGAGATTCAATTGTAATGCTTGGATCTGCTATTCTTGCAAACTTAGCAGCATCAGTAGCAGCATCAGCAACAGCATAAGCAGCAAAAGCAGCAGCAAGAGAATCAGTAGCCGTAGCAGCAGCATAAGCGGCAGCAGCAGAAGCTGTAGCTGTAGCTGCCGTAGCAGCAGCATTAGCAGTAGCGTCAGCATAAGCAATAGATAAATCAGATGCGCTCACTTCTTCACCCTCAAGAACGAGTTTAGCTACAGATAAAGCATCTATACTGCTTTGATTTTTCAAAAACTTAGCTACAGAATCGGCAAATGTCAAAGCAACTGCTGCTCTATCACGAGCAGATAATTGATTAATCTTTTCTTTTAATTCTTCTTCTTTATTCATTATTTATTCTCCGCAATGTTGATTCCCAATAGCTCTGGCAGCATAGGTATATGTTGTTTATTTAAATAAGCACCTCTTAAATGAGCACCTCTTAAATTAGCATATGTTAAATTAGCACCTCTTAAATTAGCATCTTCTAAATTGGCATATGTTAAATAAGCACTAAATAAATCAGCATCTATTAAATTAGCATCTTGTAAATCAGCACCTCTTAAATTAGCATCTTCTAAATTGGCACATTGTAAGTTAGCCACACTTAAATCAACCCAACTTAAATCTGGGGTAAAATCTGGGTTAGATTCTCTGTATTTGTTCCATGCCTTAACGTCAGTCGTGAGCAGCTTAATGGCTTCTTCTTTATTCATCATTTATTCTCCATTTTATTAGTTAAGTGGGCTATCCCCTCTTGATACATATTATAATATATAATTATATTATAATGTCAACACTTTTATAGTTATTTTTTAAATGTTGTAGGAGCTGTCAAAATGCATAGTTATACGCTTGATTATTACATAATCAATATGTACTAAATGCTTAAAATAAATATCTAAATTATATTTACTGCTCTGCGTTTGCAGTAGCGATACAGAGGGCTTGATGATGAAGTTGTAATTGCTGAATGCTTTTTCAGCGTTGCCACTCACGCCCAGATAGCTATATCCCAAATATTGATTATTGGAGATTGTATTTGCAGTGCTTACCAAAATTTTGTTATCACTATCCAACAACAAAAAAACTGGATCTGCGTACACTGTTGCATTGTGTGGGTCATTCTCCAAATGTTCAATTCCAAAATCAACTACGACGCTTTCGCCCCTATATTTGACAAATTGTGCGTCAAATCTCATACATCACCTGATAATGCTTGCTACTTGCAAGCTACTACTCATGCTGGAAACACGCAACAAAGTAGCATTAATTGAGGAAAATGGCATAATGTTAAACACTACGCCATTTTCTGCATGTTCAGTTGTTGCCTCATTAATGTTGGTAACAGAAATAATATGTATATTATTAAGCTTGCGGAAATCGTACAGCGTTTCCAGTCGCAAACTCATTAAACTTTGCTTGCAAGTTAGCAGATTCTTGCTGCATTAAAGCTTGCTCGGCCTCTAAAGTAGAAACTTTAGTTTCTAGAGCAACAACTCTAACAGTCAAAGCAGAAGCAGCAGCGTTGGCATCGTCAATTAGACCCTTTAAAATTTTGCCTTGTTCTGCTGTTAGCGCTTTTGCAGTACCGCCAGTTGTTAAATCATTAATTAAAATAGTATCTAACGATGCTCTAGTAGTTTTTATAAAATCAACAATTTCATCTACTGTGTCTAAATTCAGATCGTTAGATGCTGTAAGCGTTTGTAGTGCACTTATTTGAGTGCTTAACCCTGAGATTGAAGTGTTTATATCGGCGTGGCGATTTACCGACCAAACTTTAATCTGATCTAAAATAACTGTTAAGTCTTGAAATACCGCGTTCGGCATAGTGTCTGGATTGTAAGACATAATATACTCCTAAAATAAATTAAAAAATCATTAGAGAGCATTGTACGCTAGAAAATAAGAATAAAGCAAGTTTTAAATGCTTTTTTAACTATTTTTAGGTCGCCCAATGTGAGGCATAACTAACTGCTTAAAAACTTTTGCAATTAAAGGATATGCTTCTCTTTTGGGTTTGTTGTGTGAGTGGCTTAAAAATTGGTGAATACAATTGCTTAAATTGCGCCCTGTCCACTTAAATTTATCTTTTATCAATTCTCTCGCCTGTTGTATAGTCACATCATCTAAACTATTAAGCAAATAATATAAAACTACGCCATAATGCCTGTGCATAAGAAGAGAGATATCATCTAAATCTATATCTTGCAAAGCACCAGCATGATCAATAAATTTATCTATGCCTACTTCATGCAAAAAGCCTATAAGTATGCGCTCTGCCACATCTTTGCTCCCGATGTGATTGCTCAATTGACATTTAACCTGCCAATCTCTATCGCGCAAGTAATAAAAAGCGCAATTAATTAATATATTGTTTAACTGCGATAAAGCATACTGTTTGCCATCCATAATCAATTAACCCTTAAAATTATTTTTTTCCACTTCTTTAACACCAAAGAAGGGTAAAACTTGTAACATTTCATAATTCATAGTATTAACCTCATTTCTGTAATATTTATAATTAGTTGTTTTTTACTGACCTCAGGCAAATTTATACTTATAACCTTATTTTACTGCCTTTTATTATTATTAGTTTCTGCAACATTTTAATGCTGGACATTATAAATCAACACCAAATGCCAGTATGCTTGCTTTCCAGCTAAAACGATCATCTGCAAAAGCATCGTATAATTGATATTTGTAAGATATATACAACATATCTGTAATTGAGTATTTTATTTGTGCAGTTAGTATATTATTGTGATCTGTTCTAATGTATGCAAAACTTCCATAAATATCATTATACTTATATTCGCAAGAAGGTCTTACAAGTAATGAATCTCCCACAGCATCAGATCTAAAGCCCACAAATAAAGCACAATAGCTATTTACCTGGTATCCTACACTAAACGTCTGCTCTATCTTCTTTAAGCTCTTGCTGTGCTCTGACAAACGACCAAAGAATAGCAGCTCTATCGTTTTATACGCATCAGTGTACATATAACTATAGTTAGATTCCACAGCTTCATAAAAAACGCTACTAGAGACAAACTTATTAAACTGCACATGTTTGTTTTTAACAGACAAATTATAAGACTCTACACCCTCAAAGTTCTTATAATTACCAGAAATACTTAGATTATCTGTGCTTGCATTCACTCTATCAATAATGCCATTTACAAATATAGTTGCACATATTATTATACCCAATCTAAAAACTTGCGCATCGCTCATAATCTTCCAAACTCCTTATAAATACTAAACAACTTCGCGCTCTGGCTCTCATTTAAAGATATAGTGATTAATCTATAACCCATTATTTATTCTCCTTTTTTTTGCAATTCATCTATAACTTTAATACCCTCATCTAAAAAACTAAGCTGCCCTCCCTCTCCCAAGCCTTTTAATTTGCACAATATCACTGCAATGAGCTTTATAACATCGTTACTAAGCCTGTTATCACCAGTGTCCGAGAAGTATAAATTTGTTATTTTATTATCAAGATTTTGCAGTATAGTTAAATTTATATGATTGCCTTTCTGTGTCATAACCGCTTTCATGCCAGATATTGTAGCCGACTCTGTAGTGCCAGTGGTTTTAAATACATCCTCTACATCATCTTGAAGTTTGCATACTTCTTCTTCCGACAATTTATCTAAAATCGCAATCTGCGACTCAATCGTGATGCTGCTATCTGCCCTTCTTGCAGCATTAGCAGCAGTAGTAGCAGCAGCGGCAACAGCAGCAGCAGTAGCATTAGCAGTAGCAGCAGCAACAGCAGCAGCAGTAGTAGCAGCAGTAGTAGCAGTAGTAGCAGCAGCAGTAGCAACATAAGCAACAGCATCAGCAGAATCAGCAGCAGTAGCAGCAGCATAAGCAACAGCAGTAGCAGCAGCATCATAAGCAACAGCATCAGCAGCATAAACATCAGCAGCATAAACATCAGCAACAGCATCAGCAGCAACAGCATCAGCAACAGCATCAGCAACAGCAGCAGCAACAGTAGCAGCTATTAGCTCTGTAATCGTTATGGCATGTCCT
>TARA_R110002020_G_scaffold368536_5_pt1 | contig 11356 bp, 15 predicted proteins | sample TARA_R110002020 | Tara Oceans TARA_R110002020 (sample SAMEA4396489) | marine metagenome | biome: Westerlies Biome; feature: [MES] marine water layer (ENVO:01000295) within the mesopelagic zone...; material: water (ENVO:00002006), including particulate matter (ENVO:01000060) such...
AGCTTCTTCGAGGTCTTTAACTCTTTGAGTCTGCTCTTCAATAACTCTATTAGCACCTTCCCCCTCGTTTGCTATGCTCTTAAGAGTTTCCTCAAAACTTTTAAACCCCATGTCTTCTAAGGCTTTATCTTGACCTATCCACTCATCTATTTCACGCATGGCTTCAGTCTGAGTATTTTTATACTCATTCCACCACTTTTCTCCATGAAACGCACCAAACTCATCATCTGGATCTTGAGACTTCTCCCAAGCCTTTTTCTCAAGGTGGGCGTATCTGCCGGAAAGCGTCTGCATATCTATTTCATCTTGGATGCCTGCGCCAGCCAACCTAAAATAGTTCATGTAGTTCATGCCCCCTTCAAGGGCGGTGTTGAACCCAAGGCCGAGTAGTTGCCCCATTGCTGAGTTTCTTATCGCCTTCTCTAGCGGAATCATCGCTGAGGCCATATCGCCTAACATCCTCTTGAACTCTAAGCTGACCCGCTTCATGCCAGCTTCAGTCTCACCGTGGGCGAAAAGCATCATCATGTCTGATAGGGCTTTAGATAATCGTTCCGACACAAGAGTTAAATAGTTCCAAGCGTTAGCGGCCATGTTTGCACCGCCCGCAGAGTTATACAGGTCTTCCGCAAGGGCTGCTATGCCTATAGCAAGAGGTATAGTTAGCAGGCCTAAAGAGGTGACTAAGCCTACGAGGGCAGCCAATGCACTGAATAGAGTTGAGGCTACAATAGCACCCATAGCTACTCCAATTGCAGCAAGGCCAGCAGCTACACTTCCTGCGGCAGCCGCAAGGACATGAAGTCCAAAATCTGGGTTAGCTGAAAACCACATTTCCAGCTCTTGAAGTCTCTTAATAAGGCCGCCAGCAGCAGCTCCTAAATAGCTTTTCATGCCATCGCCGATAGCTAGGATAGCGGACATAAACGCCGACTTTAGATTTCTAAACGTACCGCCAAGGCCGCCTTCCATGACTCGATACATGCGCTCTACAGTTCCATGCAAGCTCATAAGTTGTTTCTCAAGGGCGTCAACTTCACCGGCACTTTTTGCAATGGACGTTATAAACTGATTACCGACCTTGCCGAAAATTTCTTTGAAGTGGAGAAGTTGTTCATCTTTACCGAGAATCCCCTCTCTTTTGAACGCCTTTTGAAGCTCGATGACTATGGTAGACATCTTTTTAATGCCTCCGGTAGTTCTTCGAAGGCTTACCCTCCATCTGTCTAGCTCTACTTTCGATTCTTTGCTGAACATCTGAATATACGCAGCTCGACCAGCTCGACCGGCTCGGCTGCCCTCTAGCTTCAGCCTCGAAACAATCATCAATTGAGCTGTTACGGCTTCTAGGCTCTGACCGGCGTAGTCGGAGAAGCCACCAATTTGTTTCAAGCCTTCCATGATGCTAGAAAGGTCTAACTGAGATCCCGTCTGAGCTTTTGCAAGCACGTTCGAGAAGTGTGTCATCTTCTCAATGCTTTTGTCCATTGGGTCGCCAAACATTTCCATGACAGATGCAATAGCGTCTGCCGCTTCAGGAAGCTCGACGTCAGATGCTGAAGCAAATTTAAGTACTCCTTCAGCCATCTGGTTCATCATTTCGGGAGACCAGTTTTTCTGAGCTAACATTGTAAAAAGGTCAGCAACCTGCTTGGTTGTGTACGGAGTTTCCCTTCCCAGTTCTTGGACTTTTTCAATCATGCCTTTCATGACATCACCATCAAAAGCAACTTCAGCTTTAGCTGCTACTTTCCGAAGAGCGTCATCTACTGAAACGGTCGATTTGATGACACCATACAGTCCGGTAGCTAAGATGCCTCCAATTGCGGTGAAGGCCATGCCTACCTGCTGTGCGGCAACAGCCATCCTTCTAAGTCTCATTGAGATTCCGCTAATAGTTCTACCTAGCCCCAAATCTCTAGCTGAGATAAGGACTCTTACTGTGTCCGATACGGTTGCCATGATTGACCTTAACCTTTATTACGAGAGCTATACCAGAGAGACGGGAATTTTGCACGAGTTGGTGCTATTGCGTTACGCATGTAGGGGCGTGGGCGGTATTTAACTGGAACCCAATCCCAAGAGGCTTTCTTAAAACCTCTCTGAAACATCTGCGCTCTTGACATCGCGTTATTGTTGTTGACTGGGCAGTACATTTTACCGCCGCCGCCCTTAGACAACTTGCTGTGGATCTTAAAGCTAACTTTATTAGAACCTTTGGTTTTAAAGACTAGAGGGCCGACAACGTATGCGTCACGCCTTCCCATAAACTTTTCCGCCCAGATCAACTTTAGTCCTGCACCACCTTTCATGTGATAATGTGGTGAGTTTGGAGGCGTCGACCTAGACCTCTTTTTAAACCGTTTATATCCAGTTTCGTATTTACCTGAAGCCAGATCAAAAAACCTAACGGGCATGTTTTCGGCGTATGACCTTCCACGCTTCATGGAGTTTCTTGCAACGCTTCTCATGTAGAACGCTGCTCTCCTGACCGTTCGTTCTACCTGAGCTTGTATCTGCGCCTCGCGGTTTGTCATCATGGTATTCAGGACTCCAAAGCCTTTAGCACCTCTTAGCGAGCTGCTAAAGCCTGAAGTTTTTCCTGAGACTTGGAAGCTCACTTTCATGCCATCTTGCCTTTTAAAGCCATTAAATCATCTGACGTAAACTTAGGATCAACGCTGTACTTAGGATTAAAGTCACTAACCTTGACGTTCTTAGCCCCTTGGAAAGCAGCTAAGTTTGCTAGGGTATATGAAAGACGATCCCACTCCTCTTTCTCTTTTCCAGACCTCATCACAAGAATTTGGTAAAAAGTAAACGGTCTAGGGTCTAGCCCTAAGACTCCTGCGGACTCGAAGATGGTTTCTTCAATTTGTTCAGGTGCAAGAGCATCTCTTCGGGATTTAAGTTCTGAATCGCTGATTCCAACTTGTCCAGCTCCTCCATCGAGTGGTTCGACAGTTTCGCTGCTTGCATCTTCATTAACATTACTGACTTCAAGACTGGCTCTCTTTTGTGAGCCGGTGTAAAATTTATAACACCTCCAAGCATGGCATCGACCATAGCTTCTACGTGCTCTGCCCCGATCCGATTCATGAACCCTTCGATGTCGAGGCCTTCGTCTTTTATCTGTCTTTCGAGGATGAGAACTGCCATAGTGATAATGTCACTTATGTCTTCCGTAGTCGCAAAATTGGAAATCCAAGATTCGTCACTTGATATGTTGGATACGTCTAGTCCGGTCTCTTTCTTAATCTTCATGTATGACCCAATGGTAATGCCAAAAGTCCACACATGGTTCTCTGAGTCTTTAAACTGGTTAATAAGTAGTTCTTCGTTCACTGCAATGCCCCTTACGGTTTATAGGTTTGTAATCTCTTCTGATTTAACGATAAGTTTATCTGTCTTAGCTTTGGGCTTAGGCTTAGGAGCTTTTTTTGCTTCCACCGCTTCACGCACTTTAGCTACTGTTGTTAGTTTTGGCAGGTCTAGCTCTTTTTGGTGCTCAGGCGATAGCTGGACTGGTGCTGTTTCAGGACAAAGTAGGATGAACTCAATATGGTCTGACATAGATACTCCTTTAAGGTAAAAAGGAGGCCGCAAATCGCGACCCCCTCAAAATGTTTAACTTACGCCCAGACCGGCGCTTCGTTGGAAGCAAAGTCGACGGATCGCGTTGGGCAGAACGACAAGCTTATGTTCTGATCCGAAGTTAGAGAAGCGCTGTAGTCACTTGAAAAGACTTGGCAGTGGAAATAGATCCCCTCGCCGCCAGTTTTGTCAAGAAGAGCAACTGTGCCTTCGTTTCGGTCGAGAACTCGGTCGATAAAAGGTTTGGTTGCTGCTGTATAAGAAACAGTAGTGGTGATTTCCAACTCAATCATAGAAGGGCAGTACAGTTTGTACCGAGAAGATCTATCTGAGATTTCAACCTTGTCTACGTTAATCTTTAAGTCTGTGTCCCTAGCGTGTGTGATCTCGACGAGAGAAGCACTGGTAGGAGCACCTGAAATGGTTCCTGATACGAAGGACAGAACGCCGTCGTAACCCGTGGTAAGTAATTCGTTAGCCATTACTTAGTAGCTCCTTCTAGGTTAGTGTTACCCAGTCAGGAAGCTGCTGGCCTCCGTGTGCTGGTGCGAAAGTGACAGATACCGTCTGGCCGTCCGTAAGAGGCTGGGCAATGTCGTTTGAGAATACGTGCGCGTCAAAAGCAATGCCTTCAGCAGAAGCAGCAAGGCTGGAGGCAAATAGCCCGACCTTTATCATAGTTCTGTTTAAGCAAGCATTTCTTAGCGTGGTAAGGACAGTAGATTCGTCGTTCGAGATAGTAGCTGTGATCTCTAGGTCAATGCCAGCAGCAACATAGTTTTTAAATGCTGAAGTGCGATCAGAGATGTCGGCTTTGTCTGCATTGACAGAAGCCGAAGCGTCACGAGAAGAACCTACAAGCGTAAAGGAGGCAGCAGTTAGGAGACCGTCAGAAGTTCCTATTGCGAGTGCTCCATCAAAGCCTGTGCAGCTCATATTTATACCCTTGTTTTGGTAAAGTGATAGTTGATGTTTAAAACTGAAAAGAATAAAGCTGCTTCTTGAGCCATCGCCGAGTCAAACGGACTAGACATTTCGACAGGAGGCAGCAGTCTGAAAGACCCAGAGGCAGTTACGATCTCTCTATTATCGCGACGGGCTAGCCAATCGTGAATGGACTCTATCATGTCTAGGCCACTATCCAAGTCTGCGATGGAAGTAGTGGGGTAGCTAAGTCCTACGGCTACCATATATTTTAGGCTTTCACTCGATCGGTCAAGTTCAAAACTTTCTTTGCCTTCAAGCCATACGTTAATTTGAGGAGTCAGTCCCTTACGTTCGATTTCAGGGAGCAACGCTCTTTGAGATGTTGCGGTTCCAAAAGAAGTTTCATTGAGTTTTGTGACAATGCCGTCAAGTAGGTCAACTGCTACACCCATTTAGATCTCCTTTGCATGAAGTCGCCAAATCGTTCGATCTCTGTTATCGTAGTTAGAAGGTTTGTCACCGTTAGCAGACACTATCTCAAACGTAACGGGTACGCCGTTGATTACTTCTGTTACGATGTCGTGACGCTGAGGTTCGACTTCGCCGCTGCCGAAATCATAGTCGGCTATGTCAACCAAGTAGTCCCTGTGCTTTGTGAAAGTCGTGGCTCCAAACTCATCAAAGAGTGTTTCGCCAGTGAACCCGACAGTAGCCGAGATAACCGAGGAGGTGTTTAACCCCCTCGATACCGTTATCTCGACTCCTGCAAGATCCTTATGAACCTTCCGATGAGCCTTGAAAGCCCTTCGGACTGGGTTACTCATTTAATTATACCTCAAGAGCTTCTGTGCTAAGAATAGCGTCAGTCGTTACAACCGGAACTCCAGCAACTTCTTCAACCATTGGGGCTGGTGCTCCAGTGGCGCTAGTTGCAGTTCGTGAAGCGCGAAGTTGGAACTGTGATCGTCTGTTCATGATCATCAGGTCTGGGCTATGCCCAGCAGGGAATCGCTCAAGGGCTTTGTAGATCAATTCGTCGGTCAGCCCTTTGCCGCTATCTTCTGTAATGTTGCAGATACGGGCTACGGAGTAGAGGCTACCAAAGAAGCCTGCAAACCAGCCACATCCCGGCGTGTAGTAGGTCGGATAATTCTTTCCAGACCCATCAACAAAGTTCTGAACTTGAGTTTCGCCAAGCTCAACAGCTCCGTCGCCTTTGAATACCAATCCACATTCAGCAGAGTTGCGTCGGATCAAGAAGACGGAAGAAGCGGTAGATGCAGTTGTTCCACCAGCGTTGACGACCATTTCGTCAGCAAGAGCGTCCAAGTGCGTGCTGTCAAGAAGTCCGTTAAAGCCAGCGGCGTTATTGGCGGTTCCATAAATCCACTGCTGCTCTAAATTGAACATGGCAGATTGAATATGCCGCATACCTTCACGGGCGATATATTGCTCACGCCCTCCGCCAAATCGCGAAGAGTCGGCTACAGCTTTGTCAACCATCCAAGACCAATCGAGGATCTTGAGGTTAACGGTGTCAATGCGATCAGCCGAGTGGTCAAAATCGCGTCCAGCGTTTTCGCTACGAAAGCCCGTAACGGGTAGCTGTGTCATGACGCTCTGCTTGTGAACAATTCCATTGCTCGCAGGAATAGCGGGAAGAGAAGCGACAACAGGGGCGGCGGCACGGACTTCAGAGGTCTCAAGACCAGAAAGGTCGTAAGCATCTGCAACCATATCCGCTACGGTTAAAAAATCATTCGCCATCAGTAGTGTTCCTTAAAATAGGAGGATGTAAAAAGAGTCCACACGGAAGGGACTCAAATGTGGGTTGGGGTTACTTGATAACAACTTTAAAGCCTTGGCCTTTGTCAGGCTTAACTTCTTCGCCGTTGTTTCCAGAAAGCGGCTTATCTTCTGTTTGCTCGCCGAGTTCAATGTGAGCTTTCAGCTCTTGAATTTTTTCTTTTTGAGCAATGATGTACTGGCTCTGAGCATCGGCAAAATTGATGTCATTCATAAAGAACTCGACGCCCATGTCTTTGCCAAAGTTATCAATGTATTTGCTTAGGTCATCTTTGCTAAAGTGGCCTTTGTCTACTGGAGACTTAGCAGGCTTAGATCCGCCGTCAACAATGTCTTCAACTGGATCAGCTTCAGCTTTAGCTTCAGCTTCAGCTTCAGCTTCAGCTTCAGGTTCAGCTTCAGGTTCAGGGGCTTCTTCAGCGTCAAGAGACTCTTCAAGCTCTGGAGCCTCTACTTCAGCGGCTTCTAATTCAGCGGCTTCTACTTCGGAAGGAGCTTCTTCAGATAGGCTCTCTTCAATGTGATCATTCTCAATGATCTCTTCATTCTCGATAGGCATTACTTGCAAACCTTTAAGATGGAGGAAATTAGACACAAAGCCGAGCAAACGATCAGCATCGACTCCGAATAACTGGTGTTCTGGTTTTTCATCAGACAATCCTAGACCGTATTCGAGAAGTTTAGCGGCTTGCGCTGCTGTATCGTCTCGATGGAATAGCCCGTCAGGGTTGGCGGCAGGCTCGTCAACAATGTCAACAAACCGCAACTGACCTAATCTGATGTGCGGGTAGTTATTAACATTCGCCGGATCAGGCGAAATTGGGTTATCAACAGCAAACTCTTCCATTGCCTCAAGGTCTTTCATAAAGCTAATAGAAGCTCCAAAAGCTTCGGGGTCATCTTGCGCTAAGTCAATGAGAAACCCCGCTAGATTGCCGTCTGGTGTGTTGTGTGCAGCTTTCCAGAAGTGCAAGTCTCCTCTTACCTTGCCGTCGCCATCCTCTCGATAGAAAACTCGGCCTAGCCCTTTACTGAGCGAGTCTCCGCATTGGTTGGGATGAGTATATCGGCTCTTAATACCTTTCTTGGCATATTTAAGTTCGGAAGACACTTGAGCAATAAAGGTGTCATCTACCCAAGAGTCATGCCCAAGGGCTTCCCCTTTAGTGATTACTGCAAAGTTCTTAATGTATCCCGCCCCGTACTTACCGCCTTTACGGTCAATTTCAGGAGCTTGGTCAAGCCCTCGAACAGTTGCTGCTCGAAATAGTGTAGGTTGCATGTAGGCTTTATCTGCCATCTCTAGGTTCCTTATTGGCTGGAGGTGCTTCGGGTGGTTCTGGTTGATTTAGTAAATCCAGATCCTTCATGAGCTTCTTCTCTTCTGCGAGCTTGGCAACAACATCTACCCACTCGTCCCCGTAACGCTCTCTTCGGATCTCTGTGCGACTGCGTAATCCGACATTTATTAGCTTTTCATCTGCGTTAGCCTCTTTCATGGTGTCCCAATACTGGAGGCCGTTAGGAACCCAAAGCCAATTTTTAGGGCTTATCTCAAAGTTTGAAGGTAGTTTGATTTCACCTTTTAAGATACCGACCTTTAGACGCCACTGAAACCAATCGTTTCGGAAAGCTACATGACGCTCTCGGTCTTTTTCGCAACTTCTAAGGTACAGGATTAGAGCTGTCCTTGAACCGTTAAAGTTGGTGTAAGACTCATCCCAAAATGAGTAGGGGATGTTGAGGGACTTCAGAGTCAGGGCAATCATGTCTTTCCAAAAGTCCTGAGTGGCTGTTTCAGGGGTAGCGGTACTAAGAAACTTAGCGTCCTCGCCGGGATCTAAGTCTAAGATCATTGCACCTTTGTCAAAACTGACGGTGCGATCTGGATCTGAGTCGCCGTCTTCCTGATCGTCGCCTAGACCCCACTGTGCCTCTCTTGTAATCGAGAGAGCGAATAGTTGGGCTACCTTAGACTTAGCTAAAGCGTAGTCGTAAGACTCGTTTAAATCCATGACGGTGTTAATGACTGCCGCCAGAGGTGAGATCCCTCGCGTCTGATCAAAGCGATCCCAAAACCCCATGCCAATAACTTTCTTGGCATTTATCTCTCTTTCAAACTCGTAGTTGTTTTCGTTACGCTGCCATACTGCATATCTTTTGTGCCGACCAGTGACATCAATTTTAACCCCCTGAACCCAACTCTTGAGAGGGCTTTCCTGATCTCCGTTGGACGGGGTTACGCCACTTCTTTCAGCTAAAAAGTTTGGCTGCCGGATTCTGTCGGACTCGATAGCTTGCAAATACCCTCCTCGTTGGCGGACGCAATAAATATCGCCATCAACAACGGCTGAAGACTCGACCATTCTCATAAAAGTGTTTAAGTCGTATCTTCCGCTAATGTCAAAGTTTTCTTTCTTAGCTGACTCGTTGTAAAAGTCTCGGAGAGTGTTATCAAGCAACACATCGCCCGTGTTTGGCTGAAAGTTATGGTGTACAACAAAATCTATGTGCTTACTTAGAATCCAGCGAGCTGCCACTTCGTTTCTGCGAAGATCGCGTGTTGTGGACTGGAGGATCTTGCGATCTGTAGCCCGAAGTTGCTTATCCTCTGTGGTAAGTCTTTGCTTTTTAGGTTTACGGTTCTTAGAGGAGCCTGACCCGCCATAGCCAAACTCGATAGAGCCGTTTGCTTCATCTAACCAGTCCATTGTAGGCTCCTTAGCTCAGGTCAATACGATTAAAAATAGGTCTGCGTGTTTTCTTACCTTGCAAAGTGGATAGCTCCGCCTTTAGGTCTTTAAGCCTTGCCGATGCTCTGTCTAGGTCGAATACCGTTGTCGATCCGTCCTGAGCTACTGTCGTCGCCCCAGAGTCGAGAACTTGCTCTAGATTGGAAATAGCCTCTTTTAGTTCTGTTACTGTTCTACCCATTGATAAACCTCTTTAGCTGTGAGTAAGATTGGCCGCCTATGATAGTGGTCTTAACCCACTTTTCCCCTTCCCATTTAAATCGTACAATAGCAGGAACTGAAGAGCCGGAGTATAGTTTGCTAACGTCTGCGGCCTTATAATCCAATATCACTAAATGTCCCTGCTCTGCTACGTGAGGATTAGCCTCAATCATGGACTCCATTTTCTTGCACGGCGGACACCAAGACGCCCCTATCACAATTACAAAAGTCTTTTTGTCTGCTTGGCTAGCGGTGTAAGCATTGAAGTAGCTGGTGTGTATTTCTGCGTGTGCAAAGCAGGGGGATATGAGGCAAACCGCTATAGCGGCTAACACTCTTTTAATCATCGCGATACATCTCCTTCTACGCAGACTATGCCTTTAGCAATCGTCCATCGTGAGTCTTCTGAGAATTGGATCTCAACGTCAAATTTAAATACTGAGACAGCAGGATCTAGCAGCTTAGTTGCCGCTGTAGATAGTGATACCTCAACAGAAGTCCCCGTGGCGGTCGCCGTCACTCCCGTCGTGTTTTGGTCGAGTACGATTGAGTCTTTGCTGTCCCTAATGGTGAAGTTGACTGTCTGGCCGTGTACGCTCTTAGAAGCCGTCCAAGTCAGCTTTGAGTTAGAGGTTCCGTCATAAGCATCTCCCCTGATTAGGTTTAGTGTCTCGCTCTTAGGCTGTGATGTGTATATGTTTGTGATAGGCGTAATTTTAGCAAGTATGGCCGCTTGAGAGGCAGCAGTAGCATCTCCAGCGCCCGTCACGATTGAAAATTCGGCGGCTTGAACAACCTCTAAATCAGTGCCTGTTAAGACTGCGTTCCATACAGCTATGGCGATTCCTGCCACACTGTCTGTAAGGACTATTCTGTGAGAGCCAGTAAGAGCAGATGATTCTGCAAAAGTGCAGCGATATATTCCAGTTGTGGCTACGTCTTCAGCAACTACAGTAGCGGTAGAGACAAGGGCAGACGTTGACACGTTGTAGAGCTTTGCAGACAATGTTCTGCCCGCAGCCCCTGTTGCGATTACATACTGTGTTGCCATTTGATTAACCCTCTTCTGCTGGTGCGTCCCACTCAGGTCGCAGTGATACTAATTTCAATTCCCCATCTGCCCAAGTGTATGCACCCTCGGTAAGATGCCGTGGCTCAGTCATTGATAAGAACGCTTCGCTGTCAATCGACATAAAGTGCGCTGCCTGTGCAGCACTGTCAGTAAGCAGCATTTGAAACTTGTCGACGTCTGCGTCAATAATAGCTTGCATATCTTCCATAGACCTAGCCGAGTCTCCGTGAGTCACTGGGCAGCACCAGCAGATGTCAACTTGTTGCATCCAAGATTGAACTTGCCGTTTTAGCTCACGGTCTGCGCGAGTTAGAATGTCGTTAAGCTGACCAGCCGCATCTGGGCTGCTTGGAAGTACTTCATATTTGCTCATTTGATTCCTCATCTTTCTTAATTAGTTGCGAAAGCATCTGAGCCTTCTGCTGTAGCGTTAAGAATTTCTTGACAGACTCTAGCTCTGCGAGAGTTTCAAGTTGAATTGAAAGTACTTGAAGATGCTGCTTATTTTCGTTCAATTTTTAATCCCCTTTAGTTGATCTATCTCTATCTTTAGCTCTTTTATTGCACCAACCAACAGCGGGACAAATTTTGCGTATTCAACAGTTTTGTACTCCATGTGTTTGCCCACTAAAGTTGGCTCTGAAATTTCCACTTCTTGAGCCAGAAACCCGAAGTCTTTGCCTTTGTTGTTGTGGACATTGCCGTATCCGTCTTTCCAAACAAAACTTCTAGGAAACATCTTAGTAACCCGATCAAGTGAGTTTTCAAGATTGGATATGTCATCCTTTAACCTCATATCGGAAATGCCGCCACCGCCGCCGCCAGATCCGCTAGAAGCAGCAGTCAACCTCCCTTGAGCGTCCACGGTAATACTTGCGTTGGTGTATGAACCCGCACTCACTGAAGTGTTTGCCAGTTTTGCGGCAGTTACTTGATCATCGCCAATATGTACAGTGTCAATAGACCCGTCAACATAATGCTGACTGTCGATAGAATCGGCGGG
>TARA_R110002020_G_scaffold75065_11_pt1 | contig 11350 bp, 13 predicted proteins | sample TARA_R110002020 | Tara Oceans TARA_R110002020 (sample SAMEA4396489) | marine metagenome | biome: Westerlies Biome; feature: [MES] marine water layer (ENVO:01000295) within the mesopelagic zone...; material: water (ENVO:00002006), including particulate matter (ENVO:01000060) such...
CAGAAGGTTTATGAGATAATAATTGGTCTGGCCAATATGGATGATGTCCTCAAAAAGATAAACCAATATTAATAGCTCAAAAACTCCTGATACTTTTCCTCAACTGATTTACTTCTCTTAAAGGTCTTATCATCGCTCAACATAAAGTTCCACCATTTATCCTTCATATTGTTATCGTCCTTCAGGATTTCCAGCATCAAAAAGTAATTGAGGTAGTTCTGTAAATACTTGGTGGAAACACTACTGAAACATTCTTTGATCCACATTTTTAATCTACCTACAAGGTTATTAAGATTGTTTACGTGATACATTGGATATTGGGGATGAACATGGTCTTTCGCCAAAAATGTGATATGTTCAAATCCCAAGGTCTTGAAGAACTTTACCAAAGCTTTACTCTTATCCGATACCACGATATTTTCATCATTGAACTTGTTAATATTCATCTCTCTGTAAAGGTTTTGTGTGGTTACTTTCCCATAACAAACCAATTTTAGGTCAATGGTCTTATATCTGTCCATTGACACCATTACCGAAACATCTTGATCGTTGTTCACACCTTTTCTTCTTTTACCAATCTTTAAAAAGTTGTTCTTTCTCCCTTTTTGGTTGAACCTATGGATAACATCATCTGTCTCAACAATCCCTTTGAACTTTTTGGTAAAGATCCCATTGAAACTCTCTAATGTCTTGTGTCTCCATTCAAAAACGGTCTTGGTGGAAAGAGAAAGTTTCTCAGCTATTTTCCTGATACTGTTTCCCTCAAACATCTCTTCAATAAAATTTCTGAACTCTTCGGTCTTTTTCAGTCCATGTATAGATGTGCCTGTAAGTTCATTGAATGTTCTTTTACATCCTTGACATTGGTATCTTGTACCACCCGTGATTTTTAAATTATCTCCGTTCTTGATTTTATATGTTCCATGTTTATGGATAGTCGTATGGTTACAATGGGGACAACTTGTCGGTTTCTCTTTGTGGTTTAGGATGGGACGAGATTCTATTACCTGTTTGGACAGTAATTGGATTATCTCTTGTTGTTTTTGATAGGATAGGGTTCTAAAACTATCTGAAAAATCTTGAAAATTCATACTTTTTATCTTTTCTGGATATTGGCTAATATCCAGCGTTTTCGGTGGATATGGGAATTTAAAGCGCTAAACTTGCGCTAAAATTTCTATTAGTTATATCCGAGGAAAATAAAAAGTTGCCCTATTTGGGAATTTTTTTAGATATATGCTTTAAGGAACTGTTATTGGGGATAAACGCGATGCTTTTTATACAGGAATAGATAAACAAAATGGAGATAATACAGTATAAGAATAACTCCATACTGAATTTACAGTTAAACCTAAACCTAAAGATGGACTTGATGGAGAAGTTGTAGGGAGAGATACAGAGTTGTAGGGAGAGATACAGATAAAATATATAATATTTGTACTGTAATACAAATAAACTTTCTATATTTGTAATACAATTACAACAAATAAGTCCCCTACAAATGGAGAGGACTTATCGGAGGCAACGGTGGGATTCGAACCCACGAACCGCAGCTTGACGGGCCGGTACCTTAACCACTTGGTTACGTTGCCCTGTAAAAAGTTTAATCGGATATTGTTATAGGAACGGTATCCGATTTCTTTTTACACTTCAAATATACGGAAAATTTCAAGCGAGTTTTTTCACCCTCTTCCTATTATCGTTTAAAACCCCGAATATTCGCTGAACTACAAAATATTAAAATTTGGTAGAATTTAATGTCAGTTTAACCTTATATCAGAGGAAAATAAAAAGTTGCGTGATTTAGAAAATAAATTATTTCTTTTCCATTTTTTTATCCAAATCATTTAATAAAGGAATTAAAAACTCACAATCGGGCAATCGTTTTTTTATAAATTCTTCTCTATTTTCCACAGGGAGGTTTTGATGTAATGAATGTAACGTCACACCAGTCAATTGAAACATTTGACTTTCCAATTTTTTGTCATTCTCTTCTTTAAGGATTTTTAATAAATCCATACTATGACTGGTAATAAATTCTTTGAGCCTTTCATCATTTTTTAGCATCAAATCAACTTTCCCCAATGTTGTTTCTTCTTTCATTTCCTGAAACTTCCTGAACTGATCTACATTGAACATTTCCGTAAAATTTTTCATTGATTCAATAAGGGATTTTTGGGATTTTATCTGATTGTTCTGATAAATAAAAACCAGAATATAGATGAGAGTATAACCACCTAATATGATGAGTGAGAGGGTGTCCATATAGTATCTTTTTGATCGGTAAATAAATATATTAAAAATATACTGGGGAAATGAATATCTAATATATAAAACAAAAAGGATTAGATATTATGCTCAAAAATTTACTACGAAAAATATTCTGGCTACTTTTACCATTAATCAAAGAAAATTATATGAGTAAAAGTGTAGATGATATTATAAAAAATTATGTGATCGGTGATATAAACCTAACAAATAATTATAACCCAATATTAAAGTCCACGAAAAACGGAACTCCTTTTTCTTCAACTTATATCATGGAATTTCCAGATGGAAATACTCTCACATTTAAAATCGAATTCGAAAAGAACGGATTGAAATATTTTTTCGTGAATACTTCAATTATCCATCTTAGAGATTTGAATACTATTTTGAATGAACTTGTTTCAAAACTCGAAATTCATAAAAGGTTAATTTATGAACATCTGAAAATAGAAAATTAATAATCCCACATTATTCTACAACACTACGTTATCATTTTCTCTAGTAGAAATATAAATTGTTGCTAATAAGGATAGTATTGGGATTATTGTCAGCACTAAATCTTTGGTTAAAGATATATTTTTCTTAAAATTACTAAGGTTCAAGTATTTTATCCAACCTCCTTTGTTGATTACCTCAAATCCAAGTTTTGTTACAACCAAATAGTTCATTCTTTCATCAATCTGTTTGAGTAAACCGATTTCCATCATAAAGAAAATCATTCGATTGTATTCAGCCTTATTTTCCATATCCATAAACTCATCCGAGTCAAAAGTATAATCTCCAGATTTGTCAACTTCTTTGAGTAATTCATCAATCTTTTTGTTTTGTCCTTGGTCTTTCATTGGTCTGTATGGGTTGCTCTCAAATGTATGCTAACATGTGCATATACGACATGCCTATTGCTGCTATATCGCACATGTACGCAATTAGTTTTTTATAACCTCAAAATAAGTCTATACATTATTAATTCATTACGGAAAATCGTAAAGGCCAGCATTTTAACCGGGGAGAATACCAAATATAAAGTTTTTTGTTAAATAGACCCGCTATCTATTTTATTTTCATCGGACTCAAAAAAAAACCTCAAAATTAATTATATTCATTCTGTTTATTAAAAATTAGGGATGCGGATAATATTCACCAGCTTTGCTGTATATTATTTTAATTTATTCTTTTAATGAGGTTTTCCATGAATTTATTTCATACAAAACTGCACAATTTTCTTTATCACCCCATAGAGGTTTATCTAATTCCCAAAAGAAAAAATGATTTGTTGTATCTTGATTATTTTTACTTTCACTTGGTGTTCCTTTTCGAGTATATAAAATAATATAATCACCAGCTTTTACTTTTTTTGATTTAAACCAAAAAGTATGTTTTGGAATACTTGAAATTGAAGTCGGAGAAGTATATATAGTATCAATAACAAGATAATATATCAAATCACAATCCTCAAGAACTTTTAGCCAAAGACGTTCATTTTCTTTATCTCCTCTATCTAAAATTTTAATTATTTCTATTTTCATTTTTTTACAGCTCTTCCAATGCCCGCTCCGATAATTAAGCAAACACCTAATATTATACAAAATAAACCGTATCCAATTCCTAATTCCCAGAAAAAAGGTGAAAGTCCAAGTATAGCTCCTCCTAAACCTACGCCAACGCCAAAAAATATTTCAATTGACCTATCGGCATTCAGTTTTTCACTTAAAATGGCAGCTCTTTTATCAGCTTCATAGTAATTTATCACAAAACTTTTCAATGTTTCAGCTTGGTTTTCAGTCTCTTCTAGCATATCAAGTAGCATTTTTTGAGTGCCAGATTGGGATAACTCATCATTTGTCAATTGTCTTCTAATATTAAGTAAAGATTGCCTTCTTCCAGAAGTTGGTGTAGAAGACTCTTCTTGATTGCTTGGAATTGAAGTCGAATCGATTGATTCGGCAGGTTCTTCAGGCGGGCTAGTAATTGGATCCTTTTTTGCCATTCTTTTCTTTATTAACTCATCGTAAATTTAAAGGTAAATCTTTAAATTAGTATAAATAAGCTTATTTTATTCATTATAACTCCCCTTAATTATACCCCCTACTCAAAAATTTTACAATGCTATACTTTTAAAAGCCGTAACTATAAACAAGTTTAACAATTTTATTAAGCTAAGTCTTATAAGCCATTACAACCAATAACGGAAAACCGTAACAGCCAGCTTTTTAACCCGAGAGAAAACAAATTATAAGGGACTATTATTTTTAAAACTAAAGGAGTGAATTTAATCTGTAGACTATTTGCTGTATGGCGAGAAATTTATAGAAAATAATTACGTTTTAATCTAAATCATGATTAGCTACTAGTTTTTTAAAGATAAATTGGTTTTATTTTCTAGAAGAAATACTAAGGATTCGCATCCTGACCATTGGTTCGGAAACAGGTATGCAATCCTTAACACCATATTTCTTTGGCTTTCAATAAAGCCCAACTATATCCTTTACCTCCAATAGAGTTTGACGTGCTTTTTTTTGTATTTGAAATGAAGACTCTTTTAATACATCAAGCATTTCAATTTTCTTCGATTCAAGTTCAATTCTTTTAGTCCGAATTGGTTCCAATTTGGATATTATCGAATCAAATACCGCTTGTTTCAAATCTGTATATTTTAGGGCATTAGAATTAAAAAGTTGCTCGTATTCCATTACTATTTCCACATTTTCATTAAAAGTTTTTAGCAATGTGAATAGATTCTTTACACCATCACTCATTTTGCTTTCTGATCCCATGTCAGTTTTTGCAGACCTAATCTTCTTATAAATCTCTTCTTTACCTTCGAAAACACCAATCCAATGTTTTTCTGTCAAGCTTTTAGACATTTTTTTAGTTGGGTCCGCAGTTGATTTGACTTTAGGTATTTCTGTATAAAGTGGAGATGGTTCAGGGAAATAGTCTACATTAAACTGATTATTAAATCTTATAGCCACATTTCGTGCCAGCTCAAGATGCTGTTCCTGATCTTTACCAACCGGCACAAAATCAGCTTTATAAATAAGTATGTCTGCTGCCTGCAGAACAGGATATGTGAATAAACCAGCTGATACGATTTGATCTTTAAACTCTTGACTAACTCGTTTGGATTTTTCCTTATATTGAGTTTGTCGTGTCAGCTCTCCATATGAAGTTACGCATCCAAGAACCCAACATAGTTCTGTATGCTCTGGCACTAAAGATTGTAGAAATAAGTTTTCAGGTTTAACTCCACAGGAATATAAATCTAATGCCATTTTGATCGAATTATCTTTAAGGGTTATTGGTTCATATGGAATTGTCATTGGGTGATAGTTTGCAATCCCATATGTGCATATGTACTCATCTTGTATTTTCACCCAATTTTTTATTGCACCTAAGTAATTTCCCAAGTGCAACTCACCAGACGGCTGTATCAATGATAATACTTGCTTTTTCATAATTATTGATTTATATAGGTCGTTAAATTTTTTTCTTTAAAATGACCTACAAAGTGGAGATAATCAAGTTGAGGTATTTCGCTAAATAGTAATTCATAGTCTTGCAATGTTATTGGGTCAATATTCTTTAAATCAAAATTTTTAAGTTCTTCTCCAAGGTGATAATCCCCATTTTTTGCATAGTAGTATACAGGGATTTTTCCGCAGGTTGTTATAATATTTATTGTGGGAGTCAATTGAAAGTTTTCGTGATTAACTAAACCCTTTATCTTACTGGATATCTTATTAAAAATCACCTGCGGACGACCACCATAGTCAATTACTATATCGCAGGATTCACTTGCTGATTTCGTCGTAACATTTTTGTTACGAGTAGGTATAATAGATTTATTAAAAATTGGGTGTGCCGCGGCATAAAAGAGTGCATTTTTTTCGCCTGAAGCCCCACCGTGTTTAAAGCCCATTTTAGCTACGGACGCGATACATTCGTTTTTAGTTAAATGTAATGTCAATAATTTCTCAATATTTTTAATATCATCATATATTCCATATCGTTTATAATCTAAGTCTTGTTCAAAAATAAATAAGTTCTTGAAGTGAGGATAAAACTTCGCAACAAACTCAGACAAAAACTCAAGAGTTAATAGAGATGTTTTTAGGGTCAAATCTTTATCCAACAAATTAGCATAAATACCAGTATGACTAGCCTTGAAAACTCTTACCTTAGGTAAAAGCATATCGTTTTCACTAAGATTTGTCAGGGTTTTTAGTATTGGAATCAGGTAGGAGGCAATTCTTATGCTTGGTAAGTATGTAGTAGCACCTAATCCAATAGTTATAGTTGCGGTTCCTAATTTGTTTCCATTTACCACTAACTCAGCTAATGTTCTAATCACAATATCCAAATCATCTGATGTATCTATGGAAGAAATACCATATTCCTTGCGAAAAAGCAAAGATAATAGATGTGGTAGCTCAGTGACCACTTTGGCATATTGTTGATTGCTGTAGTGACTGAAATCAATACGTGTCAACTCTGACTTAATTTGGTCTATTGTCCGATCTGAAACCTTTGAAATAAGTTGACTAATCTTATTTGTTGCTTTGCGAGATAAGGGCATATGTGAATCGGCTACAACTTTAAGATTACTTGTATGCGGCTGCTCGGGTTTTGATTTTGTGATAGTCTTCATCATAATTATTCGATTTTGACTCGCTTCACAAAAGCTGGAAGATTATTTGCTAGATACCTAGAAAAGCGTACCTTTGCGGAGCATTTGAGAACAGGTCTTGTGAAGCGAGTCTGTTCAAAATTATAGGGTGAGATGTTACCGCATCTCACCCTCAAATGTAAAATAAAGTTTTTGAGTAAAATATTTTTTACTTTTCTAATCCTGAAATTTCCATTTTGTCGGTTTAGTAGAAAGTTTTGATTTTGTTAAATATTCTTATTTCATTGGAAATACTGTTTTAGTTTATTTTTCCGTTTTTTCCGTTTTGAAAGGTTTTGTCTTTCCTGTATTTACAATTAGAATTTTCTTTCCTTTATCAAATTCATGTTGATTCTTTAAAAATAATCCTAGCCCTGAAATACCAGAGTATTCACATTTAATGCAATTTTCATTGGCCACATTAAATGCATCAATTACAAATTCATCTTCAATTTCTTCTATCCTGCTATTTTTCGATATTGCTGGAAACTCATCTTCTATATTCAAACTTGAATGACTATGCGTTGGCATAAATAGCTTGTCCATTATAGTATCTTGTTTTCCTTTTTTGGAAGTTGCACCAATAAAAGTGCAGTTTTTTAGAATATCTTTATCTGCCAACAACCTACCATCACGAAAGTTTGATTTCAAAGCATTGTTTGCTATTCCAAGTATATTTTTCATTAGATTACCAGAACCATAGGGAATAATACAGTATTCAGGGTTCTGATTAATAATTTCATAGGAAAGCCAGTCATAATAATCGTTTTTTATCAGTTCCAATCCGTGACCTTTACCAAAAGTGACATCAATTCCGTTGTTGTTTTTTGTGGACTCAAGGATTTCGGATGATGATAATTTGTAACTGTTTTTGCTAGATAAATCTGTTTCAAAAATCTTACATCCATAACTGTCCAATAAATCTTTTGTTTCTTGATTCAACCTTTTGTCAACTAATACTCGTAATGGAGGTAATCCAAAAGAATTAAGAAGATTCTGAATTGCAATTCCAGCCGCACCGGATGTTATTATTGATAGATTTAAATCTCTGCGTTTTAAATCTTCAATTTTCTTTTTATAAAATCTAACAACTTCCCAAGCCATTCTATCTTTATGTGTTCCAGTTGGGTTAAAGCTTTCATCCTTAATCCAAAGTCTTTTAAATCCTAGCACTTCTAATGGATAGTGTGGCGAAGCTGGATAGGCAGGATTATTGACTGGAAATTCAGGTTTTCCTAAATAATTATCTGAAATTTTTTCTTCATACTCGTTGATTTCTTTAATAGACTCAAATGTATTTTTTGCATTTTCTAATTGATTTTGATTTCTGCCTGATGGGTAATGGTCTTGAAATAGAAGTCCTTTTTTATCATTTGCGTATGAAACTAGTGCATCAAGTATTCCTTTATGCACTTCTGTAGTTTTACCAACTGACGGATGTATTCTATCAACATAATCTTTCTGCAACCACCTTTTTAAGTCTCTCGAACCAGTTATTCTTTTAATTTCTTTAGCGAGGTCATCGTAATATTTTCCAACTGTAGGTGTTTCTTTTTCATATCCTGTGTCTTTGAGGTATTTAGGAAACACTCCCTTTTCAACTAACTCTTTTAGGTCTTGTGTATATATTAATGGCATTTCAGTTTTTATATTTATAATCCTTGCGGCTAACGGTTATGTACGAAAAGTAGCGCTGAAACAAGCTGTTACCTTTCGAAATAAACAAAAGTCGTATTTTAAAATTTTTCTATATATTTTACAATAAACCAAATTTAAAAAATTGGTAGATTTTATAAATAAGCAAAAACCTTTTGTAATCCTATTATAGCTACGTTTAATATACATCTTTGTTACCTGCTAATTTATTTCAAGACTTTATTGATTTGCTGTATCATTTTAGTCCAATTTTCTAGTTCTAATTTCTGTAATTTTTTAAAACATTATTTCTTGTCAACTTACATATGCCTGTGCAAGTTTTTATTTCGACATATCAGAACTTCTTTTGAAAAAATATCAATTATTGGACGATTAGATTGAGAGTCGGCTATGCAAGTACAAACCAAATTGAAACTCCGCAAGGATTTTCAGAATAGGCAGAGAGTAATCAATTATTTATATCTATTGTTACACGTTCGTTTTTATTTATTAGCTATTGTACTAAATATTTTTGGCTCTATTCCTATTCCAAAGCCCCACCATCTTTTTTTATCATATACCCACTCTTTCCCAATACTATTTGTAGCAAAGTCAAAACCGATTGGCACAAATGAAAAAGTAATGTTATTGTAACTGTAATTTACGGTTAGTGAAGTAGAAATAAATAGTTGTTTACTCTTGGTGTCTTTTGTCAAAAAACCTCTAGTTTGTATTGAATCGAGTTCTTCGACATTAGGTGCAATCCAGATTCCTGCATAAAATTTATGACTAGATTTACTCGCATCAGCGAAGTATCTATCTGTTTTCCATCTAAAAAAGTCAAAGTTTAAACCAACATTAGTCAAACCAGAACTTGCTTTGGTAGCAAACTCATCAATTTCAGGTCTAATTTTAAAAGGTACAGTAGTAATAGATACAGGAATAGGTTTCCAGTGCCAAGGATTCCAGAAATAGCTCCAATTTGAAACAGCTAAAACTTGACTTTTATCAAGTTTTACTTTTCTCTTGTGTAATGTTGTATTGTCTCCTGTTGTATAGCCATAAAGGGTTAAAGTATCTAACGAAGATGTGACCTTAATTAAATAATCAAGCTTAACCCCATTTTCTTTTTTAAGATAGTAATCTCTTGTGTAAAATGTTTTATTTTGTCCAAAACTCAACTGAGCTACAATCAGTGTAAATATTAATAAACCAAATTTTCTCATATAAATCTGTTTTGATTGGTTTCGCTAAATGACGCACAATTTGTTATATCAGCTATTCTATTTCCTTTTAAACATTATACTGGCAAGCCAAGCGCTACTTTTGGAAAATCAACGAGATTGTGTTTTTTATTTAATGATTTCAGGTATTTTTTATAGGTAACATAATACCTCCTATTTGCTTGATATACAAAAATAAAATAACCAAAAATTCACTATTACGGAAAACCGCAACAACATAAATTTTCTAAAAGGGGAGAACTCAAATATACATTATATTTTATTATAAAACATAGGTTCCTAAAAAACAATATGTTATATTTGAATGCTCTCCCCAGTTTTTAAAATTAAAAACAATGAAAAAAAATAAAATTTTATTTTTAGGGGGATTGGTATTTCTATTACTTACCTCATTTTCTTACGATGTTTCTGGGGTATATATCTGCAAAGGTCCACAAAGCAAGAAATATCATTACAAAAAAGATTGTAGTGGTCTTTCAAGTTGTTCTACGGATACCTATTCGGTAAGCTTAAGCGAAGCTAAGAAACTGGGGAGAACCCTTTGTGGGTGGGAAAAATAAACTGAAAAGTTTTAAATTGGTTGCAGATGGATAACTACGAAAAATTCTATCGTGAACAAGTTTTGTACTCATTAATTCTAATGGTAATAATAGGAATTGTTGTGTTCATTTTATGGGTTTTTGGTGGAATAGAGTTTTAAAATGGAAATGAAATTATCTATAAAAGCTTTTAATAGATTAACTATTCATGAACAATATGACTTGGTTTTTACTCAGGGTGAGTTTGTAAATTATTTTATAAAAGATAAAACTAGATTTGCCCTTTATTCCATTTTCAATTTTTTTGTAGAAATAGAATATCAAGTAGCAAGTAACACTATAACAAACCTTATTTCATTTGAAGATGGGGTTTTATTAGATAGATATTGGATAATAACAGACTTGACAAAGTAACAGGAATTTATTCTTCAGGGTTTTTACTTTTTTTTAATAACAACATAAATTCTTCCCTAGCCATTTTTAGCTGTTTCTCAAAAAGTTCAATAGTTTCCTTTAATGGGTTATTTACAGTCTCAATATTGGCTGATATATTAGTAGCGTTGACATTACTGTTTTCATAAAAGTTTAGGGTGTTATATAAAACTTTCTCTTCACTAAATTCTTTAAGCCCTTCAAAGGTAACGCCCAAGGCATTCGCCACTTCTTTTAATTTATCATCACTTATATTCTCGGATTGTTCCATTTTAGAAACAGCTTGCTTTGAAATGCCACCTAGTTTTGAGGCGAGTTCGGACTGGGTCATTCCTCGCAGCTTTCTAATTCTTTCTATTTTTCTACCTCTATGCAAACTGAGTGTATTGGTAATGTCTTCCATAATCTAAAGAATAATAATTTTAGTTTTTAATAGGGTTTATTTTTTTTTGTTCAGTAATATTCTAATTTTTTCTTTTTCGCTTTCCAGTAGTCTCTCATATAATTCTACTACTTTATCAATAGGGCTAAAAACTTGATGGATTCCGTGCCCATTTTCTTGAATA
>TARA_R110002020_G_scaffold845_6_pt1 | contig 11350 bp, 7 predicted proteins | sample TARA_R110002020 | Tara Oceans TARA_R110002020 (sample SAMEA4396489) | marine metagenome | biome: Westerlies Biome; feature: [MES] marine water layer (ENVO:01000295) within the mesopelagic zone...; material: water (ENVO:00002006), including particulate matter (ENVO:01000060) such...
TGGAATGATGTAGGCAAAGTTGATAACAAGAAAGGCCATGAAATTTATAAAATGGCAAAAGCTGCCTACAGAGAAACCTACGATAAATACCATAGCCTGTTGATTAAACACATAGAGGAATCCTCCGCAAGCGAGGCAACCCGACAAAAACTTATAGCCTTTATAAACCTGCGCTACGAGGTACACCACAACCTTAAAGTGTATTTTCCATTGATGCGCTACGGTAACTATTGGATTACGGTAAAGAGATCTGACGGACCGCTAGAGTTCTACATGCGTGAAAGCGCCGTCGATAGGAATAACTTGCTAAATGAAATTGTAACAGATATTAGCGGAATAGATCGTACTCAAGACAGAGCCCAACATGAAGCGGCTAAAACCCAATTGTTTAACGACGGAGTTATAGAACAAGGGGATAAACTTAAAGAGGGGTTTAACAAGGCCCTAGCTGGAAGTACGCAAGACCTTAAAGATCTCTTTACGTCTATTGATCAGATCGCAGCGTCAGATACATTTACAGCTGCGGATGTAGAGGCACTTAAAGATGAACTTTACCAGATGTGGCTGCACACACAACAACCCGACGCACTGCGCCGTAAATTTATACATAGAAAACGAGACAATGTACTCGGCTATGCTGAAGATGCACTACGAAATTTTGTAAATTCCCAAGCCACTTCCGCCAATCAGTTGGCGCGGTTTGAATTCGCTCCCAAACTAGAGCGTTCCATAGCAACAGCCAGAGACAGTTTGGAAGGGATGGCACCCAGTCAAGGCAAACAAAAATACGGAATCCTGGTGGAGGAAATAATAAATCGAGCACGGAGAGAACTAAATCCCGTCACGCCTGACGGATTGGACTGGGGTGCACTGGCAAGCATAGGTAACCAAGTAGCTTTTGTGTACATGTTAACGGCTCCCAAGTCTGCGCTTATCCAGTTCACCCAAGTGCCCATAGTCGGAATACCTAGTCTGATTGCAAAAGGGTATGGGAAGAGGAATGTGATGCGGGTGCTTGGGGGGTACATAAAGGTATTAAGCCATTTTGGAAAAGAAGGCATGCTGGATGGTACTGTTTCGGTTGTTAACTCTGACTACATTAATAACCACCCACTTAGCGCGTTGCTAAAAGCCGGCTTCCAAACAGCTAAAGACTTAGGCATATTAAATGTAACGTACAGTGCTGATATAAGTGCACGAAGAAAATCGGATACAGATCAGTTCGACAGTGTGGGCAAAAAAGGGTGGCGCGGCTTTGTAGATATGATGGGGTTTCTCTTCCATCACAGTGAGCGGTTGTCCCGTGAGATAGTATTTATGTCTACTTTAGAGCTTGAGTTAGAAAGGCTGCAACGAAATTCCCCAGATTTAATGCCCGAAGCTGCTCTTGCTACAGCTACACAAAAAGCTGTGGATACCACTTATGAAATATTATTTAACTATACGTTATATGAGAAACCCCCTGTAATGAAGAATCCTGTGGGTAAGGTAGCCACACAGTTTTTAACATACCCTCTCCAGATGACTTCGTTTTTAGTTCGTAACTTTTTTGGTACTGTCTGGCCCACCATACCTAAAGCGGAAAGAAAAGCTGCGGCTACAAAGTTCTTTGGCACGATAGGACTGACCTCATTGTTTGCCGGTCTAGTGGGTATCCCAGGTTACACGGCTATCATGGGCATGGCAGAGGGCGTGCGTGAAGCTCTCAGACCAGATGAGGACGATGAAGATGCTGACATATGGTATGACGAGAATGATGAAGGCAACCCCTTAGGCAAACGTAATCTGGACCTCTGGTTTCGGGAGTGGTGGATACCCACTATGTTTGGGCCGAATAGTGATATTGCCAGTGCATTGGGGCTCACCGAAGAGCAAGCGCAACTCTTGGCAAGAAATGTAGAGATGGGGCCAATCTCAGCGTTGAGCGATTGGAACATAGGTTCTTCTGTAACCTTGGATCATTTGTGGTTCCAGGATCGCGTCCCTTCGGACGATATGAAATCGGCGTTTCAGTACTTTTTATTTGATACCTTCGGTGGACCATTGGGTGCAATGGGGACACAGATTGCCGCCGGGGTACAAGACATGAATGAAGGAAACTTTGACAGGGGTTGGGAAAAGTTTGCCCCTGCTTTCTTTCGTGGACCTCTGAAAGCATTGCGAGTATCTCAGGAAGGAACTATAACGCAAGGACAACGTGCTCAAATGTTAGATGCTGAGTGGTACACCACTGGTAAGTTATTAGGGCAAGCTCTTAATTTCCAGTCCACTACAGAAGCAGAGATCTCCAAAGCTAACTTCTTAGCCAAGCGCGTTACGGTGGAAGTTCAGAAAGAACGAACCAAAGTCCTTAACCAAATTAACCTGGCCTACGCAAAAGACATGGAGAACTCAACTCCCCGCACACAGGCCAACATTGATGAAGCCCTCGATGCTGTGTATGAGTACAACTATCGTAACGGGTTTTATCCTATAAGTGGGGATAGTATTAGCCAGTCTCTAACAGGTCGAGCAACAACTCGTGCTGAAGCAGAGCAAGGGCTCGTAGTGCCCCAAAAAGATTTAGCGCCGTGGGCCTCGGATCTGGTTAGAAGAAGTCGAGTTCGCTAAACACGCCAAAAGCGTATACCACGCACGCTGTCTTCAATAACTACCTTGGTAACAATTTTAAATTTCAGGCGCTTGGTGGTGGTGAGTATTTCTTTCTTTGCTTTGGAGGGATCCAGACAAGGGACAAATACAGAGTAGCCCCGCTTAAACGTCTTCCAGTTTACTTCGTAATTAATCTGCTCTACTACCATCAGTTTCAGTATCGGACTCTGTACCTTGGCTAGTGAACTGTTGAATATCAACTGAAAAATCTGGGTGAGAGCAATCAAATATAAGAGAGTGAACTCCAGGAGATACTACCTTCATCCCCTTAGACATCCGCTTAACAGTGGTACCTAAGAAAATACCTTGTTCTTTAAGCTTTATTAATGTGTCTTTATAATTAAGTTGTAGTTCTACGCAATCATTCTTAAACGGTTTAGCAGTAATAAATAATCTGTTGGTATCTGGTTCATAGCGATTGATAAGTTCCCCACGCGGATCTAAGGTAGGTCGTAAAGGCATATGGCTACGCTTATCAGCAGCGTCTTCCACTACCAAAGTATTGTTTATATGGCGGTTAAGGAAGTCCCCAATAACCTGTACTGCATTGAATGTGGGGGGTGTAGTGTCATTGCGTAACTCATGTACCATTTGAGTGGCCCAAGCGTAAAGCTTGTTCATGTCCCAATCTATAAGTTCCAACCGTTTGGCAATAAGGCCACCCGCTATGTTGCACGCTAATATAGCTGACCAAAACCGTTCTCGCTGAGTAAGTTTAAGTTCAAGATCAATCTTACGTTGGATAGCCAAGAGTCCCTCAACAACGTCTTCCAGATTACTTAATAAATATTGTGCATACAGGGGTCCAGCATGGCCGTAGTTATTAACAAGTTGGTGGTCAAACATATCCTTCGCTAAATCAGTTGGGATAACATCGGCGGGTGTGTAATCGATTTTGTATTCCAGCAACCGCATCATTTCACCGTCAGCATAATTCTTTAGGGCAGCAAGTTTTTCATAAAAAGAAGCATTGGAACTACACAGGGACATGTTCGCCCAGTGAGTATAGTTTTGGCGTAGCTCGTTAGCCGAAGCTTTAACGCGGTGTTTACCGCGCCCTTGGGACATACTGTAGGCTAGGATAGAAAAATCTTTTGGTGGGGTATTAGTCATTTCATCCACCGTAAAACACAGGTTGTTCATCATGCCGAGCTGCATAATTTTTGCATTCAAAGTGTCAGAAAAGTTTGCACTCAATTCTTTGGGATGGCCCATAATACTGTTAACCATGTAAAGTACTGTGGATTTCCCTGTTCCAGAACTGGGATGGATAAGATTTATAATAGCGCCGTTGTGCCCTACAAATTTAAAAAGGGGAGAACCGAAAGCAGTAAGCGCAGCAAAAGCATGAGGTTCCAATCCAGGCCTACCATATAATTTAAAAACTTCTTTCCACTTTTCTAAAGTTCCTTTGGGAGCCATGTACTGGGCCAGATCATCAGTCAGGGCAGAAGGGGGACTGTGGTAAACTCCTTGGGCAGAGATCTCTTTGTCACCGATAATAAACTTGCTGTCTTTATCTGCCCACCCAAACTGTGTTCTCATTTTTTCTGCCCTCTTATCATCTTGGAGTTGTGTAATTGAAAGAATTATGTACAGGTGTAGAAGGTCAAACTTCTTGCTACCGGAACATAAAACGCCGTAGGAAGCTAAAGCTCTGCGTAGCTCTGACTTCTCAGAAATATTCACATTGGGAATTTTAAACTGTCTAACACTATCGTTAGGTAAGTGAAGCTTAAACACTATAACTTCCCCTAGTCCGGGGTCTTCCATCCGTTTAACTACATACAAATCATTCTTATATACTAATGTTGGTTCTGCATCTGAATCTTCAATCCCATCTGTGTGATAGATGCCCGAGTATTTTCCTTTAAAAAAAGGGAAAGGGTAGGTTGTTGCACCATTGGGTTTCCCTTCTGGTTTCGTCTGGGTTTCGTTGACAACTGGGTCTTCTGTACTAGCTGCTAAAATTGTTTTGCCCAGTCTGATAGGCCCCGTGATTTGGCCTTTGTGAGGGCAACCATCACACCCCCCAGGATTGTTCCGTTCAAAAACTTCACATCCATGTGGGCCGCCAGCGTTACGTGCTTTAGCATCCGCTGCACTCAGCGAATACTCAGGATGCCGTTCCGACATCTTGATAATCGCATCCGTTCTATCCTCACATTTATTAGCGACTGAGAGCGCATCAAACCATCTCGGCTCAACCAATGTCTCTTGGTTAGTAAAGCAGTCCAGTAACTGGGCGCATCCATCTCCCTTGGCAGTACGGCGCATAATTTTGGAAAACTTAAATACACTATTACAGTCCCTAGCAGTAGCCAAGTAAGCACCCAGTTTAGATACACGTTTAGGTGGCGCTTCTTTAACGCCCAATAATTGAGAAAAATGTTGGAACTTAACTGGTGCGGCTTTAACGGGATCCCCCAGCACACCAACTAGGAGGGGTTCTGGGCCTTTAAAATTGTAAGTACCAGGAATACGGAGGATGCGTGCAACTTCAAAGACCGCATTATCTACATAAAATTTATGAGTTATACATAACTCTCTAAGTCTTTCCGCTACGGGTTCCCACTCTTCTCTAGTTACCTCAGTAGTTAATACCCAGTAGACATGCAAGCCTCGTCCCGAATTAACAACGATAGGCAACGGTAACCCCACCAGAGTACAGAATCCCTGAAGGGCTTTAGCTGCTTCTGTTTGGTTAATGTACCCCTCGGGTATACCTGTCTTGGGGTTAGGTGTGGCCTTGTCTTCTCCGCAGTCCAGGTCCAACCAAAACGCTTTAACTGCTTTTACATTATCCTTAGTGCGGTTAGCGTTAGTAGCATATTTAGCCACCGCGAAAAATACATTTCGCTTTTGCTTAACATAACGCGCTACTAATGCATCTACTTCTTGACGGGTGGCTACAAGGGTTTGTTTAACATCATCTTTGCCGCCGTCCTTCTTGAGAATACCTGTAACACAGAACCAGCCATCAGCTGGTTGTACTGTATTTAGTAAGTCAAAACTAGCCATTTACTTTTTTTAGAGGGAGTTGTCTCCCCAAGCTACCTCGGATTAATTAAAAAGTTACCTCACTTGATAGGCTTGAATGACTCTATAAAAGAGTGGACTTTATCGACAATGGTGGGATGGGGATCACTCACCCCACAAAACCAATTGTAGATAGTCTGTCTGCTAACTCCTAGTTCTTCTGATATGTCTGCTACCGAAGTGTTACCTCTAATGCACACTTTGCCTAGCTTAACTCCGAGAAGTTTTTGGTTAGCTTTCTTATTAGTTTCAATCAGCCGTGCGCTGTATCCATAACTCATTGTTTATTCATCAGCCCAAGCTGACAGAACCTCGGCAATATCATCCTTGAGAGGAGGCTCTTCTTTCTTGGTTTCCCTCTTTATAGGTTCGGCAATCGGCTCCTCTACTTGAGCGGCTGTTTCTACAACAGATACTTCCTCTGGTTCATCACTACGTATGACATCAGGAGCGGGTAGTTTGGTTACATTGTCTGTCTGACCGACAGTAATGCGAGTGTAGCGACTCGCATCAGGGTGTTCCTGCGCTCTTTTCACTTCTGCCCATTCCTTATCGGATACACTACGCAGCGGGGTAAAAAGTAATTCGAGTGCCTCGGCATTCTTATCGTAACTGATGGTGGTGACTACTTGGTCTGGTGCTTCCCCATTTGCACGCAAGTAATTAATGTAGCTCTCAAAGGGGTGCACGTTACTAAGTCCTTTACCAAACAAAGACTTGGCCGCTACATTAAACTGGTAGATATCACCGGACATATCCCCTTCTACCAACACAGAAATGCGGCGTTGGTACCGACAGGCTCTGCTCTTACCCTCGCCTGACCCTTGAATGTTTTTAGGGCAATCGGCACAGTTAGCATGCTGGGGGTCACTGGCAGCTGCCTCTGGTTTGTCCCCCATGTTGGACCAGCAATTAGGTAAACTGGCATCCTTGTTTGGGTCATACTTTTCCTTGTACCAAATACGTGACACATTGGGGAGAGTCCATATGATGATGACATTTATCTCACCAGGGATGGGATCACCTACTTGTTCTCCATTAACCAAGCGTTTGAAAACCCCATTGGTATTGGTTTGGATTCGCCTACTAGTAACTCCAGAAGAATTTTTAGAAAGCTCTTCGGCCAACCTGCTGGGGGGCTTATTTTGGATGGCTTCTGGTGTCTGTTGTTTAAAAATTGATACATCGGTACTCATCATGTTCTCCTTACTTACTCGTCGGCTTTCTAACTTGGATGGTGTATGCCTTTTCAGAATGAAGGCCCACAGGTAAGGTTTCTGGGTTATGTTCTAAAAATTCTTCCATAGCTTTTATGTTAATGCGTTTGTCTAAAACGTGGGCAGCATCATTTTCATGGATGAACTTGTACATTGCAGCCCAGTCATTGGTCCAATACTTGGTACGCACGACTCTATAGAAAGTACCAAACTCGGTGACCACAGATTTGACATTATTATTCTTGCAATGGTCCAACAACTCGATGCCCACTCTTTCAAAGTCTTCTTTCATGTCAGCAATTTGAGCTTTGTGTTCAGCTTCTTTCTCTCGAATCGTTTGGCGAATTTTTATATAAACTCGGACGAGTTCATCTGGGGTTGGGGTGACTGTTGTCATTGAGGCGTTCCGTTGAAAAAAATAAAAGTATCACAAGTCTAGCATCCTGTTTGACAAAGTCAAGGTCATATGCCGACTTCTTGTCGATAAAGTTCAATTATTTTATTGTGGTTGAGAATGTTGCCTTGGAGCATCGTATAAAGTCTGGCTTCAACGGCGCTTCCTTGCACATGGACTACCGTCATCGGGTGCTCTTGTCCAGGTCGGTTGATGCGGGCATTGGCTTGGAGGTAGGTTTCAACACTGGTGACTGGTGCATACCAAAGCACTGTGTCAGCCGCCGTCAATGTAAGGCCATGAGAAGCCGCTTGGGGCTGAATAATAAGCACTTGAGGGTCAACCTTATCTTGAAAATCAGCCACTATCTCAGTGCGTTTATTGACGCTAACCCTCCCATTGATTACTTCGGAGCATACCCCTTGTTTGGTAAGGAACTCATACAATAGCTCGATGGTGTGAGTGAAAGGGACAAACACGAGTACCTTATTAGAAGCTTCCTGTATGACTTCGAGAACTACCTGTAACCGGTTCCTGACATCGAACTCTAGGACGGTACCTTCATCCGTGTAGACTGCCCCTCCTGAAAGTTGCAATAGTTTATTCAGTTGGGTAGCTGCGTTGACCGCGCTTACTTCTTCCCCCGCTGCCTCTAACATCATGTTTTGTTTGAGCTTTTTGTAATACTTGTTTTGTTGGGGTGTAAGCGGTGCCTCCCGTTCAATATAGGTAACAGGAGGAAGATCCAGACATTGTGATCTTTCAAAGCGTATCGCTGGTTGCAAGACTTTATGCACCGTTTGCTGGGCATCTGGTTTAGGAGCCCACTTGAACTGCGTTACCTTGTACATAACATCGTCACGGAATCTGCCAAAATACGTGGGGGTATTCTCGGGATTCACCAGCTTGGCTAATCCAAAAGCATCAACAGGAGACTGCGCGGCTGGTGTGCCAGTGAGCATCCACAACCAGGGAGTTGTATTAACAATGTCCCGTAATATTTTCCACCGATTAGTTTGAGCATTTTTGTAGGCATTGGCCTCATCAACAACAATCAAGTCAAACCCGCCCGCCAGTATTTCTTCTTTGATTACACCGACCCCATCAAAGTTTATGATCACGAACTCAGCCCCCGCCGCTAAAATTTTCTTGCGTCTTTCTGCCGAGCCGTGGGCCACTGAGCAACTCCGATGCATAGCAAACTTAAACAGATCCTGCTGCCACGCTGACTTCATTATGGACAGGGGACACAACACTAATACTCTCTTAATATCCCCACGCTTCATTAAGTAGTCTACCGCCCAGATAACTGAAGCAGTCTTACCGGTGCCCTGCTCATTGAAGCAGAAAGCTTTTTTATTAAGCGTCAAAAATGCAGAAGTTACTTCCTGGTGTTTGAAGGGAGTCAGCCTACCGGTCCATTTATAGTCGCGGTTAATAGGGGACGGTACGTTTTCTAGTTTAAGATGCGACAGCTTTTGCGCTTCAGGCAACTCCCAGTTTACTAACACTTTATACACATCCCCCTCACGGGAGAGCACATGGCTTTTGTGTATTGCTTCGGTAATCAAGTGTGGAGTTTTTGTGTGCAGTACAAGTGCTCTATTTTGAATGACTTCCAATTACTTACCCTCTTTAAACTGAGGGAAACTTTTATTGCTATATATGTTGTCTTGTTCTGCGTCCAACAAGGGCGTTAGTTGTTTAGCTAAACCTAGCGCATCCCTAGAAGTTTTCAATAGGGGGTCATCCGCAGCTGCTTCAATGGCGGGGGTATCAAGATCAACCAGACTTATTATGTTTTTAAATTGAGGGGCTTTGACGGTGCATTGATAACCATTCCATATAAATTTACGTTCGCCGCGTATATGTTCTCTTACCATACTCTCACCTGTTGGTGTCATACGGGTATGCGTTTCAACAAAATGTATTATCTTTTTTCTGTGTCCCTGTAGTGTTGTTACATACTCTCTGTCTTTAAAATAATGTTTTGTGTCTTTTGTATCTACGCAGAAAGACATTCGCATGTTGTTCTTCTGTGTCTGCACTGTCCACATTTTGTCACGCTTCGTCCAAAAATTAAAACACGCGCAAAAAACACCTATATGCATAAGCTCTCGGTCGTCAACTTCCTTTGCCATAGCACTATCGGGAAACAAGTTAGGGTGCTCCCAACTCTTACGGGTATAGTGGGTAGTTCTTCCCGTTTTATGCGGTATGTTTACTAGTTGATCGTTTACCCAACGCAAAGTTCTTACTTTTCCTTCCTTATCTACGGCTATAAAATAATACAGCCAAAAATTATTTCTCTTAGTTTTGATATTTTTTGAAGCAGGGATGCTTACGCCTATTTTATAAACGATATCTTTAGTAGGTTCTACGTAGTAAGGAGTAGTTTTATACTTAAAAGCGTAGAAAAAGTTAGGTGTTGTTTGGTCCTGATCAGCGGGCCAAAAATTGTTGGTAGCCACAAACATAATACTGGGAAACTTTTCAGGTACGCACACATTAGAATTAACCAAATCACCCATCTTCATCTCATTAGGAGGTACAAAAACACCTAATTTTTTTAACCCTTTAATGTTTACTACGTCATCCCATGAATGTTTACTCGTTGCTCTAGACAACTCTTTGAAATTTTGATCTAGGTTTTCCAAAGTCTGTCTTATTGTTTTAGTCCTGCCTTTGGTAAACTTCCTGCGGGGTTTCTTGGCAGGTCGTGTGTTGTCCCTTTTAAAGAAACTAAATAATTTTTGTAAATAAAAATTTACCTGTGCCTTGATAATTGTAGACATGCTTTGCATATACTTTTCCTCCTAGTAGGGTTTAAAAACTATCCCCAACTCCTGTTATGTTCGCACTCAGTCACGGGGCAATAAGCACATAGTGGCCCACTCTTGGGGTTCCATACGTCTGATTCTTCTGCATCCGCAAGGCTATCCAGTTGCGGTTGGAAGGTAGCGAAGTAGGAATCACGCATAGTTACTATGTGTTTTTTGTGGATAAAGTCATTACTTACCACAAAAGCTAACGCCGATTTAATTTTTGTAAGTTGGGGGTAGTGTGTAAAGAGCCCAGCAGCCACGGCATCTAACTGTTTGGTATCCGCGTAACGGGTGTTCTTCCCAGTCTTATAGTCAATGGACAGAGCTGTGTCATCTTGCAAAATAACCAAGTCAGCTATCCCCCGCCACCACACATCCTCGGCGTAAAAGTCGGTAGGCGTGTAATCCAAACCGTCTTTAGCCACACCAAGTTTTACCTCACAAAGTTTCTCTCCAGGGAGGGCCGAGATAGCACTCAAGATGGGTGTAAGAAACTTAAACTTTTTAGGGATAGGAGTGTTTGACGCTATAAATTCTTCGGCTGCCTTGTGTACTTCCTCCCCATAGATGGTGGCCGTACTCCCTTTGTCTTTAACATCCTTTATTACTTTTAGGTGGTAGTATTTTTTGGGGCATTGCTCAAATGTTTTGAGACTGCTGTAGCTCCAAGCCGTCATGTATTCTTTCCCTTGTATCCGTACCAGTAGCTGGCAACTAACCGCAATGCTTTTACGTGTGTTTCAATAAAAGCCTTGTCCTCTTCGGGGTCATCGAACTTCCAATTCTGGTGGACTCCGTTTAGTGCTTGGGTAAAAGTATTTTCCACACTATCAAGAAGGTGAATAACCCCATACTTAGCAGCTGCACGGCATTGATCGTCATCAAGACAAACTCGTTGTACTGTATAGATTTGACCTACATCCACTTCCAAGTGCATCCCTGGTGCTAACCCATCATTATTGCCAGAAATAGTATCGTCCATATTTAAGTGTTTTATTTCAGTTTTCATTCTTCCTCCTCTTGAGGGTAGGCATCTACAATAACCCCTGCTTCATTAGTTCTTGTCGGTTTTTTTCGTGAGCCGCTTTAAGAGCTTTGCGATTCTCCCCATGATACTCAACCGCGAGTTTGTTTTTGACAAGGAGCTTCGTAATAAGTCCCTTTCCCGTCTTGATCTCGCCCAGCCATCTTCCAAATTTTCCCCTCTCCTTTGTTCGTAGGAT
>TARA_R110002020_G_scaffold461823_4_pt1 | contig 11342 bp, 26 predicted proteins | sample TARA_R110002020 | Tara Oceans TARA_R110002020 (sample SAMEA4396489) | marine metagenome | biome: Westerlies Biome; feature: [MES] marine water layer (ENVO:01000295) within the mesopelagic zone...; material: water (ENVO:00002006), including particulate matter (ENVO:01000060) such...
AGCCGTTCTAGCCTGTTGATATTCTTCCGACTTAAAGAGTTTTGTTTCTTCCAGCGTCCATATCCCGCCTTTGGTGCTAGCTATATTTAAAGCTTGTTTAGCGTCTTCTGAAAGTTCCGCCATTGCTTCGGCTGCTAGTGAATATTGTTGGTTATATAAATACTGTTTAACGGCGCCGATTGTGTCAAGATTGGCATTAATAGCATTCGTTTGTTTTATGAACTTTTCACGCTCATCAATGACATGCTGCTGAATGATTGTATCGCTGACCTCATTCGCTGATGCAAACTGCTCACCGCCAAAATTCATAGATGCTAAGGCTCGACCAATCGCTGAAGTCTCGCAATTTTCAAGGGCTGAAGTTTTGTTGATCTTGGTTGAATTTCTTACCTCTTCAGCGTGACCCGTTGCCATAATTCGACCATCTGCATTCTTCACTACGCACCTAATCAATACAACCGTTTCATTGTTTGTTAATATTTCAGTTTCTATACAAAAATCAGTATATTTTTCAGACTCTCTAAATGAGTTGACCCTTTCGGCTACAGTTGAGTATTCTTTGCCGTGTATCTCTACGGGCATGGTTACACCTCTTTGTTTTTATTAAGAAATTGGTTGCAAATCATCATAACGCGCTCCTGATTTGCTTGAATTGTTCCGCTGTCCATTTAATATTTGTATTCTCTTCAATCACCGTCATAGCAGCCTTAATAACTCTAGAGCTTACCCGTTTTTTTCGCTTTGGCTTATAAACAATTAATTCTTTTTTCATGTTAATGCTCACAAGATAGGTTTTTTTTAAATAGATCGCTTAGCGACTCCTGGAATATGTCGCCTTCGGTTTGAATTTCATTTTTTTTAAGGAAACATGAAACAATATCCGTTAATGTTTTATTCCTCCATGCCTCAATGTCTTTAACGCTGTTAACTCCGAAACGCAAAAAGTTTACCGCATCAAAATACGCAGCGGATACGTTATGATCTAAATCTTCAACTGAGGTAAACATGTCAAACTCAGACCTTACTAATTCCTCACACCGTCTATGCAATATTTCATGATGATCTGACGATCCTTTGAGCTCTTCAATTTCTTCATCGTGCCAAAATGCTTTGATCTCATGTTCACTTAAATAGTGTTCGTTTTCCATTTTCCGCTCCTGTTTGTGAATTTGACAAATTAATAATACTTGACGTTTTACAAATTCACAAGTATTATTTTTGTATATTTCACAAATAAATAAAGGAAAAAAAATGCATCATCTAGAGTGGATAAAGCGGTATTCACCGCGTAATAAAATATTAAAAATTGGAGAACTTGCATCTATGCTTAATATGCCGCCCAACAATGTACGCTATTATTTAAAGTTAGGTTATGAGCTGCTTGACAAAAAGGAGCCAGAGCTAGTTTTAAAGTCTGGTAATAAAATTAAACGATTAAAGCGGGCTGTGAAATGCGTAAAATAAACCAAATAATAATACACTGCAGCTATACCAGGCCTTCACAAGGTGTGTCAATTGAAGATATAAAAAGATGGCATGTGCAGGAAAACGGATGGCGAGAAATTGGCTATCATTACGTTATAGAGAGAGATAGCAGTATAGCAAGAGGCCGGCAAGAGTCAGAGATTGGTGCCCATGCAAGGGGATCAAATGATGACAGCTTAGGCGTATGCCTGGTGGGGGGCATGTCGGAAGATGGTTCTCCAGAGTTCAACTATACACAAGGTCAAATGATGGCGCTAAATTCACTGATTCATGCGATTAAATCAGATCACGGCAAAGGTGTTTTAATCAGCGGGCATAACGAGCATGATAATAACAAATCTTGTCCATGCTTCAACGTTAATAGCTACTTTAGGTACGAGGCGTAAAATGAAAACAAAATGGAAAAACTTATTAACACAAGTGGCGCCAAGTATCGCTACAGCGATAGGAGGCCCGGCGGCTGGTGCGGCGGTGGGCTATTTAAGTGAGGCGCTTTTAGGGAAAAAAGACGGCACTAATGAGGAAATAGAGGCGGCTTTATCTAAAGCAACACCTGACGAGCTATTGAGAATCAAAGAAGCAGGTAACGCATTTGATTTGAAAATGAAAGAGCTTGATATTGATATTACTAAAATAGATTCAGATGACAGAAAGAACGCCAGAAGTATGGCAGTAAATACTAGCCTGTGGCCTCAGATTTGCCTATCTGCTATTTTCATTGTTGGATATTTTATCTTGATCTACTTCATTTTTAGCGGCAAATTCACGGTTCAAGCATCAATTAGAGATATGTCTAATCTATTGATCGGAATTTTAACGGCAGGGATACCCATGATTCTAAGGTTTTGGTTTGGCGGATCAATTCATGACGAATCAAACATTGACAAATTACACAACTCAACACCAAATAAATAAACAAGGATATTTAAAATGAATTTTGAAAATATGGTAGAAAAATACCCTCATCTGCAGGCGATCATTGACCAGTGCAATAAACTTGATAGCGATAGTCAGTCTGACGAAGAGAGCGCAAACAAGCTTTGTGCAGACGCTAAAAAGCTGAGAGAGCAGGCAGACGAAGAAGCAAAAAAGCTAGAGCTTAAAGCTGAATCAAATAGAACTCATAACGAGTGGCGCAATAATTCGGCTGAAATGTTGAAATCTGCAATGTTAGTTATGTGTACCGCCCTAGCTGAAAAAGACGAAGTAATAAATGAGCTTCGGGAAAGGTGCGAAGAAATGAATGGGCTCAAGGAAAAGTACGTTTCTACGCTTGAAGCGATAGGAAGCGCTAAAGACGGCGCAGATGATATGGCTATCAGCGCACTTGATGAGTTTACGGCTAACGCAGACAAGGACCAGGCCGCGTAATGCAATTTTTTCACGATTGCGCCAATAATGATTTATGTGCCGTAGTAGCGATACTTGGCACAACTATATTTTTAAGCGTATTAACATTTTTAAAAACTTATAGAAAAATACAGGATGACAATATGATTAGTGAACAAGATATTAAAGACGCTGAAGAGTTAACCAAGCTTATTATAGACAAAGATAAAGATAAAAAATAAAACCACTTTCCCCCACTTTTCCCCACTTCAGGCCCATACCGGGCCTTTTTTTTGCGCTAAAATTAATAAAAGCATTATATTTATAATAAAAACGCTATAACTATCATAATAAAAACATTATAATTTAATCTAAATCAAACGCATTACCCAGAAATTAGCGAGGAGGAGCGAAATGAGCGAAGAGAAAGCAGTGACGGGACAGGTTCAGCGACTTGTTATATATAAGAAAAGCGTTTTACACGACTTTTTAGAAGGCGAGGGGATGACTTTACTAATTGGCAATGATGGGCACTATTACACAGTGCAGGATAGGTCTGCACTTTATGGCGATACTGGAGAAAGGCCAGATTTTAAAAAGCTAGAGGGGGAAGGGTGATGAAACTTAAATTATATGTAGTTGAGGCAGAACGAACACGTGGCGCAGGCTGTAACCCCATAACCAAATGGAGCTACATGATAAGCACAGGCAGTAGATGCAAGGGTTTAATATATAAACATAAGTATAATTGCCAAGTTTCAGCAATGGCAGCAGGCGAAAGAATGCTTAAAAAGCTAGAGGGCAAGGGTGATGATTAAAGTATCAATAGTGGATGAGAAAGGAATGCTACCTTTTTTGGTTGAGTTCGGAAGTGTTAAGAGTAGCTTTACAAAAAAAGCAGCTATCGAATTGAGAGAAAAACTAGATATTGCTATCAATGAGTTAAATTCAATAGAAATGCTTTCTACTGCACCTTGTATTGAGTGCGGCGCAATGAATGAAAAAGAAGCTGAAAAGTTATGTAACTGTAGCGGTGATAAGGATGACTGTCACGGCTGCCAGCTATGGCCTGAATAGAATGTTTATAGTTTACTTAATTATGGGGCAAGAGTGATGCTTGATATAAATATTGATGAACCAATCCAGGTGTTTGATATAGATTGGTATAAACATGTATTTTTTGATGGAAGCCAAACTAAAATGATGGAGGCATATGGCAAGAAACAGCCGCAGTTTTCAGCGTGGAAAAGACAAAACCTAGTTTTTATGGTTTTAGGCGACACACATATAAGAGTCGCCAAAAAAAATATAATTAATTTTAAAGATGGCGAAATTGTTAAGACAACAAGTGTTAAGGCGGTGAATGGTGAGTAATATAAATTCTATTTGTGTAGACGAAAATATAGTTGAATGTTTTTTTAGCGGTGAAAGTTTACCCGAGTCGAACTGCTACAGCTTAAAAATTGACGGCGATATGATTTATGTGTCAGAAGAATCATTAATTCTTATAGTTGATAACTTGACTTGTTTTCATGAAAAAAATGGGCTCACTGTTAACTTAATAAGGTTTTTAGACAACCCTGATTGCGAGAAAGCAAAAGAGGAATTTCTTCAGAGTGTGGTTAAATCATCCGACATTTTGAAAAAAATTAATACACTTATCGAGAGTTTTTAAAAATGAAAAAAACAACTATTAACAATTTAATCAAGGATTTTAAATCTTACTATCTAAATAAATGCGGCGAAAACTTAGACTTTAGAAGTAAGGTATATGCTTTAAATAATTATGGGTTATATCCTGATTGTGTTTATCAGAGAGACGTTGATTTACTATTGCAATGGGCTAAAGATTTAATAAGACAAAACAATCTAACTGAAATTAAATACAATTCAAAGATGGCACTTGATGAGATCAGAACAATACCGTTTAAGTCTAAAGTATTAGAATTATGCAATGATATTTTATTATCATCAAATGATCGAGCTATTTGTATGGTAGCTTGATTTTTTAGATTAATCATATTAAAATATGTAAAAGTGCTAATAAATTAGGAAATTAGCATAGGCGTGTGGAATCGTCTTTAGAAAGTTTAAAGCATAGTTGAGAAAGGTTTAAGTAATACAAGTTCAGAGGCTCGGGTTTTAACAACTGTCCCCTGAACTGCCTATTCCAACTGGGCTTGTATTATTTAAGCCTTTTTTTGTGCCTGAGATTCAGTAGTTGCTAAGATTAAAACCACTGAGAGACGCTGATTCTTAGGCACATCCTTTCTAAAGCTCCATGAGTCTATATTAGGGAGTGAATACAGTTCTGGTTTTTACGGTGTGTGAATTAGGCTTAGCGGCTGAAACAGACTTTTGTTTAAACCGGATGGGTATAACAAGCAGAATACCTCGAGGCTATTTTCTGTTTGTCGGGTTCGATTCCTGCGCTCTGTCCACTCCCTAATATAGATTCATACCATAGGCTGTTTATATCTGTATGTTGTGAATGCGTAGGCTGATACGCTAGATAGCGCTTAGGTTTGGCCAATCTCTTAACAGTCGGGCAAGTCGCAAATAAACCTAAAACCGGAAATCAGTGCCGGTCACAGCATACAGTTCTAAACATCCTATAACCTCCACACGCTGCGAGTTCATTAGACGCAGTAACAGTTAACACTCGTAAAAAACGTAACTGATACCAAAAATCCGAGCAATGACCTAACCCCTGTCAACTCGGTCACGATTTGGCGCATTAATTTGCGACCTGCTTTCACTAATTGGCTGGTAACAGGCTGGTGAATGTCTCTTCGGAGTGGTGTGGATCAGCTATTCAATAAAGCCTAGGTACTGCAGCGGTACTTACCATGGTGTGAATAGTGGGGTTCCTATGTCTTAAATAAAGTAAAAGGTAAATATTATGAAAGTTAATGTTTTGCAGGCATCAGATATAAGCTTTAAAAAATGGAGATGGTGGTCAGATTGGATAGACGTTTGTGTGTTTGATTGTCTCTACAGAGGACATATCCTTCAGATGAAAGTAAGCAGACGGAACGGCAAAAAATTTAAATGCGTGGCTTTTAAAGGCTTTTCTGAGGCTGCAACCCCCTGTATTACCGAAGCTGGTGATTTAACTCAAATGAAAGGCAATAAGTAATCTTTAAGTTTCGACGGCTTTAATAGATTAACTAAATAAATATTATGATTAATACTTGCTATACGCCGCTAAAGGTATTAATATTACCGTATAGCACTGCTAAAGACCAACAAACAAGAGGGTAAGGGATGGCAACAGTACAGACTAATATTAGATTAGATAAAGATTTACGAAGCTGGTATGACGCAAAAGGAGCTGAAGAAGATCGAGATGCGGCCTACTTCATGAAAAAAGCTTTAGTTGAGTTTCGAGATAAGTTCGATAAGAGGCCAAAACCAGCATCACTTCCAGCTGTTAAGCAAAAATCAAAAGCAAATGATGACGTTAATCGAATATTTGAATACTGGTGCCAGGTCATGAAAAAGGATAAGAAAACGAAATTGACTCCAAAGCGTAAGGGGAAAATCGAGGCTAGATTAAAAGAGGGATACGGTATAGACGATATAGCCAAGGCTATAGAAGGATGTGCGGCTAGTGAGTATCACATGGGCAACAACGACACTAGCACGATATACAACGATATTGAATTAATTTGTAGAAGCGGGGAAAAGCTAGAAAGCTTTCAACAACACCTAACCAAACCTATTTTTGATAACCGTCACCAAGGGGGCAACAATGGACGTAAAAAATCACTCGCAGAACGAACGATCGACAACGCGGCAGAGTTACAAGCCTTTGTCGAATCAGGTCAATTTGATCAATCATCTATGGGCGAGAATGACCCAGCTATTTCGCAACAAATGGACTTCAGCAGAGGGAGAGCCATTGATCATAAACCCCAAAGGCATGAAAGTGATGAACCCGAATTTCGTTTTATGGTGCAGCAAGACGGAGTCATTAACCCCTGAAGACTTCACGACGGCTTTTGAGCGCCTTGAGTTAATGCTAGAAGAGAACGCGAGAAGCCTACAACCTAAAGAGATTTGGCCGCCTTCTTACGCCGAATTCATTGGTTATGCCAAGCAGAAGCCAACAGAAAGGTCTTATAAATTGTTTCACAGAGCTTTGCCTGTTCCGCCTGAAGTGCAGGAGCGGAGAAAGGAAATTGCTCTTAAAAATTGTGAAAATCTATTGTCATTATTTGATGAATAAAGGTGAATTAATTATGGAGAACAACGATAGACAAACAATTTCCCAGGCTATAGATAACGCTATTTACGAAGCGCGGTCTAAAAATAGAGAGATGGAATTTTTGTTTATTGGACATGCTAGTTATAGGGATTTGTTATTGTATTTCCAAATGGACATCCGACCCGGCGCGACAGGTGAGCTTTGTATTTCAGATACTTTTAGGGGTTTAAAGATAGTCAGAGTGGAAAAAGAGAATTTTATACATGTCTCATAGATATATAAAATAATTAACAGATAAGGTGAATTAATGAAAATTATATGGTTGTGGAAGAATATTTTTAAGGTAATTGTTTGCGTATTGTTGGCGGCAATATTTGCGGGGGTGCTTTCTTATGCGCTTGGCCTATCCGAATCAGGATCCGCGCTTTTAGGCATGGTGATTGGTGTGGTTGCTATTTTGACGGGAATGGTGCGTTGGGATTTATACCGTTTTGAGTTTAAGGTGAATTAATTATGAGTGATTATTGTGGCAATGCAAATCTAGAGGATTGGCTACGTGAGGAAATATTTTACGGGAAGAAAGTGCCGAAAAATGTAGTAGAAAGGTTTGAAAAATGGCGAGATGCGGTAGAAACTAATATAGAACAATGGATGTTAACCGATGATGGAGAAGGTAATAATGTCTCGTGGAGAGGTTGGGGCAGAGGGTTTAATGCCATACCTGAATCTGATAACGCAGAGTTGGGGAGTGCGATTAGATTTGGCCTTAGTGAGATCAACATGTGATATATGTTTAAGGTGGATTAATTATGAGCAGACAAGATGAAAACATTGTTAAATGCGCTCAAAGAATGGTTAAAAAGTATTATGAGGGTAAGTATCAAAAACTTAATGGTGAATTTTCAAAACCAGTGAAAGTTGAGGTAAAGAGGATGAAAAAGCACTGTATACCTTTAATTAATAAGGGAAATAAATTATGAAGTATGGAAATGAAAAGCATTGTTTAATTGTAGTTTTGCAAAATAACACTTCTGAAGAGCAGGCTGATGAAATAAAAAATGCTCTTGAATGTTTTCAAGACGTAATAAGCGTTCAAGAGTCACTGCTTCACAATGATGCTAATATTTGTGACAGCTCGTCTCACGTTGCCGAAAAGCGGGATAGGAACGAGATAGCTAGCAAGTTGCTAGATTATTTGCATAACAGGTAGGGTAAATGATGAACATAAAAAATTCAAAGAAAAAATAAAATGTACTGAGTGCAAAGAGAATTTTGAGGTTCACGGAATAGCTTGGTAACTCTCAAACAATTAAAAGATAAGGGGAATTAATGAAAAATAATGAGTATTGGGCACTTTATAACGACTCTCATTTGTGGACGGTTAGCAAAGTGCAGGGCGTTTTGAAAAAAGAGGCCGAGGAAGCAACTGGAGAGCCTTGGGCGAAGAGTAAAAAATATTTTAAAATCGTAATGGTGAGCATTGAGCCCATTAAAAGATAAGGTGAATTAATTATGGACTATGTAGAGTTTTTTGGTGGTAGTTATTTTTTGTCTTGGTGTTCTCTGTGGTTGTTTTGGCTAATAGATCCATTAATGAATTTTGTCTTCAGGGTGATTAACAGGGTGCTGAGAAGCATAAAGGTGATACTTCGCGGATGGCCGCCAGAGCACTTAGACGCCGATGGCGACTTTTTAAAACGCAACCAGAAGAAACATAACCCCAACCACAGCGGATTAAACTTAACAAATAAGGAAAATAAATTATGAATGAATATCAGCAGCTATACTACGCTTGGCTAGATTTAAATAATATTAAACTTGTTGAATCATTTGAATTCGATGAATTTTGCAAAAAATGGGCCGAGGAGGAATAAAATGATTGAGATTCTAAAAAAGGGGGGTTGATCGTGGAGCTATTTAAACTTTTACTAATAATGTCCGCAGTGTTACTTGGCGGGTTTCTAGCAGCTAACGCAAACAGACAGAGCTTGAAAGGTTTGTTTGTTTTGGTGATTGGCTTAACTGTGTTTATTGTTGCTATGACCAAATTTGCAACTTTTTTACTAGAAAATTGCATTTAAATCAATGCTTTTTTATTAAAATAGAAATTATTGCTTTTTTAATGTACAATTTGTAAATGAGAAATATTTTTATAGGCGCGTTGCTTTGCTTTATATTATATCGTGAGCTTGGTTATGATAAGTTTATACAGATTGTAACAACTGAATATGATAATCACTTATCAAAGCATAATAACTGCCAGAATGAAGATCAAGAGATTGATTTAATGCCTGATTTAATAATAAATATTGAAAATGTTGATGTTGAACCAGAATGACACTGATGATTACGCTGATTTAGAGTTGTTTTCTATTTTTTTTAAGCATCACTGCAGGACAAAATGCAGCAGCGCCAAATACATAGAGATACCAGACGCGCCAAGCGGGGAAATATTAAAAGGGCAGTGGGATATAAGGGCACAAAAAAATTTTGCTACGGAGAATGGTATAAGCTTTGATCATGTTGTACAGGTTGCCGATGCAAAAAAAAGGCCATGTATTAAAATACTAGAAATAATGAAGGCTCAAGAATTTGTATTACCTGCACGACGTGTTGTTAATGAGCAAATAACACGCTATCGGCTTTCTAATGTATAATCTATAATTAGATTTATAAATTATATCGGGAGTTTTTAATGTGTAAAAAGGCAAAAAATCAACTGGATAAGTGCTGCGTGTTTGCTATGAGTTTTATGATCTTGGGTGTCGCTGTTATTGAGTCATACCCGGCTATCTTGGTGTAACCATGGCTTTTCGGGCTTTAAATTCAGCTTTATACGAGTATAGATTTGTAATAAGCTTTTTTTTGACCGCGCTATCTGTTACAGCTTGGGCGGCGTCAAAATATTACTACTATACGCCGCTGGTTGATCGTGTTCCGCTGCTTGAGGCTCGAATTAACGATATTGAAAGCTCTATTTTGATACTTCAGTCTGAAAAAGATACCTGTAACAGTAATTTAAGAGAGTGCGGTAAAAGCTTAAATCAATTTTATGGTAACAAAAAATGATAACCTGGGCGGGGATTACAACAAGCAACTTAGAATTTGTTAACACTATACAGTCATTTAATAATATTGATGAAGATAACAACGGTTTTTATAAAGTCATTAAATCAAATGGCGCGTTAGAATTCTTTGTTAGCGTGGACGGTGACGATTTAAACGACGGTTTAACACCTTTGACCGCATTTAAGACTGCGGCAAAGGCCGAGGAAATGGCTAGGGATGGGTTCGCTGACATTATAAGGTTTCGGTGTGGTGAAGATTTTACAGTGGATGGGACCACTGTTTTTAACGATATGAAAAGTGGTAAAAGCTTAAATGAGCCGCGTGTAATAAGTACATATGATGATCATTTGGGCGTTAGACCGGTTATTGATGTTATAAGTTTCAACCAGACGAGTGATGTTAAAAGATTTATTAGTGTAATTGGCGTACAGTATCCCGAAGGCGGTTCGGGTAGCCGTGTAACAATGATAGCTGATACAGATGGCATTCACTTTGAGGATTGCGTTTTTTCTCGTGTTGAGTTTACGATGCAGAACGGGAAAAATTTTAGCTATATTAGAAATATTGGCTATGGTGCGTATCATGATGGTACATCAACAAGCTCGGATTCTAGACCCTCTCAACTGTTTGTAAATAACACCGACGGATTAAATATAGTTGGCAATGTATTTGATCAGGGGGGTTGGAGTCCTGACGTTTTCGGTGCTGGTGCCAATCTATATAATCATAATGTGTACTTGCAAACTGACGTTAACGGTTTTAGGTTGTCATTTGTGAATAATATCTCAACAAGAGCATCGGCACACTCTGCACAGCTTAGGTCCGGCGGTATTGCTAATTATAATTTTGCTGGTAGGTGTGCCGTAGGTATGACGCTGGGGTATGCGACAACTGCAATGTTGGACGGTGTTCCGTGTTATGACTTTAATTCGGTTTCGTCTGAAGGCTATTCAATGATGAAGGGCGCCGAGCAAGACCCGCAAAATCCTGACGGCCTAGTTGCTTGTACTGTTGGGGGCCTATGTACAGGTGCTTTGTGGGGCTCGTGGATAAGCTTACACGGAAATGCTGACTATAAACAGTATTCTTGTGTTTCGTCAAAGCTTGCAGATGATGATAATTTGTCGTTTCCCACTGGGCTAATAAGAATAAAACGCTCTTTTTACGTCAGTGATGATTTTGGCATCCCTGACTCGGCGCTGGACGTACAAAACATTGCGGCATATCATTGGGTTACACCTACCGAAGG
>TARA_R110002020_G_scaffold154104_3_pt1 | contig 11341 bp, 5 predicted proteins | sample TARA_R110002020 | Tara Oceans TARA_R110002020 (sample SAMEA4396489) | marine metagenome | biome: Westerlies Biome; feature: [MES] marine water layer (ENVO:01000295) within the mesopelagic zone...; material: water (ENVO:00002006), including particulate matter (ENVO:01000060) such...
AAAGCGCTTGAGATACAAAAAGAAATAAATAAAGAACTCAAGAGAAAAGGTGAGTTAAACTGGGAAGAAGAGCAGATCCTTGATCGACTAGAGCAAAAAGTTGAAAATATAAAGGACTCTCGAAAACTAGAAAGCGCTTTCCTCTTAGAGCAAATTGAGGCATCTGAAAAGTATTACGCGTCAATCGAGTCCATCGGCAAAAGTTTAGATAACGGATTATTAAAGAACAATGCTCTTGTCCAAATTGAAAAAGACAAAATTGCATATATCGAAGAACAGGTAAAATTAGGGCGCCTTGAGCAAGAAGAGGCTCAAAAAGCATTAACTACGACTCGGAAAGAGTTGGCTGCTCTCGATGCAAAGGGGCAAAGACTTAACAACATTAAGACGCAAATTGCAAAGACAAGTATCATAAATTCTAAATTTGTGCAAACTACAATGCAACTTGGTACTGCTTTTAAGGAAGGAGGAATCACAGGCGGCTTTCAATATATAGGTTCATTACTGATGGGCCCACTGCTGGGTGGTATTAAACTCGTCCTGGGATTCATGAAAAAGCTTTTCTTTGAGCTTGATGCTACTACATCAAAATTTATGACCGCGACCGGTATGAATCGAGGATTTGCGGACTCTTTAGAAGGCACCGCGCGTCAGCTGCAGCGCGATGCAGCCACAACACTTCCGGAGTATTATGCGGCTACCGAACAAATGATTACAGGGGTGACGGATTTTACAATGGCTACTCGCACCCAGCAAAAAACTATGGCTTCAACAGCTACAATGCTTGAGAGAGTTGGTGTAAGTTTGCAAGATTTTGGTGCTGGTGCTCAAAACTCAATGAAGATGTTTGGAATGGGCATGAATGAAGCTAGCTCTTTCGCATCGGAACTAACAGAGACGGCGCAAGCTCTTGGCGTCACTCCCAAGCAAATGGCAGCAGATTATGCCAGGGTTGGTGGTTCGTTAGCCAAATTAGGCTCAGAAGGCCCGAGAGCGTTTAAGGAACTAGCGAGAGTATCAAAGCTTACCGGTATGGAGATCGATAAACTAATTTCTTTAACAAGCAAGTTCGATACATTCGAAGACGCCGCAACCATGACCGGTCAATTAAACGCAGCGCTAGGTGGCAACTTTGTTAACGCGATGGATATGATGATGACCACCGATCCTGTTGCTAGATTTGAAATGCTCCGCGATGCCATCTCAAGCACAGGATTAACTTTTGATGATATGTCTTATTATCAGAGACAATTCTTTGCAAATGCGATGGGCTTGCAAGATGTGGGAGATCTTGCGTTAATGATGTCTGGAAATATGGATTTAATGTCGGGCGCAACTCAACAAAATGCGGCAGACTATGAAGAGATGGCCCGAGAAGCAGCCGCCACGGCTGATCTTCAACGGTTGTTTAACTCTGTTCTTGCGGAAATGGCGCCAATGTTAAGCGAACTGCTCGTTGAATTAAGAGATTTTATAATGAGCCTAAAAGAGAATCAAGAGTTTCTCACAGGAGTCAGGGACTTGTTCCAGGGAATTGTAACGGTTTTAAAATGGGTCACTAATAATTTAACACTTGTTAAATATGCTTTTTTGGCATTAGTGGTAATTAATCCCATTCTTACTTTACTTACTATGTCTATGGGTCTCTTAACTAAGGCGACAAAGCTAGCCTCCGGAACTAGCAAACTATTTCAAGCTGACAAACTCAAAGAAAGCGCTACTCTTAAAAAGAATACTACGCAGCAAAATTTGAACTCTGGGGCAATGAAAAAGAGCGGCAAATCCGGCGGTGCTGGCGCCGTAGGTTTAATGAAGTTTGCAGTAGCTGTGTTGGCAATTGGAGCGGGAATTGGATTAGCTGCAGCCGGAATAGGCTTAATGGCTCTTGGTTTCAAAGAATTGTTTAAAGTGGCACCTCCGGGAGAACTAGCTTTGATGGCCCTCGCATTTTCGGGTTTAGCCATAGCCAGTCTTATGATGATACCCGGCGCCTTCGGATGGATCATATTCGCAGGTTCTATGTTGCTTTTGGCCGGCGCTCTAGCCATGATCAAAACGGCAGATCTAAAAGCATTGGCTACGTTTGCTACAGCTTTGAGCACGATGGATAACAGCAATATGACGGAATTAGCGGATACTTTAGAAAGAGTTGCCAAGGCTATGGACGAAATCGGAACCGCCAAAGCGATCGCATTAACTGCGACTTTCGAAGCGGCCACATTTGCCGCAAAAGCTGTGGCCGGCGCCGGATTGGGCAACGATCAGAGAAAAAACAAGAGGGGAGGCAGTTTTTGGGATCGCGCCAAGAGCGGCGCTTCTGGCGGTGATGATCTGGGCACTCTCACAATTAAGTTTGACAATGATATGTTCGAAAAGAAGGTAGTTAAACTTCTCAAGACTGAATCCGGAAAGAATTATATTAAATCTCTTAACAATGAGGAATAAAAAATGATATATGATGATTCAAAAGACTTCGCGAAGAATGCGCATGAGGGGGGCGCCCGAGACATGGGCCAGTTCAACTCTCAAAGGTACAGCCCCGACAAGATAACCCAAAATAACTTTGTTGACATTTCTGATGGCTATGCTAATGAGGGTATGGTCATATGGTTCGATCCGGTACATGTGGCGGGCGCTGTGTCTTTTAAAGCATTCATCACATCTTATACTGAAACTTTTTCATCTGACTATGCTTCTGAACAAGTTTTTGGTCGCATTGACCCTATTCACACTTTTAAACAAACAACTAGAAATGGAACGCTTTCATTTGTGATTCCTTCTTCAACTGCCTCGGAGGCTTACGAATCTCTAGTTAAAGTCGATAGGCTAAGAGAAATGTTATACCCCACTTATGTTCAGACCTCCAATGCACTCACCATAAATCAGAATCCGCTTATAAGAATTGCTGTGATGAATTTATTAACTAATGGCCAAATAAGCAATAATTATGAAAAATTATTTGGTACAGATGTGCCGGATTTTGAAATGCAGGGCGCCCTTACGATTATAAACAGCATGAATATTAACTTTAATCTCGAAGGTGATGCTGGGGTATTTGAAGCCGGTGGCACACTGACCGATTCAGGGGTTCCTAAAAAAGGAGTATTACCAAAACTAATTGAAGTGGCAATTGATTTTAGTGTGATTCATGAACAAAATATGGGTAGAGAATCGGGCGCCCGCTGGGCGCGTTCGAAGCTAGTTTACGGGACTTCTCCGGAGGATTATATCACAGATCGCGTTGGCTTCATCCACCGCCGCAAAGATGCTTATGAAGCCGCTATCGAAGATCAAAAGCGCGCCGAAGAGGAAGATAGAGCAGCTGCAGCTCAAGCAACAAAAGACGGACGTATCGCACAGTTTATAAAAGCCAGGGGTGAACGAAGAACAGCGATCGCTACCGGCCGCGAGCAAGGCTTGTCTCGCTCCGATTCGCGCCGCCGGTATAAGATTGGCCACGAGGCCTTTCGACTTGAGAAGGAGGCCGAATACGATCAGGCTGAGACCGGGGCCTTCTTCGAGGAGCCCGATGAAATCCTTGACTTTGAGTTTGGTACTGGAGGAGAATAGCCAAATATGCCTAGATATGGAAACGAACAGACTTTTAGAAACTCATTAGAGTTTTACGAATTCTTGAGAAAGAAAAGAAACGATGTGAAAGCTATCAGACAATACGATACTCCCATGTTAAGGAATCCCACGATCGCCGATCGAGCAAGACTAAAGACCAACAATCACGTTTGGAAATATGGAGATCGATATTATAAATTAGCAGACCAATATTACAACGCAGTCGAATATTGGTGGGTTATTGCATGGTTTAACGCGCGCCCAACCGAAGCAGACATTTCAACAGGAGATGTAATTCAAATACCGGTTGATCTACAAGAAGCGTTGCGTGTATTAGGGAGCAACTAGATAAATGTCCCAATATATCAAGGCCAAGTGTCGGAAAGGTGAGACTATCACATCCGACGACCTCCGTACCGCGGCCTACACTTCAGAGGATGCATCCGGATGGGACATCCTTGCAGGTGACACCCGTGAAGAAATGAACGAGATCCTGCAGGTACAGAAGAACTCGGCCGAGGTCGCCGAGGCCCTAAATTCATATTGTGGCGAGATAAAAAGACTTCGCGAAGAGGGGGGGGAAGATTTATTAGACGCTTACGTTGATATGGCACAAACCATGAGTCAGTGTGTCCAACAATTTTATGCTGATGCGATCCTGCTGCAAGACAGATATACTAATTTTTGGGCAGGTTACGAAGGCGACACAAATCGCGCAAACATGTCGACGACTGCGAAAGGATCCTGGAATCGGATCACTGGCCAGATCAGTACCAGCCTACGTACACCGGCCGAGCACGTCTTTACAGGCTGGGCCCAGCAATGGGAAATGAGGGGCACAGAGAAGCCACCTCACGAGGAGGGATGGTATTTCAAACCATACAAAGGAGAGTCAGAGAAGATAGTAAAACTTAAAACAAGAATCAATGTTATGATGTTAATAATGGAAAGCAATATTTGGTCTAGCACTAATGAACATTCCGGAATAGATAATCGTCTGAATCGCACTTTCGCCGGCGAAGACGAGGGCGCCATGGATTCGGCGGCGATCGCTTTTGCTGCGAAGCGCGCCGCCGAAATAAATCTTCGGTATTTGATGGGGGTGGAGGCTTTTGTTGAACCGGATGACGTAGATGCGCGCTCTGCGAGTGGCGCGGAAACCACGACTATGATAGCAGACGCCTTAAAAACGGCAGAAGATTTCTATGATATCGTCCCGGTGGAGTACGAAGATAAGCTTGAAATCGATCCGGACGGATTTTTTCGAAGTAAATACAATTCAGCTTATTTACCGATCCTCCGCGCCAACGTCAAAAACCTTACTTCTTATCTTGTGCAGAGGCCCGAGGCCATGGCCGGCTCGACCACCAAAAAGTTCCCAGGGAACACTTGGTTCCATAGCACGAATACCGGCGCCCCCCCCGTCGAAGTTATGGCGGAGGGCCACGGCTCGGGCCAGCAAGTCATCATACCTCGCATCGGGTATGCCGAATATGATGCCGAATGGCGAGCTACACGGGCCATGGACACCGTTCCCTCAAACCTTGGTTTTTACGATTTCGACGGCGAAGTAGATTATGAAGGTGGTGCCCGACAAGAAACATGCAAGGTAAATACAGGGTTTTACAGTGATCTTATAGGCTTTATAGAGAGCCTCCACGCGGAGATCACCGCCACTACACCCATAGCTAGCACGCTGCTGTATCTGGATGCGATGAAAACATATGTAAAAGATGTAGAAAAGTTTGCCAACAGACTCTCTCCTTCCATAGAGTGTATCATAACAGCATGGGTAGAATTCAACGAAGAACAAGAAGACTTTGAAGATGCAGCCGAAGATGCCCGAAAAGCGTTTAAGAAAGAACTCAAAGAGGACTGGGGCTTCTTCGATCCAAATGCTATCGTCGGAGATCCTACAGAGATGCTGGCGACAGAAATGGAGAAGCTCGTATCCCGAAGTCTTGAAGACTTTGAGGCCGAATTATATCGGAGAGATCCGGAAAAGCTTTTTTATAGAGAACAGTGTTTCTTGTTAACATATATTGGATTAATTTCTGAAGACAAGAGGCGCCGCCAGAAAATGGTCCATAAGATCGGTGGCGGTTGGGGCGCCCCAGAGATTGCTCTAGACAAACCCTTCTCTAGAAAAAGATTACCGTACACTACCGTGTTTTTGGCAGCAGGAGACTATCAATGGAAGGGAAACGCCTCTTTGTTAATGGATGGCGATCCATACGCGTTTCTTAATAAGTTAGCCGTCAGCAAAAATTTAGGACCTTTGTTAAATATTAATAGTGAAATGTTGTCCACCTTACAGCCTTATATCAGATTATTTAAAGTTGAATTTGATGAAGAAACCGGTGAAGAAAAAGATATTGAAATTTCCTTTGAGCCCGCGTTTACTACATTTGAACAAGAACTTTTTACACGCCAGGACGTAAGAAATTCCGGTACGGGATTAAAAAGTTTCCAATTTACATATGATGGCTCTAATCCCTTTGGTGCGAAAAAGAGTATTAAAGCAACATTAAAGTTGTTTTCAAACTCATTTGATGAATTGATGATGCCTAGGCCATCCCCCACCAGGGGAATCCTTTATAGATATGTAGATTTGGCGATTAAAACATTTAATAAGGGAGAATCTAAGCTTGATAATATTATTTATCAGAACGAAGAATTGGCTAAATTAAACTTTCGCCTGAAAGCACAAGTTGGCTATTCTATACCGAAAAACACAGCATCGTATAGCACGCGAACAGATATGTTGGCTCTTCAGAACGCCTTAAGAGATTCAGTGGTTACATTAAATTTAATCCCCACGGTTCACGATTTTGCTTTCGATGAACTAGGGCGCGTTAATTTTACAATAAATTATTTGGCCTATGTGGAAGATACCTTTTCTCAAGCCAAATTTAACGTTTTTTCTGAAAAATACTTTGCTGTTAAAAGAATTATAAGAGATTTAAAAATGAAATATTATTCTAGCGAATGCGAGGGAAAAGCTATTGATGATATTAAGAAAAGTTATGCAATGAATGCTGCTGAAGAGTTAAGCGATAGCCTTTCGAACTTGTTTACAACAATGATGGAGAGAGAGAAAACTTATTATATGCCTTTAAGTACTGAGCAAATCAAGAAATTTGTGAGCTTTGGGCCCTTCGCAACGGAGGACATATTTGGAAAGCGATCGCCTAAAATTTTAACAGAGGGAGATTATACAAAGTCTCTTGAAAAATCGATTAATGATGGTTTAAAAACCTATAAAGATCGCTTCTCAAACCCAGATCCATTTACTGATAAAGAAGAGAGGGTAATTTCTGCTTCATTAGCTGCAATGGATCCAGAAAAAAATATTTTATCCTTTTTCTATGTATCTGATTTGATAGATATTATTCTTGAAAATATTGAAACTGAATTAAGAGAAGTGCCCACCCTCTTGGCCAGCGAGATGCCAGATCTATTAAGTCGCGGAGTGTCGGCAGATCAGATCGAGGAGAAAATAAAAGAATATAAGAATTATTTACGCTCATTTAAAAAAACCAGATTTTTGCTTGGTCCAGTTGAGTTCGTTGATCATAGCGACAGCTCCAAGAGCATGTTTGTGAATTTAGGAGATATTCCCATATCGGTAAAATACTTTTTTGAATGGATTACCAGTACGATGTTAGATCGTGATAATAATTTTTATTCACTGACCACGTTTATGAATGAGTTCTTTAATGATTTGGTGTCTAAATTTTTAAATAATGATCGCTGTTTTGACTATAGCGTTAAACAAAGAACTCGGCTTAATCAAGCCACACTACTTAGCTCCGCCCATGGCCACAAAGACCGGATCACGGCAGTATATGTGCGTAATCAGCGCACCCGAATGAACATTGATGAGGTGGAAATTCAGGCTCACTTGCCTTTAATTAGAACATTTGGAAATGTAAGCAATTCGGCAGTAAGCACTATCGACAGTGCGGACGAGACCAATTATATGATTTATTTTGTAGGAAGAACCCTACCCACAGAGCAGATGCGGGGCATTCGAACTGAAGATGAGAAAAAAGGCATCTTTCATTATCAAATTGGTAGAGATGCCGGCCTTGTGAAGGACATTAAGCTCACAAAAACACAAACTCCAGGCCTACAGGAGGTTCGTTTTGAACAAGAAGGGTATGATGGGCTTGAACAACTAAGAGTGGTATATGATGCACAGATAGAAAGTTATGCCAATGTTAATACTTTTCCTGGTAGTTACTGTTATATTGATCCTGCAGGCTATGCACCCACCACTCATCCGGGCAAGCTTGATTTGACTAAATATGGTGTAGGCGGATATTATATGATTGTTAAATCTGAACACACATTTGCTCCCGGCAAAGCTGATTCGATAATTGAGGCCAAATGGGTTAATAAACTATATGATCCAAACGATGCTGTAAAAGACATATTAGTGAGAGATCAGGGCGGTACCCAAGATAAGAAAGGAAAGAAGTGTAGTTCTTTTGTAGATCGAGCCGCCAAAGCTGCTGGACGTGAGAGTGAGACATAACAATGAGTATTTTTTATTCCGAAAGTAACAATGAGTCGACACTGCTTTTACATTCTAAGCGCAGAATTTATAAGGCGCAAATGTTGCAGCTGGGAGAAAATAATATAATCGACTTCCATCTCGCAGAAAAGATGTTCTATGGTCGCATGGATCCTCACGAGAGGGCAATTGTATTACAAACCACATATGGAAAAAACAGCATTATAACGAATTTAAAAGATTCTCAAGATACAGCTATTCCGATGGGCGCCCTCAATTTTGTGGCTGCTAACTTTCAACTCTTGAATAATCAAATGCGCAAAGCATCCAAGACCGGTCAAATATATTCGAAAGATAAATATTTGTCGGATTTAAAGGTATATAGGGCATTCGAATCTCCCCACGATAAATATGCGACCTATCAAGGTATGTATATTGACGAACTGGGCAAGCTATTGCGTACAGAAAATTTTGTATATACAAATTTAGAAGAATTTATACCTCTTATAATGGGTATTTTTGAAAATACTTTGCACGCCTCTCCTCTTACCTTCCCGGCATTTGTAAAAAGCAATTTAAATGATATAATGTCTACGGGCTTGGCCATCGAGATAGCAGATTTAAAATATTCCAATGATCAAGAAAAAATAGATTTTATCAATAGTCCTAATTGGCAATATTTTGTAAATGCATGTGATACTTATGGATTTATGATTGATGCGGCATGTCCATGGCGAATTGTAGCCGATATTAATTCGGATATCATGCGTGCTACATCACGGAAACTTAATTCTGTATCGGGTGATGCGAGTTTTTATTTACTTTACGAGCAAGCTTTTACCGAAACCATGGGAGAACTACATTCGTTATTGGCTGCTATCTATACTGCCGGCCGAAAAAAGCGCTTCTTTGTTGAAGAATATTGTGATGGTAAGATCGTAAGAAAAGAAAAGCGCTCATTACCTTGTAGCTTTGGTACTGTGTTGACTCAATTTACACCATCAGATTTGCTTAAAATATATATGATTATAAGATCATACGAAAGTGGAATTCAACTATCGCCCAATGCAATGAAGCGTTTAATCGATACTACTCTTGAGGCCAACTCTTCACCTTCTTCAAATAAAAGATATATAGCGATTTTTGAATCAATTTTATCAAAAACATTTGACAAACACGGTTCATTCAGTTATTATCGTAGAGTATTTGAGAATCGTAGACAGTTGGCGCTGAACGATGAGGAGTCACTAGTGATAATTAATGACTATGGGGGTGGTTATTGATATTCCAAGCACTTGACGATAAGTCAGAATGTATCGGGATTTATGTTGATGGCAAGCTGTCGTTCGAAGATTTCCCTACAGATTTATCAAAGACATGGCGTTACAGCGCATCCATCACAGATCCATCGGTGGAGTATGCCTGGATACGCGCTGGAGGGCGCGCTATTACCGATTGCTGCCCAGAAGATTTATGTAACGAACTTCAAGCCGTCCAAAGAAAAATGCGCGCATATCTCAAGTCTTTTACTATCGCCAAAGTTAACATGGTCGATCATTGTGTTTTCGATCTTATCCCTCATGATTTTCTTGTGCGCTTTTGCGAGATCAAAAATCAAATTACAGAACACGTATTCGAGACTCATGAAAAGCCTGAAAATTATGAACACCTTGACGCGGTATATAAATTATTGCACAAGATCCGCTATCAGGAACTGAACCTCAATAGTGAAGATTGTAAGCATCTTTTTTATTCTTCGATGAATCGCCAGAAGATCCAAGAGCTAATGAAGAATTTCAGACGGATTGATTATAATATGTTTGGAACTATTACTGGAAGACTTACAACTCATCCAGAAAGCTTTCCGGTTTTAACTCTCAAAAAAGATCTGAGAAGAATTATAAAACCTCACAATGACTTGATAATGAGCTTCGATTATAATGGTGCAGAAATCCGCACATTGTTAGATCTCTGTGGACAAGAGCAACCGCCCTATGATGTTCACGAATGGAACATTCAGAATGTTATCAACGATTTAGAAATGACTCGCGAAGAAGCAAAGCTTTACTTTTTTGCATGGCTGTACAATCCAGAATCAAACGATATTGAATCTGACTATTATGATCGTGAAAAAGTACTTGACAAATATTACATAGATGGTTATATTAACACTCCGTATGGACGTAAAATTAAAGTGGAACAGAGAAAGGCGTTAAACTATTTAATCCAAAGCACAACAGCTGATCGTGTTTTAGAGAAAGCTGTATTGGTTGATAAAATGCTTGAGGGCAAAAAATCATTTATTTCCCACATTGTTCATGATGAGATCGTGATTGATTATTCTGACGAAGACCGTGATATGGTTATAGGAATGCGTGAGATATTTGAGGATGGATATATGGCCAATGTGAAAGCCGGAAAAGATTATTATAATTTAAATGAGTTGAAGTTATGATTTCGATTGTGGGCCTAGGAAGCGCTGCATCTCGCATCGCAGAGAAATTTATAAGCACAAAGAACTATGAGGTATACCAGCTTCACAGCGGTGTCGCGAGAAAAACAAAATACAAGTACAAATTAAAAGAGTATGAATCTCCGGAAGATTATGAAAAAAACATCCCCGATTTAAGAAAGTTTTTTGCTGAAATTAATGATACGATACAGTTTATTATGGTTGGTTCCTCATATAGTTCAAATTATTGTCTAGGGATCTTAGAGCAGATTAAAGATAAAAAGATTGATCTCTTTTATGTTCAACCTGACGCTGAGTTAATGACTGGAATTCCAAAAGTCCTCGATAAGATCGCTTTTAGTGTCTTGCAGGAATATAGTCGTTCTGGTTTGCTTAACTCATTTACTCCAATCTCCAATGTTATGGTGGAGAAAACAATTGGAGATATTCCTATTAAAACATATTACGACAAAATCAATGAATCGATTTTTTCTACTATTCATTACATTAATTATTTTACCCATGCAGAACCGGAAATTGGAATGCATTCTGCACCCCTTGAGATTAATCGAATTAGAACCTATGGCTTGTTAAATTGCAGAAATTTAGAAGAAAAATGGCTTTACGAGCTTGACATGGAGAGGGATGTATGTTATTATTTATGTATCAATAGGGACAAATTAGAAAATGAAGGAGGATTGCATAAGAGAATTGTTGATATGCTCAAGAAGAAACCAAGAAACGCATTTCGACGTATTTCATATGCAATATATGAAACAGAATACCAAGACTTTGGGCTC
>TARA_R110002020_G_scaffold22078_5_pt1 | contig 11341 bp, 1 predicted proteins | sample TARA_R110002020 | Tara Oceans TARA_R110002020 (sample SAMEA4396489) | marine metagenome | biome: Westerlies Biome; feature: [MES] marine water layer (ENVO:01000295) within the mesopelagic zone...; material: water (ENVO:00002006), including particulate matter (ENVO:01000060) such...
TATTAGTAAACTCATCTAGTATTTGCTGAAGAAGGTCAGCGTCTTTATCACTATACAATTCAACCTCTCCATTTCTAATTGCTAGTATTGTAGCCTCAAGTGATTTGTGAGCAGGGTTTACTTCTTTATTTCCCTTGTTAGACTCATACTCTTTTTGAATAAGATACACCTGCTGCTTGAACTTAGATAATAAGATCTTATTAGGATTCCGATTAAAGGATTTAATCACAGCCTTCTCAGCCTTAGCAATTCTATCTGTAATCTTTCTCAGGTCTATAACGTAAGACTCATATGCTTTGGATGACTTTTTAAATATCGAATCAAAGATTGGCTTAGTCTTAAAGTTCCCAAACAAACGATCAATATATGCAAGAGGGTTTCTTTCTATAGCCTTGCGTGTAGTGCTAGAAACGGATCCTGATAAGATCATTGCTTTTACTGCGGCGTACAACTTTTGACCACGCGTTAGTTTAGCATCCTTGAGAGCCTCAGATAAAACATTACCGTCATTCTTTCCTTCCATTTTATTGACCATCACATCAACAAAATGAGGGAGGTAACCATTCTCCATGGTCTCCAATAAAGCTTGTATTCTTTCTAAGTCTTTAACAGGTAAACCCGCTAGGTTTTTTATATCATTCACAAGATTGTAAAACCTTTCAGCCAACTTCCTTTCATCCACACTTGGGAATATACTACTGTCTTGCGTTGCTTTAGAAATGCCTTCTATTAGGTCATCCTTCTGCTCCTGTATCTCCTCTTCGGTCAGCTCAACCTTTGGCTCCTTAGGGTTTATGTCATTCTTATACTTACGCATTACTACTGCCTCTCCCTCATCTATGAGACCCTCATCTTGCATCTTCTTTACCGTAGCACTATAGTCTATTGACCCGTCTTCCTTTACTACTGCTCCGTCATAGTTGTCGAACTTTTCAGATAAAGACTCTACCATCGAGTGCTCCTCATCCATTACTCTTAGAATGTCCTGAACCATTTCATTAACACTCTCAATATCTTTAGGGCTAAGGATTTCTTTGCTTTGGCCAAACATATCAAGAAGCTCCAAGTACTTGTCAAGGACTGAGTCAGGGATAAAGGTTGGCTTTATAGAGAAGACTTGATTAAGCTGATCAGCAATAGCATCAGCTACACCTATCTTAGTTTTTACATTCTTCTTGGCCCTAGCTCTTAGCTTGTTGGCCTTCTCCATTTTCTCTGCGTACTCAGCATCCGCAAACACCTTCGCCATGTAATCAACGAAGCTATCAATAGATGCGTCACTCAGTAGGTTTACTTTAGCAAACCTATTTATGACCGATAACAATTGCTTAGTGGTTACTTTGCCTGAACTCACTAACTCTTTTATCTCAGCCGTCAACTCTGCCTTCGCTTTCTTCTGAGCATCGAGAACATTTTTAGCTCCCTCATTCAAAGCCTTAAGCCTATTTCTCAATAGAACTTTTTCAGATATAGTTATCTTCTTTACATCTTTTATCTTGCCTAAGATTTTAGCTACTGATGGAGCTTTTTTTCTTTTCTCTCCTAGCTGTTTTAGTATTTCCTGTACGGCCTCTTCTCTTTGTATGTCACTAGCTTCTTCATACCAACGTGTTTGTTGTAAATAAGAGAGGACGTTTTCTTTTATTTTTTTAGGAGATGTATTCTTTCCTGCGTTTCTCTTTCGGGTTTTATTTACTATATCCTCAATGATCTTATCTAATCTTTCTTTAGATGGAGGATCAATACCAAACTGTTCTTTAATCTTTTCATCCGTTAACTCTGCCTTCTCATCTTTAGATAAGTTCTTATACCACTCAGATTTTCTAATGAAATCTATGCCCGCCTTTATACCTTCAGCTATGTTTTTTGTTGCTATTGCTGTTTGCTTGATTAGTTGTAAGGCTGTCTTTAATGTTGCAGGAGCAATGTTTATTCCTAGCGTTCCTTTGGTAGACTCATCAATTGCTTCTATTGCCGAGTCTAAGCTTTCAATAAATGAATCAAAGGTGCTGCTCTTTGGAATAGTAGGCGCATCCTCTGAAGGCTTGAGCACAGGCTTCTCTACTACTTGATCTTTTTCTTTAATAGGAGTAGGGTCACTCAACTCCTCAGTTCCCTCAGTAGTTGGCAAAGCTCTTTGCTCCGCATTATCAAATCCTACAGGTAATGCAAGACCGCTTACGGAAATTCCTTTATTATTAAAGTATTGTGAATCGCGCCTGTTTATTTTTCCATCCTTACCCACAGGCTTTGCAGTCACTGACCCTGCATCATAAAATGCAATTGTTATATCGTCTTGATTAACGCCTGTAATCTCTGCAAAACTTTTAAGCCCATCCTTCATGTTCTTCACGCTACCCGCAAAATCTTTTACATACCTTTTACCATCAGGAGTTTCAGCTATAAATAATCCTGCTGCGCCTGAGAACTTAGAGTAAAGATTTTCATCTTTAAAGATGACACTCTGAATTCCCTTGCCATCTTTGGTTACCAATACCTTGTAATCTTTATATCCTCTAATACCTTTATACTGATCTCCTGCGGGCTGAGTCTTTTCAAAATCAATATTGCCTGCTTGATGCTGAACAAGCTTTTGAATAACCGCGTCTTCACTAGTAATTTCTCCTTTTCTTTTGTATTTCACCTGAACATTCCCGTCCTCTAGCTTAGTGAATACAGGAAAAAAGTCTGAATCATTTGCGCTTTTAAATTCCCTCCTATTTTTAAACCACTCTGATTGTCTCTGTAGCTCTTTCTGATCAGCGTCATATATATCCTTAAAGTCAGAAGGTCTCTCGTCAAGGATAAAGAAGTGTGCCGTTGCTGCGCCATCTACTTTTTGTGGTGCTTTCTTATTTCCTTTTGTAGGAATAGGGTTATAAACAAAGCCATTTTCATTATCGTAATAGTTTGAGTGTTGAGATAAGATTACTCCCCCACCATCTCTCTTCTCAGGGACTTCATTATGAATTTCATTTTGGGGTAACGTGATAGTTGTTTCTCCTGTCTCCTCAACTTTAGCTTCAACAATTTCCTCTTCCACCTCAGGAGCTACGCTCTCCTCTACATCAAGACCGCCATGCTTTACTAATGCTCTTTCAATGTAATCAGGAAACCCTTGAATGTAATCAGGAACCAATTCAATTTCAGGTATAACAACCTCTTGTATATAAGCGTCAGCAGTTTTTGATACTTGTATGATATTATCAGAAGCTCCTAATACAGCAAGAGAAAACATAACTGCTGTCTTAAAGTCCCTTACAATCTTCTGTATCTTCTTCTTTACCTCGTCGTACTTTTCTACTATCTCATTGGTCTTTCCATTGATGTAGTCAGTAGTGGCTACAGCAATAAAGTTAGCCATGTCTGTAGCACTATCCCCTACTTCAGCAATAAAGGCTTTATACTTCTCAGCGTTCTTTAATATTTCTTGCGCTAATTTTTTAGACTTTTCTTTTACCTTAGTGTCTTTAGTTATTTTTTCCTCAGCTTTCTTTTTCTTTTTATTTTGAACAGGATCAGTCTCATCATCCACAGAAACATCCTCAATGAGTGCATCCATAGACTCTTCAAAAGTTGTTAAGTCTTCAGGATTATTAAGATCTAATTCTTCAGACATAAAGCCTTGAGTAGATTCATCTTGCTGTTCCTCAACTGATGGCTTACTTAATTGTTCAATAAGAGCTTCATCTTTAATGACGTACTGAACATTACGTGTTTGTCCTTTAGGAATTCTTCCATCTAGGGTTTTAAGCTTTACTACTTGAGCGTCTGAGTTATTGATGGCCTCAACCTCAGCAGCTCTAACTTCTCCCACCGTCATTCCTTTTGCCTCTACTTCAACTACTTCTACCGTAGTTCCTTCAGGAAGCACAACCTCAGAGACACCTTCATCGACACCATACTGATCTGCAATCTCCTCTTCTGTCGTAGAGAACACACCCTCTACACCTTTATGTGCGCTAATGCTATTGCCGTCTACGTCTTTCTTACCGCCTATGCCTTTGAATATTTTTACAGGCTTAGTGATAGTAGTCTTTCCTTCTTCTATCTCAACTAACTCCTGCTTTCCTTCAGCTAAAGATTCTTCTGTTACCTCAAGTGCGGCTTCTTCTTGTGGCCCAAAAGGTCTATTAGGCTGTTCCCATAAAGCTCTAGCCTCATTAGACTGCATCTCTAAGGAGTTAGGATATATTACCTCACCCGTTTTCTCCTCGATCATTATGTACATTTCTGTAGCATAACCCTTCCTTTGAAATTCAGGATTAACATCTACTGACGCTCGTAGTTTTCCATCTTTATCACGAGAGTAATCTGCAAATCCCACCTCATTTCCTTCCGAGTCGTACAGAGTAACGGTTCCCTTACTTCTTGGAGTTCCATCTGTGTTTACAGACTGCTCGAAAGTTGCATATACCTGATCATCTATTTGCCTTTTTTCTGACTCAATTTTTTTAGTAGCTACTTCTTCCCCTTCGGCCTCGACCTCAGCTTCATAAACAGTTTCATATGTACCATCTGCATTAATCTTTTCTATTTTAGCTACGTCAGATTTATCATATCCTTTAGGAATCCACCCATCTTTATCATTTTTCATTCGAACCCTTGAGTCTTCTTTCTTATTGTCGAAACCTTCTTCTTTAAAAGTTACTCTATAGTCAGCGTCCGTTGCTGTAGTTACATCTTCTGATGTAGTTATATCAACTCCTGCCTGTTCACTTTTGCCTTTAATGGTTTCTCCTTTCTCAAGTGCTTCTACTTCTGATTCTCCAATAAACCTATACGTCGATTGTTTTTCCCATTCTATTCCATATTCTTTTAGAGTCTCTTGAGCTTCTATATCACCTTCCCTTGCCCTATCAATAATATCATCTGAGGAGCTTGTAGTTTCTTCTTTTTCTGCCTTAACATCTTGCCCCACTTCCTCTGTGCTTGGCTCTTGAATGGCATAGTCTTGTGTTTTTGTAATGTCAGCATCACTTAATTGTTGTCCTGTAAATGACAAGGTTATCTTCCCGTCATCACCAACAACTCTTTCAACTGATTCTAATTCTCTTAGGTCACTAGGTATAGATTCCTCTGAGTCAAACTCTCTGTTGTACAAGGAGTTACTATCCCATAGGCTTGGACGTTTTATAGCGTCTAGGTCTGCTAATTCCTGTCGCGCTTCTTCTTTTCTTTTTACTTGAGCTTCTCTTGCTTTTTGTGCTTTTCTATATTCCACGTCACTTACTCCAAAAGGAAGTACGATATTACGCTCCTCAATTATAGCTTCTAGCTGCTCCCTACGTGCAGCGTTAGCGTCAGCAACCTGCTCTTTGATAGTAACCTCATTCGTTATCTCTTGTATGCGAGTTGTTATCTCTCCTATACGTCCCTGATTAGCTGTCTTTTTAGCAGGGTTAGCTTCAAGCTGTTTTTTCTCAGCAAGAAGATGAAATATTTCGCTTTGTTCACTTAGAGGAGCATCGTTTCCAAGAATGTCTCTGACCTCTCCGCGAATACCTACATTCACTAGTGCCTCTTGAGCCTGTTGATCAGAAACCTTACCTATCTTTAGCATCCTATTAATAAAGCTAGATAGATCTTTATCAGAAATATTATAGAACTCTTTACTTAGAATAGGAGGAAGCTTACGAGTCATTCGCTTAGGAGCTTCATCACGTTGATCAATAGGAGCGGGGTCACTCAACTGTTCAGTTCCCTCAGTAGTCGGTAAGGTTCTCTGCTCCGCGTCCTTCAACACCCCTAAAGCTCCAAGCTGTATCACCATTTCCTTGCTGTCCCTAGTCATTGAGTCAGCGGTCAGATTGAAAACCCTGACAGATGTATTACTAGCTACACCACCCATAGCCTCTAACCCCACCTCCTTAAGCTTAATGTCTTTATCCACTAATGCTTGAGCAGTAAGCTCCCCCAACGCCTCTGTAGAAGTGTCATATGCAAATGTTTCAACTGCCGCAATACCAACCTTTCTGATTCTACTAGCTGTAGGCCCCGCTGCTTTTACAAATTGTCCCGCACCAAGACCTGATAAAAAACTTGACGTGCCAATTACAGCTCCTCTCGCCGCTCCAACTTCCCAAGCTTCATCCCAAACCTTCTCATCTTGAAGAGCTTGTTCTACTGACTTAGGATCGGTAATGTCATAGCCTTGATTAACTATAGCGTCAATAGCTGCATTACCGTACTCCATAACAAATCCAAGATATGCCATAGTTGTCTGCGTCCCTTTACCTGCTCCGTACACTAATCCTGCGGGGCCTCCTATCGTCCCGCCGACAGCGGCTCCTGTAGGAACAAGGATAGCCCCTGCTTTAAGACCATGAGGAGCCATTTGCATCAGTGACTCCACCATTACTGTGGCACTCATCTCATATGGATTCTTTAAGAATAAAAGCCATGTATCTATAAAGCCACGAGAGGTATTATAGTTTTCCATTTGCCTTCCTGTCTTGCCTGTGTCTGCCGCCTCAAGATATTTAACAATAGCCGCTGCCTTTTCTTCCCGCGTAGCGTCATCACTTAAATCATCTATACCTAGTGCTCCCAACATTATCTCATCCAAAGCCTGACCTCTCTTCCAACCTGTTTGAAGATTATTAGCAAACGCCTCCATGTTATCTAGAAGGTGAGCACTTGCATCAGGATTAAACTTGGCATTAAGAAAAGTTTGCGATAGCTCATACTGTGTAGCTGCCTGACTCTGAACAGCATAAAGCGATTGCGACTCATTTATTATAGAGTTAATCAAATCTACTTCCTCCTGAGTAGTAGGCACAACATCTAATATTTCCCCTAGAGGAACATTAAACATTTCTAAAGTCTGTTCATTAAATTTTTCAAGACCGAGCTTAACTTCTTTATTTAAATTAGAAGCCTCTACTGATGCTTTGAGTCGTAGTTTTTCAGTTTGAGCGTCATAATCACCCCTAAGCTCCATGAACTGCTCGTCATTAATTACACTTCTCCCCTCGCTTATTTCCTTTTCTATCTCAGGTATAAAGTCTTTATAGTCATTACGCAACTTGCCGTCTTTACCATAATACTTTTCACCATACTTCTCTTGGTCTTCCTCTGACAAGTATCCTACTCGCAATGGTGGATTGCTGTCAATAAACTCTAGCTCATCATGAGCGGCATGATACTCTCTATAGCGGTTTAAGTAGACTTCACCATCTACACCGTTATCTTTCATGAACTTATAAAGACCATATTCAGCTATATCAGCATTCTTCCATGATCCTTCACCAAAGGCTAATGCTTCCTCTTTAGTATCAAATTCAAATACCTCACCTCTTTTTAATGCTTCTTTATAAGCTGCATCTCTTTCTTCTTGAGTGTCTCCAAACTGCATCCAATCGTTTGGATTCGAGGTAGCCTCGTAAGGAACAGGAGCATATACTCCCACACCACCCCCGTCAATCTTTTCAGTTATAGGGAATAGAGTAGGGAATGCGACCCACTTGCCGTCGATTACTTCGGCTGCCATTAAATGAGTAGAAGAGCTGCCGTCTTCATTTTTCATGCCCACCCCGCGAATGATGTTGGCTTTATATGCCTTATCAAGGGAGCTCATTTCCTCTGCTGTTTCAGCAACAGGCTCAATGGCAGGCATAGCATGATCACTTATAAATTTCTGTAAGTCTTTTTTTGTATCCTCTAAAGTTTTACCAATAATAGGCACACCAAAAGGTTGGAGGTCTATCTCTTGAGTAGACCCATCCTCAGCAGTTACCAATAAAGCATCTCCAACTCCTATTTGCTCGAACAAGAATCCATATTTTCCATACAGATCATTCAGTCGTTTCTGTCCTGCCTCCTCAGTTAAGTTTATATCCTCTGCGGTAACGGCGGCAATATCTTTTACAAAGCCTTCTTCTTTTTGTAGCTCTGCTCTTCTTCTTTGTAAGCTCTCTTCTTGCTCTTTTTTTCTAGCTAACTCTCGTTGATCTGTTTCTTCTCCTTCTGTGGAATCCTCTTGAGATTTTCGCCATTCAGTATATTCTATATCTAATTTATTACGCCTCTCTCCTTCTTCATCAAGAGGAGCCATGTATCCCTCTCTACGTCCATCTTCATACTCCTCTACAATAGTTTCATCTCCTAATGGCTTATAGTCTCTTTCTCTTGTGTCTTTAGGAACATAATCTAGTCCCTGTTCTTTAGCCCATGCCTCAGCATCTTTTATAGCTTGCTGCTCTGCGTCATAGGTTGCCTCATCTTTGTCATATAACTGACGAATGGCTCTTGTTCGAGCAGGGCCTTCAAGAGTAGGAAGGCTGTTCTCAAGCTCAATACGTTCTTGATCTATTAATCCCGAAGTATACTCTTGATCTTTTAATTGTCTCTCATACGCTTCTAGCTGCTGAGAGTATTCAGGGTTAGGAACTTTTACTGTGCCTTGACGATCTTCAGGCAACGGGTCTTCACCTAACTTGCCTTGAGCAGGTACGTTTATATATTCGATAGGCTCCTCAAGAATCGTGTAGTCAGGGTCACGAGTATCTCGTAACTCCAATCCACCATCTGCCGATACGGAACCCGTAGGATCGCCGTTTTTTTTTACACCAAGAAGAATTTTATATTCCTCTATATCTTTATTATATCCTCCTGTTTTAAACAGGGTGTGCGAATCTATAAGGGCCTGTTCATTAGAGTTTATAAGAGTCACAAAATCCTCGTAAGACTTTGAATATCCTCCTGTTTTAAATAACTTATAAGCGTCTACAAGGGCTTCTTCGTTCATTAACTTTACTTTTAATAATTAGATGTGTTGGGGACTTGACTATCTACTTCTACCTCTTCATCTACAGTGCCTCCTCCTGACAAGCACCTACCTGCGGAATTAAAGTCGTTGCAGTCGGCAACCCTGCTTTTCATCCATACTGTTATGTCAGCATTGTTTTTCTTGGGATCAGAAACTGTTATGTCTTCCCCTTCATACCTATCTGTAACAACTATATTTCCCCTTGCGTCTTCTCTAAATTCAAATCTAGCACTTCCCATGTATTGATCAGACTCACTAAACTGATTGCTTAATACAGCTATAAAATCACCTTCATCAAATATAGCCTCATCAATGAGATACTCTTGTGCTGTTACAGGTGCTTGTCTTGTGAACGAAATCTGCTCTCCTTCACCGCCAATAGAAGGGAATGGCTCATTGTCTGCCGACCATCCACTCACGGATCCTTCAGCTTGCTGCTCAGTAATTATATCGTACATATGTTTTCCTGATGTAAACCAACCATAATCATCACCTGTATCAGGAGTAATTTCATTAATTACATCATCTATTCCGCTGTTTGTCGTATAATCAAAATATACTGTGAAATAACCATTCGCCCCTTCAGTAATAGTAATACCCGCAAGGTTGGTATCGGCCTGTACCGCACTCTTTAAACCGTTCTTTCTTTCCTCAATAGTAGGAGCATTACGCACGTCCCACCATGGGCGATAACTAGCTAAAGATTGTTGAACTCCTTGAGGTGTTCTAGGTTCATTTGGTGGTTTTACAGGTCTGTTCGCATAAGTCTCCTGTTGTGATTGTAGGCTGCTTATCTCTACCTTATGTCGATTCCTAATAGCGTTTCGATATATTTCTTTTGCAACCTTCTTCTGCTCCTCATTAAGCTCTATCTCTTGATACCCTGCAACATCTCTAGCTAAGACTTGCTTGTCTCTTTCTTTTGAGCTAGATGATAATTGATTCTCTCTAGCGTATCCGTAAGTGCCGTCACCATGGTCAGTCAATAATGAGCCTCCAACATTAACTCCATTAAGCTGTCCATCTATGTAGTCATTCTCAGCCTCAAGATATAAGTTAATAGAATCACCAACAGCATCACTTAGGCCATACTTAGCATAGTCTTCTCTCTTAATCTCTTTTATCATCGGGTCTTTAACGATTGCCATTACGCCTTTCATTCCGTTCACTCCCGCTATCCTCTCTATCTTACTCCATGCGCCTGTGTTGTCGGCAAATTTAGCAGCATTACTTTGTAGATCATAAGGATCAAATCTCTGCATGACCTGATCTTTCAATGCGCTCATTGCTCTCAAGTCCTTAGGGTTTACAGAGCCATCAGGATTAAGACCTGCTGCTGATACCACGAGTGTATCAGGATTAACAATTATTCCTGCTTTATTCCAATTGCCATATTGATCAATCTCAGATTGTAAAAACTGCTCAAGCTGTGCGGAGCTATTAGTTTCCATGCGCTCCATAGTTTCTGCAAGGTTCTCATTGTAAAGTCTAGCTACCTCAAACATAGCATCAGTACCATCTAAAGCGTTCTGACGATACTTAGCATAATCCTGTGGGGATAGAAGACCTTGCTTTAAAGCTCTCTCATGCATTAGCCAAGCCTTCTGTATATCTCCTCCATACTCAATAACTCTCTGATTTGCAGTAGCATTAGCTCCATGAGGCGTGTCATTAAGCATTTTCTGAAACTCACGAGTATCTTTATTTATAGCCGCCTTCTTTTCCTCTCTTACTCTAACCTCATCAGAGAGCATCTCAGTGAAGTTCTTGCCAACCTCAGCCCAATTTATTTGAGACTCAGGATCACGCCGCTGATAATCATAGTATGTCTTAGCCATGCCTTAGTGTTATTTTTTTATTCCATATGGAGGATTAGCTCCATAATAATTAGGAACTCCAAACTGCATCTTAGACCAATCAAGGGGGTCTGCATATACAGGCCCGCTTTTTGGAGTAAAATCAAAGCTCATATTCCTTAGCTGCTTCCCTGTGTACTTGTCTCCCATGAAAGCTTGAAAATCTCTTTGGTTCATAGCACCAACATCAGGTCGATTAATTGTTTCCGATACTTTCTGTTGGAAGTCATCATCTCTTTTCATCATTCTGCCTGCTGTTCTCCCTCCACTTGTACGAGCGTATAAAGGAACTGCCGCAAGACCTTGTTGAGCAAATGAAGACACGCCTTCTATACCCGCTTGAAGCTCTCGCTGTGATCGGTCTTCAGCCTCAGCCGCAGCTATCTGTGCTCCTGAAGCCTCACCTAAATCTATCTGTGTAAGAACATCACGTAGACGTGACTCTTCCTCAGCGGTAGCCGCCTCAAGGTTAAATAGGTCACCCGCCATTGATGTACGAGACTGCGCTTGAGCTTGTTGTTGGGCTTGAAGTGCACGTCCTGCTGTTGCTCCAACCCCTCTCTGATCGCCCTCAGTGGCTGCTTGAAGGACTGTTGATGTTGCAACATTTATAGCTTCCCGCTCCCGCTCATAAGCCTCCATAGGTAATGATAAGCCCTCAAGATAATTTACGTCAAGCTTTTCTTTAGCTTCTGCTAATTTTCTTTCAGCCTCT
>TARA_R110002020_G_scaffold22480_6_pt1 | contig 11341 bp, 4 predicted proteins | sample TARA_R110002020 | Tara Oceans TARA_R110002020 (sample SAMEA4396489) | marine metagenome | biome: Westerlies Biome; feature: [MES] marine water layer (ENVO:01000295) within the mesopelagic zone...; material: water (ENVO:00002006), including particulate matter (ENVO:01000060) such...
TAACTGTTTAGTTGCAGATCCTAATGCGGCTAAACTTTGATTATAAACATTTTGAAGTGTAACCTTTTGTTGATCTTTTATATTAGCCAACTTTTCCCAAAATGTTAAATCTTGCGGATCTATTTTGTTGTCAAAAAAAGAATCTTCATCAAAAACGTTACCACTTATAGTCTGCTCTTCGTCAGAACTAAAGTTGTAGTTATCACTAGTAATGTTAAAAAAATTCGAAGGTCTATTACGTCCCATTTTTATTTACTTAAATTTTGCTTATGTATTCCTAAAATATAATCTATTATAGCACTTTGATCGTCTGAGCTAATTTTTTTCTTTTTACCACCAAACTTAAACATGTAAGTTTTACCACCTTGTGTACGTCCCTCTCTAAAAACTTTTAAACCTGATAAAGTTTCTGCGTTATCAACATAAGTTTCTATAAGATCTCTTTTTTCTTTAGCCGTTACATCTTGGTTAAAAATATCCGTTAAATCTTGGTTTATTTTTTCTGCAACTCCGTCAACCTCTGTTTTACCTCCACCTGTACTAGCTGCTTGAGCGTTAAAACCAATACTAAAATCAAATTTTTGATAAGCGTCTTTAAACTGTGTAGTGTTGTTACCTACAGCTTGTATTATAAAGTCTAAACCTACGCCATTACCAGAACCTGTATTAATTGGTATATCAGTTCCTTTTACATTAGTGTTAGGATTAACAAAAGAAGCATCGTAGAATATCCACTGGTTGCTGTCTTTATCAAAATATATTTCATCCTTGTTAGAAAATTTAATATCGCTGACTGGTATCTCACCTTTCCACCACGAAATAACGTTTTCTACAGGTTTAGATGTACCTATACTGTTACCCCAAGGAAATTTAGTACCACCGCCGCCGCCACCGCCGCCTTTGCCTTTAAGTATATCTCGTCCCATATTAAAGTTTGATTGCATCGCAGAACCAGTGTGCCAGTCTGCAGCAAAATTATAAGCCAACTCTCTGTTGAAACTAGGGTCTGTAGGTTCTGTTAAAGCGATAATTAGCTTTTTATAATTTTCTTCGTTTGTAAAATCACCGGCATCTAAATCACCGCTTTTATTAACATCGTACTCTTTTAAAAGCTTAGGATCTAGTTCACCTAAAATAGAAAACATTTCAGCTGTCATAAAGCCTTGTTCTTTGTGTAAAGCTTCATAATAAGATTTAGTGTTTCCTTTTTGTGGTATTTTTATTATAGTGCTAAAAGCGCCGTCGCTTTTAAACACGTTATTTTTTATATTGTTTCTAAATTCTGTTGGGTCAAAATTAGATCCTTTTGCTTGGCCTAAAGTTAAGGCGTAGGAGTGTATCACCTCAAATGCTGCTATAGCGTCTTTATTTTTCGTTTTAAATATACCTTTTAAATCACTTTGTTTTACTGTAAAATATGAGCCGTCGTCAAGTTTTATATCGTAACTTCTTTCGTTATCGTCTACTGAAAAATCATAATCTTGTTCACCTAATTTTTTAAACAAGTTAAGGGCTTGATCAGGAGAGATTGTTTTACCAGTACTTTTAATAACACCACCCATGTTGTAAGCATCGTATTCACCGGCATCAATTAACGTAGCACGTGTTTGATTTTCAACATTACCCACTTCGTAGCTGCTGTAAAATTTATTTAAATCTGCTAAAAGTTTTTGACGCTCAGCTTCACCTTTTTTACCTTTAGGAAGTTTTTTTAGTTCTTCTCTTTTATCATCTATATAATACTGTATCCCTTCTATTTCCATGTCTTTAAGTGTACCGTCCGCCTGCTTAGCTAATATGTTTGTCATGGCATCTTCCATTGGCTTACGCTCTGCTTCTATTTTAGCTTTTTCGTTATCATATACTTTACCCATAGCTTCCATAAAGCTACCGTATTGTTGTACCCTTGCTTCAGTTATTTTAGCAGTGCTTACCGGTTGATCCACTTTAGCCGCGGCTGTTGCTGCTGCTATTAATGAACTGTCTGCTTTTCCTCCTATTGTTACCATGTTTTATATTTTTATTGTATTATACCTAACTCTTCTAACATACCTTGTAAAGGCCCATCTGTTCCAGCTAAACCAGCTAAGGCCGCTATATTTTGTTGCCCTATTTGCATACCAGCAAAATCTTGATACATTAAGTTTTGTTGTGCTTGTTGTTGAGCACCTAGTGCTCCAGTTAAAGCGCCGTATTCCATACCTAGTATTGTGGCTTCTCTTGCTGATTCAGCTTGCTGTACCGCGGCATCACCACTTCTTTGTAGTTGCTCAAACATAAGAGTACCTTTTGCCATTGTTCGTTGATTTTCTGCTTCTTGTTTAGCTATATCTGCAGCCATTGCTCTTGCTTGAATAACGCCTTGGTTAGCTAAACCTTGAGCTAATCCAGCTATACCGCTAGCACCAGCTGTACCTCTTAAACCAGCTAAAACATTAGCCGCTTGTTGTTGTGCAAATTCTTTTTGTAAATCAAAAGCTTTAGTGCTAACTGTTAAATCTTCAAAAGGATTTTCCATACCTTCAAAAGGATTTTCAAACTGATATTTTAAATATCTTGCTCTTTGTTCGTCTACTCTTAATTGAGCTGCTTGTTGACGCTCTAAAGCTGCTTGAGCTTCTTGTTCTGCTCTTTGTTGAGCTTCTCTTTGTGCCCTTCTAGCTCTGTTTGCGCCTAGTAATCCAAGTCCTACCTGTACAAAAGGCATAATGTTACGATTTATTGTGTATTTGAAGTTTTGTAAATCCATTTTTTTGTTTGTTTTATTATTTTATAATTACACTTTTTATTGTTTATTTACTAGATTCAGCCGTTTCAGAGCTTAAAGCAAACAATTCTGCTTTTTCTTTTGAGTTGTTTCTTAATTTAACTTCAGCAAAATAACCTATTAAACTGGTGTTGTTAACAGCTTTATTTTTTGAAAACATAATAAAGTCTCCATTAGCTGGCGAGTTAAGTGGGTTATCTATTTCTATGTAACCACCGCTTGTTATATTGCTTACTTTACCCACTAAAACTGGTGAGTTTGATGACGAGCTTTGATTGTTGATATTAGCTAAAGAGCTGTTAGGTACAAAGTAAATATCGTCACCTATTTGTAACGAACTGTTGCTTATACCTCCTGATATTTGTATTTGCATAGTTTATAATTTTATGTTCCGTCTGTTCCCGGTGTTATAAAGTTGTCTAAGTTTAAATTTACTACTAGACCCGTGACATCAGGATATTGTTGTATAGATAATCCCCACCCTACAAGTATATGCGTTGCAGATCCAGAAAACCTTAAAGTTTGACCTGTAACCACAGTAGAACTTAAGTCCATAACAACAACACCATCATTATCAGAACCGTCAAAATCTTGAGTAACAGTATTTATATTATTAGTGCCGCTAGTATTAATACCGTCACCAGTGACTGTCACATGGCTACCACCAGATATACCGTAAGTATCACTAAGCTGTATAGTAGCGCTAGTATCACCAGATCTTACAGTTTTGCTTAAAGCAGTTGATCGAGCAGCTGAAACGTAATCAACAACATCTAAACCTATAGAAGATTTTATAAGACTCCAGCCTCGTGCTTGAAAAGTTAAAGTTACACCATCTGCGAATGTTTGAGCGCTATCTAAAGTTATTGTTTTTGTTGTTGTATTTATATTAGTTATTCTTGGTGTACCAGACAAACCACTACCAGCTGTTATACTCATACCTGTGACAATGTTGGTTAAACCGTCTAATACAACAGTAGTCGAACTAGATGTAGCGCCATCAACAGTGTTAGTTGTTTGAAAATACCAGTCAGTGTCTACAGGTTCTCTAATTAATCTTAACCCAAAACCTTCACCTGAAGATTTTTTATTATATAAATTCCACTCGTTGCTAATTATTGTTGAAGTAGAGCTAACGTTAGATCCAGTAGATGTAACATCAGGCGCTGGTGGATCTTCTGCCGCTGTAGGATCTGTAGGATCACCATAATTAGCACCACTAGCTGTAGCCGCTCTAAAAGTAACCGTGACGTCACCTTGTTGAGTTATTGATCTGTTTACAACGTTGTTACCGCCGCTTTGTATAGTTTCACCAAAAACAGTATCACTATTTGGTGGTGCTAGCAAAACAACATTATAAGTAGCACTACTACTAGCTGGAAAAACAATACTATCATTGTAAATAGTACTAGTTAGTTTTTTGTTTAAATTCTTTTCCGAAGTGTGTCCAGCACTAAAAGTTTTAGTTTTCCAATTGTAAAAAGCACCAGAGTTGTTAACAACTACAATAGTAAACTCAGAGCCTACGTCTGCTTTAACAGAAAACTGTCTAGTGGTTTTTAAATTACTTAAATCACTAGTATCTATAATAAAAGAATTAATTCGTGGCATGTTTTTTATAATTGTGGATTATTACTAATTTTTCCTAGTCCTTGAAAGCTAAATTCAGATGTTTTTATATCAGTAGCTGTTCCCCTAATATAATTAAACCATTTGCCTTCTTTTTCTATAAACTCGTTTAAAGTTCCAGTTTGTTTATCTGTAATTAAATACTCTACATACCAGCCGTCCTTAGCCGCTATATTATAAGGCTGTATGTCGCTTAATATTGTACCGTCGTTAGCAGTGCCAACAGCATATACATCTATTTTTGATTGGCTTCCTTCATAATTTAATGTGTTAAATATTTTAACAGAAGAAGGTGTACTGTTTAGCAAAGCGGTTAATGTAGAGTCAGTATGCGCACCATAAAAAGTGTTTCTGTCTTGTCCTTCAAAATGATGCTCGTATAAACCACCATTTTTCATTGTGTAATATTTTTTAGACATACTAGCTCCGCTTTCAGGTATAAAAGATTTAAAACTAACCCAACCTGTAACATCTTCACTAAACGAAACAGTGGTTTCAGTAGAGCCAATAACTTGTTGCATAGTTATGTTGTCTATGGTAGCATCAGTGCTAGTATCACCTGATCTTATTACAAAAGTTTCTATAAGCTCACCAGAAGCTATATTAGCTTCACCTATAGTGTGTTGTTGGTTGTAAGTACCACTACCAGTTAATTCTACTCTAAAACCTAAACCACTAGCATTAAAGTAATATACAACTAAAGAACCATCTGTTATATTGTAATCAAAACTTACTTGATAAACAGTATTACTTGTTATATTAGATAAGTTTTGTGTAGCTTGAACATTAGTATCAGCATCAGTGAAAACTATTTGTTGATTTAGAAACTGTACATAAGGGCTAACTGACGCAACGTTACCAGTAAAACCCCAAGCGCCAGCTGTTGTGCCACTAAACGCTAATGTTTTATCTTTTAAAGAAAAATTACTTAAAGCCCCGTTAAAACTGTTACCAGTTTTTTGAAAAACAACTCTATTAGCAAAAAGAGAACTTATATTTTGAGTACCAGCAGCACTAACCGTTACGTTTGTAGCTGGAATAAAAGCCGATGTAGCTGTATCGTATATTTCTGCTGTGAAAGGTCCTATACCATCAAAGTTTCCAGTAATACGATAATCACCAGCGGCGTCTATGTTTTCAAAATAAATACCTTCAAGATTACCGTCAACAGCAAAACCAAGTAAACTGTTTGAAATAGGTATATTGCTACCAGTTATAGCATCAACAGCTTCGCTAACAGTAAAAAGCATCTCATAACCCGCGGCGTTAGCCTGAGGTGTGCCGTTAGCCGTACTAAACTCTTGTACTAAATGATGATTAGGATATAAGATACTTAAATTGTCTGTAAAGTTCCATTGATCGTTTTTAAAGTATCTATCAGGTGTGGCTAAAGTATGATGTGGTGCGATCAGTGGATTTATTACAGTAAAGTACTCCCAAGATGGTACAGATCCACCAAGACCTGGTAGCCAATCTAAATCTATATCACCTCCAGTTGGTTGTGCGTCAAGTTTGTTTAAATAAATATCTTTTATTTCTCCTGTAAAGTTTACAAATTTTATAATTAAATTATCTTTTGTTCCGCCTAACACGTTTGGATTTAATCTAAAAACAGTTCTGTAAACAGGATCTGTAGTTTGTCCAGGAAAATTAGGGTCTCCAGTATAATGCTGCCTTGTTATCGCGTTACCTAATGGATCAACATTAACCAACTGCATGTCGTTACCTGTTTGTATACCAAGCTGTCCGCCAACACCGAGTTGAGCCACTTTTTCTATAATTATTTGCCCAGCCGAAGTAACGTTATCGTAATGTAAATCTAACATGTACCAACTACCCGCAACCATAGGTGTACTAGTAGTTAAGTCTTGTGTTATAGTTATAGTGTTGTTTGTGGCAGTAGTACAGTCTATTAAAATAGTGTCATCTATAGGAGGATTACTTGGAGGAGTACCAGTTGGTAATATATTTCCAAATGACTGATTTACTGGATCCCAAGCGTAAGTAATACTAAAAGTAGCGTTAAAATCTCCAGGTACTGTAACTCCGTTAGGAGCTGGGTTATACCAATTATAGCTGTTACCGTCACTAATAATTGTACCAAATGTAGCAGAGTTTGGATCATCATCAAATGTTTGTCCAGTTACGTTAACTGTAGGATCAGCAGCGGTTATTAATTCAGCCTCATTCATTGGTCCATAAACAGCAAGCGAGTTTTGAAAAGTTGTTTCAGGTGTTTCTGGATGATCAGAAGCCCAGTCGGTTATACCGTAGTCAACCATTGCCCAAGCTGGAATATCTGTAGCTGGAATAGCTGGTATACCTGGTTGAGGTACGTTTATAGCAGGTGTACCTGGTGCTGAAAATCTATGTGTTTTATTTATTTCAAGACTTTGAAGTATTATTTTTTGATCTACGTCACCTGGATTTGTAGCAGTCGGAATACCACCTAAACCTACAGGAGTTGTAGGAACAACATCTTGCTGTATGTGTAACTTAAGATCATTTATCAACACGCCTGTGTTGCTTGTGCCATCGTAAAACTTAACGTAAAAAGAACACTCTTGTATTATTTCTTGTCCAGCGCTTTGTAAACTTTCAGGTATTATATGAGGAAAAGTAACACAATTGTTTGACGCAACAGTAGAGCTGTTTATAATATTAAAACTGTTTTGGTCTACAAATCCTAAATTATAAGCGTCAGTTGTACCAACGCTAGTAGTTATAGTATCAATAGGGCTTGTACCAGTTACAGGAACAGCTGTTATAAAGTTTGGATCTATATCGTTAACACCGTCTTTTAAAGATACAGCTAAACTAGAAGCATAAAAGTCTAAAGGTATTGTGACCCCTGTTATGCCTAAATTAGGTAAACCAAAACCACCTACATTCATAACTGCTGGTTTTTTTACAGTAAATTTTATTTCAACTTCTTCACCATTAAATATAGTGTTGTTTTGTGCATTAGGAAAATCAACTAAAACCTCAGGTGTTACCGCTGATTGTTCTGGAACAGCGTCGTAAACGTTAGGTGCTAATATATAAGGATACCCTCCAGTATAACCCGCATTAAACTCATCAAAAACTATACCTTCGCCACTTACAAACTGAATATCTTCGTTAACCGTATCAACACTTGAAGCACTAGAACTAGTTGTTAAAGGCACAAAACCTTGAAATAAAGTATATCCAAATCTACCGTATGTAGCTAAAGGTGTACCAACACTTGAAATAAAAGGATTATTAGTGCTAGTATAGTTATGTATTGTGTTGACGTTTGGCGTGTCAAAAGTTAAAGCGCTTCCAGTACCTGCTATTGGTCCAGCTGGTACTTCTTGTTGAAAAAACCCTGCAGGTATAAGTGGAAACTCTGTTATGTAACCTAAAGTTTGTAAAATAGGATTTTGTATACCCGCGTATGAAGTGTGTGTTGTGTTTGTAGGTTGTAAAGGTAAAATACCACTATAGTCTAACTCTACACCAGTAGGACTAAGATTTGTTAGGTACTCAACCCCTGGAATAGTAGTAGTGATCACAACTGTACCTTCACTTACATCAGAGTTTATTATTATATTTTCTTCTAAAACTTGCTTTAAAGTTAAATTATAAAGTTTTTTATATTCATCATAACTACCTAATAAATCACCACCTGATCTTAAATTATCTCTAAACCAGTCATGCATGCCAGCGTCTGATATAGGTGTTAAGCCGTCTTTTGATAATCTTAATACAGCACCTCTATTAACGTCTGTAAAATAAGCTCTGTAAGATTCTTGAGCAAAAGATTCTGGGTTTTTAGATATACCGTAATCACCTGAAAAAGGTATAGTTTGTCCTAACACGTTTACATTAGCCGTTATGTTTGGAGTACTATCTGCGTTAAATATAGCGTCTTTGTTAGCTAAAACTTTTATAACTCTGTCTTCACAAAAAGTAATTAAATCTGTTTGTCTGCTAAAAAGTTTTTGAATACTACCGTAAGTTGGATTAATATCTTTTGTTATTTTTTCAGCCATTATAAACTGATTTAAATCATTTAAACCAGAGTTAGAATTATATAGTCCTGAAAATATTAAACCGTATTTTCTAGTTTCTTCTTGATAAGGTTCTTCTGTTGTTGTAGAAGCTCTAGCTCCGTTACCAACTTGTGCCTCATTAAAATCATCTCTAATTCTATCAGATTCTATACCGTTACCAAAAGAAAAACAGTTAAACCAACTTAAACCAACTTCATTTCTTGAAGCAACATCTTCTTCAACTTCAATAGTATCAATAAAGCTACCACCTACGCTTGTAGCCGATGTTATTATACCGGTTGTAAAGCTAGCGTCTTTTCTAATAAATTTTATTTTTTTATTTACATAATCTATAGCTGCACCACTGCTATCATTTATATTAAACCCTGAACTAACACTAAACTTTAAAGCATCGTTAGCATCCCAACTTTGTAAAATATTAACAGTTGATATACCAATACTGGCGCCTGGTAAATTAACAAACTCTAGCTCACAGCCTACTGGCGCAAAAACTTCTCTATTAATAAAGTTTAAGTTACAAGGAATAGCTCCACTAGCTTCGTAATATATATCTAAACCATCTGATCCCTTAGGTTCTGTTTCCCATATAGCTGGTTGAGTTGACACTCTACCTGTTAAAGTAGCTGGGTTCGCGCTTATAAACTCAATGGCTGATGCTGTGTTAGCGTCTAACGTTGAGTTTCCTCCAACTGGATTAAAGGAACTAATAGTTGGATCTTTGTCTAACTTTAAAATATAAACAGTCCTTCTGTTACTAGGTTCAGCAAAGTTTTTTATTTTTGTTGCTAACGCGGCAGCTTTAGTCGCTTCATCAGGTGTACCTAAAGACTCACCCCACTCTATAGCAGCTTCTTCTACGCTATCACCACCAGCAACAAGCTCTTGGCTAGTTGAATCCCAAACTAATCTTCTTCTCCAAGGTGTATGATTATATAAGCGTTTAACGGATAAGTTGTCTATTCTATAAATAGTGTTACCTGTGTCAGCTGTAAACTTAAACGTTGATCCAGGTTGTAAACTGTTTTTAAAGGCAGCTATTTTACCATTAGGGTCTCTACTAAGTGGAAAAGTTGGATCCCATTGTCTATTGTGTAACTCTAAATAAGGAATACCCGTTGTTGCGCTTGTGCCGGTGTCATAACCTTGGCATCCAGGAACATTCTCACTAGGTGCTCCGCTAAGAGTAAACCAATCAGAAGAAGCGTTAGAATTACCACTGTCAGTTGTATAATTACCTTCGCACTCTATTATTCTATTAAGACCAACCACAGGAGCGCTAAATTGACTTGTGTTTATAAGCGATCCGTTTTCTTTAGTAAAAATACCGCCACCATATATTGCTTGTAATTTTGTTCCTAAACTATTTAAACCAGTTATGTCAATACCGCTAAGATCGCTTCCTGAAAGGCCGTCTGGTATTAAATTATCACCAGGAGCTAGAAAAGATAAATGTAAATAAAATTCTCCGTTTTGTGTTCCGTACGTGTTATCGGTATTGTTCCAAGCACCTGTGTTAAGTTCACCTTCACCTCTCCATCTTTTTATGCCATCCACATCAGTATGTTCATCTGATGTTTGTATAATGCCATCTAAAGCATGTACAAATCCGCCGCTAGTGGCTGTAGTTGCTAAACCAAGCGAAGTTATAGTTGATAATCTATCTTCTGTTATTGCACTAAAAAACCCTAAAGCTAAAAAACCATCAGCGTTAACGCCAAGGCTAGTCCAGCCAAATCTAGAATCTAAAGCAAAAGGTTTCCACCTGTAAGTACCTTGAGCGTTTGTTCTGTAAAATCTAGTATCTTCACCTTCAAAAGGTAGTTGTGACGAAGGGCCTTGTAAGTTATCTGGGCTAACAAACACTCTAACTTCATTATCAACACCAGAAGCTTCTCTTTGACCTGTCATAACTCTAGGCCAGTAGTTTATAAGTTGAGGATCATTAAGGTACACCAATGGTTCTCCGGCTGCATTAGTAGCTGCAATCGCTGCTGCTGAAGCAGAGCTAGATATTAAAGGAATTGATTCGGAAGGTAGAAATAATTTGCTTGTGTCTAAACTGTTGTCCCATGACATTTGACCGTATATAGTTTGATTTCCTTTTAAAGGATCACCAGCGTTTTTAGCGTAAAAATTGTTAGAACATTGTCCAGCTACAAAAGTCAAGTTGTCAATAAAAAATCCTTCACCGTCAGCGTTAACAAAAGAAGACGTTAAAGTTTGCCAATTAGTGACATTAGCGTCGTATGTCCCTGCAGCTGTTGACGTAGATGTAGTTAAAGTGTTGCCGTGGTGAACCGAATCAACTGTATCAGTAGGTAACGTAGTATTATAAGCGTTTGAGTTTATAACACCAACAGTAATATTATCATTGCTGTTATTTATTGGATCCGCAAACCAATAAGCGTCTTGAGCTGCTAACACAACATAACCATCTAGTAAAGTTGTTATAACTGGATTTTGTATTTCATCTTCAGATAAAACTTTAACAAAAAATCTACCTGAAAACTCATCCATGTCTTTTAGATCTTTTCTTTCTATTTTAAATATTAAGTTAGAGTTCATTGTGATAGAAACATCCCAATCATTTGCTGTAGCTGTGTTTACGGTACCTGCGGCTAATGTAGCGTCTTCTTCTGTTATTGATTCTGCTAATTTTAATATGTATTCATTACCGGTAGCGTCTTTTCTAACATCTACAACTCTATATCTTTTTGATTGTTGTCCAGATGTTACACCAGATGTTGGTAACGCGTTCCAAGATATGTAAAGATTTTTAACGTTTTGAGCAAGATCATCGTTTACACCAAGTGAAGCTCCGTCTCCGGTGCCAGCTCGCTCAAAGTTTGCTTTACTCATATGAATAGTATCAGTGCCTCTATTATCTATCCTGTTTTCTAACCCCGTT
>TARA_R110002020_G_scaffold127531_3_pt1 | contig 11338 bp, 7 predicted proteins | sample TARA_R110002020 | Tara Oceans TARA_R110002020 (sample SAMEA4396489) | marine metagenome | biome: Westerlies Biome; feature: [MES] marine water layer (ENVO:01000295) within the mesopelagic zone...; material: water (ENVO:00002006), including particulate matter (ENVO:01000060) such...
TCGGCTCTCTCCTTCCCGCGAAGCATGACGCGAGCCCTGGGCGGTTCGTCCTGTTCGGCCCTTCGGGGACCGAACCCGCCCTCTCCCACCCGCATTTGTCGGATGCGGCAGGGACTGGTCAGGCCGGCGTTCGCGGTGACGCCGCAGTCGCGGAAGGCCGGCCGGCCCGGCCACAACTGCGGATCGAACGCCGCCGGCGCAAGACCCGGCAGCGCAGTTCGCCGCATGGGTCTCGAACCGGTTCCAGCTTTCTCGCCGGAGGCCCTTGCCCTGGTCCACCGCGACCGGACAGGCCCCCGCACGTCGGCCGGGGTGTGCGCTTCGCGAGCTCCCGGCGCGCGGGTGCGGCCCCCGCCCGCCGGAACTCACTGCCTCCCGCCGGCCGGGGCTCCGTGGGCCCCGGCCATCCGTTGGAGCGGAAGGTGAGACGAGTATCGCATGGGGAGAAAGGGTGGGGAAAATCGGAGCGGATTTTTTGCCCGGACAAGGCGTGGAGGAGGAGCCTATTCGGACACCCTCGCCCAACCTGCGCCCCAAAGGCAGGCCTCGCTCGCTGCGCCTGCCCGCCCCTGGCCCAGGCGTCAGGGCGGAAACTTCGGGGCGTCAGGCGCCGTGTGTCCAGCCCGGGCAGGGCCGGGTCGAGGCCCGGGAAAGGCGGCCGCAATGGCGAACCGCCAGCCCCCCGAGACCCGTCAGAACCGGACCTTCAGTCCGAGACTGCCGCCATGGGTGACTTCACTCTCCGAGAGCATCCCGTCGTAGCGGGCACGGAGTTCCATGGTTTCGCTGACCTCGAAGGCACCGCCAAGCCCGAACCGGAAGCGGTCCGCGCCGGTCTCAGGCCCGCGCACGATAAAGCCGGTAGGACTCCCGGCGAAGGAGAGCTGCTGATCATCGAACCGGCCGCCAAAGGCATGCTCCCAGGCGACGCGGGCATCGAGGCTGACCGCCGACCCGCCATCGGTCACGAACCGGTGTGACACGGCAAGTCCGAGGCCAGCATCGAACCAGCTGTCGCTGGCGGACGCAATCGCCAGGTTGAGCGCGCCGGCGCCCGTCTCGGATGTGGCGCCATGTCCCGTCCACCCCGCATTGACAGAGACAAAGGGCGACAGGACGAAACCATCCCTTTCGAAATTGCGGGCGACCTCGCCCGATACCGACACGGTATGGGTCCAGTAATCGGCCTCGGCCTGGCGATTGATCGTTCCGAACGCAATCCGCCGTTGGGTCGACATCTGCGCCCCGGTATAGGCGGCGGCACCGGACACGGTCCAGGCCGTGTTGGTCCATGAACCGTAGGCGCCGACATTGATTGCATCGCTCTTGAGCGTCGACAGCCGCCGGTCGATATCGGTGCGCGTGTGGAGATAGCCGACCGCGAGGCCGCCGAGGAAGCGCCCGTCGCCGGCATTGCTCCGGATCTCATAGCCGCCGGCAAGGCCGCCCGAATACCAGTCGAGCGCCGCGGCATTGCCGTCACCTTCGATGGAGCCGCCGCCGCCGACCGGCGACAGCCACGCGACCCTGGCGGACGACGCAACCGGTTCGACCGGCATGTCGAGCGTGTCCACGCCAAGAAGGATCGAGGGCAGGCTTTTCGGCCGCGGCGTCTCCGAATAGGAGAGGACCGCGCTCGATCCTGTGGCGCCCGCTCCCACGTCCCCCCTGCCCTGGCTTTGAAGCGTCTGCAGGAACAAGCCGGCGCTGCGCTGGGCTACGGTCTGTGCGCCAGCGTGCACCTCGCCCGAGGAGAGATCGAACGCTCTGCGCGCTTGAGGCGCGTTCAACATCAGAATCTGGTTATAGACCGCGAGCGAATCCGAACCCGCGTCCTGCGCGAGATCGTCGAGCCCCGTCGACGACTGGATCTGGTTGTAGGTGAGAGCTGCCGTGGGGAACGGCCCGGGTGTGGTCGGCTCGGTGGGCTCCGTTGGCTCGGTGGGCTCCGCAATCGTGCCGATCCTGAGCAGTACCGCGTTCGGATCCGCATAGTCGAGCGTCGGGCTGATGAAAGCCGATTGCGACGCGATGGTCGCGAATTCGCCCGTCACCCCGCCCTCCGCGGTCAGGATCGTGTAGGTCTGGTCGCTGGTGTAACTCGTCTCCGGATCAAGCGCGGTGACGGTGACCGTGCCGCCATCGAGCGTGGCCGTGCCGCTCACGGCAAGAAGATCCGCCCCGCCGTCGCCGGCGATCTCGGTTTCCAGGTTCGCCGTCGAGCCTATCGTCAAATTGCCCGTCACCGAGAATGTGCCGATGGAATTGCCCGGCGCGATCGTGCCGTTGACCACCAGGGCTCCGGTTCCGCCATCGCCCTGAAGCCGCGCCCCCGCATCGACGGTGGCGCTGACCGTCCGGAAATTCGCGTTGAGGATGGTCGTTCCCTCGATCAGCTGCGCCGTGGTGGCCGGCGTCGCCGCAGACAGTTCATCGCCTTCGAAGATCCAGGTACCGGCGCCGCGCTTCTCTATCCGTTCGAAATTGCTGGCCGAGGCCTGACCGCCGGAAAACAGCGTGTAGTTGCCGGTGGTCCCCGCCGCACCGTCGAAGGCGAAGATGTCGGTCCCCTCTTCGAAATCGATGGTGCCGGTGACGGAGGCGCTGGGAAACAGCACAAGCGTATCGTCGCCGGGTCCCATGAGGACGTTGCCGTTCACCGTGCCGGCATTGGAGAACAGATCGTCGAACTCGTCCTCGAACTCGACAGCCGCCGTGTCCACACCAGTGATCGTGCCTCCTTCATCGTTGTAGAGCGCTCCATCTCCGCGACTCTGGGAATTCGGCAGGAAAGCCTTGTAACGTACCCCGGTGTCCTGGCCGAAGATGGTACCGCCCGAGAAATTTCGCACCGTCGTACGGTTTGAGTTCCTGACGAGGACGCCGTAGAATCGCGTGCCGGTGAGTGAGCCGGCATTGGTGACGACGGTATTGGCCGCTTCCATCTCGAACGCCGCGAAGCCGGCTTCGACCGAAGCACCGGCCTGGTTGATCACCCGGCGCTGGGTGACGACCTCCGGTCCGTCCTGCCGGCCGCCTCCGTCCGGAACAGACTGGGAGGTAAATATCGCAATGGGGCTAAAGCGGACGCCGGTATCCGGTGACACGATCTCGGCGCCCGTCAGGTTGATAAATTCGCCAATGGTTGTCACCGCCACGCTGTTTGATGTCGTTTCGATGCGACCGGCATTGGTGACTCTGACGCCATCGCCATTGAAGTATCCCGATAAAACGGCCCCGGCGTCGTTCTCGAACGTGCCGTTGCCACGGAACTGAATACTGCCCACCACAGTACCACGGTTGACGATCGAACCGCCGCTCCGCACATTGATAGCCGTGCTGTTGGACTCGATGCGGCCATTGTTGACGACGCTGGCCGTCCCGCCCTCGATGATGACGCCCGCATTCGAGAAGAACAGTCCGGGCACGCTGGGATAGGGATCACCGTTCGAAACGATCACTCCGCCCGCCGCGTTGACCACGGTGCCGCCGTAGCCCAGGCCGATGGCCGCATAATTGCCGGTGTTGGAGATTGTGCCGCTGTTGTTCACCGCCCAGTCGGAGCCGCGTCCGAGAATGGCGATCCCGTCGACGATATCGGGACTGGCCACTATGCTACCGGTTCCAACATTGACGGTGACGTCAGTCGCACCCATGTCGCCCACCACGCCGAACGGATAGGGATTGGGTGCGCTGGTGTCGCAGGTCACGGTTTCGCCGGTGGACGGCGCGTTGGTCGTACAGGCTGCCTGGGCAGGACCTTGGCCGGTCATCATGAGGAGGCAGAGAGCCGTTCCCGACAGGATCAAATCGCGCGTCCCGCGCAGTGTGGAATTTCCGATCATGCACTGTTCCCCTTGTGCTCTGTGGAGATTGCTTTTCCATGGAATTGGACGCCGATGCTTCGGGTCAATTTTTCGACGATCAGCGGACGCACCGAAATCCCGGTGATCGATACGCCTGCGGAAAGACTGGGGGTCGAGCACGAAGCCGGTGCTGTACCGGGTGTCATTGCCTGAGTGATTGCGATTGGCTTGAAACCAGCCGTCGCGCAAATCCGTCGCAGGCGCCGCCCATAGCTACGATATTCCGACATCTCAACCCCTCTTCGGTGTCGAACATGCCGTATAGTTTAGAAAAATCAGCACCTTATTGAAATATAGACATATGCGCTCATGAATGCTCATGAATGCTCATTTCGGGAGAAATCGACGTTCGAAAGGTGAAATGCGGCGAATCACCTGAATGGCAGTACATAATGTCCCGGCCTGATGACCGTCGCTTGAAGTTGCCTTTAAAATATGTCTCACTTGCGCAATATTGCCGAGGCCATGCCAAGGGGACATGCTTAGTGGCTAGAGATGCTTCACCAGGAGAGGTGCGGCGTATCGTCGGATGGAAGGCGATTGCTGAGTACTTTCAGCGCGACCCCAGCACCGTAAGGCGTTGGGCGGCCGATGGCGGCCTTCCGGTGTACAGACCGGGCGGGGATGGCCGGCGGGGCGCCTCGGTCTATGCATATGCCCACGAACTCGATGACTGGCTGAAGAAGCACGCCGCCGAGGAAAGGAAGGGCGGCGGGAGCGATTCAGCTCAACCAGCCGCAAGCCAAGGCGGTTTGCAGCAGGCTGAGGGAGTGAACCGCATTGGCCGGCCGGTCTTGCAAGCCGCCTTGTGGGGAGTGTTGGCGCTCAGCCTCGCGGCGCTGGTCGGATATGTCACGCTATTTGCTTCCGGTTCCAGCGACCGCAACGAGCGGGGGATGGCCCATAGCTCTGAAGCTTTGCCCGGAAACGCCAATGTGCTTTACAGCCAGGCAAGCTATCTATGGCCGAAGCGGACCCGGGAAACGCTGCTGGAAGCCGAGAAGCTGCTCAACACAGTGACAGAGCTTGCACCCTCGTTTGCCGATGCTTATGCCGACCTCGCGACCGTCTACAATCTGATGGTCGAATATCATGTCAAGCCGGCTGAGGAAGGGTATCAGCTGTCGCTGGATGCCGCGCGCCAGGCGATCGAAATCGATCCCCAACATGGCTCGGCGCTGACCGTGCTCGGGGATCTTTCCTATTATTGGCAGAAGAAATATGACACTGCGTTCGAGTATTTCCGGCGTGCCGTGGAGGCTGAACCCGAAAATGCGCAAGCCAGGCAATGGTATGCATCAGCATTGATGACGAGCGACCGGCTCGACGAGGCCGAGGTGCAGATACGCAAGGCCCGCGAGATCAAGCCGGAATCGCGTTCCATCATCGTCTCCCATTCGATGATCCAGTTGGCGCAGGGAGACGCGCCTGGCGCGAGGGCGGCCCTTCTTCAATTGCTTCAGAACGAAACGAATTACCGCAATCCATACCGTTTTCTCCTGTTCGCCGAGCTCGCCGAGCGAGACATGCCAGCCTATATCGCGACACTGCATGACTGGTTCGAACTCATCGAAAGCGCCCCAGGCAAGGTTGTTGCCGAGGCCGCCGATTCGGGTTGGCGAAAAGGCGGCGAACCACAGATGATCAAGGCGATGGCCGAGGCCGCCAATCGCCAGGATATCCGTGACACTCTGGAACAGTATTTTCGTGCCCATGTTCTGGCATTGGCGGGCGATTAGCAGGGCGCCCTGGATCAGTTTGAACGAACGCCGACGCGACATGCTTTCTACTACAGTATCGATCCGGCCTTTGATGCAGCGCGCCGAAAGCCCGAATTCCTCCGGGGGATCGCTGAACTGGGCTTTCCCGTCATCCCGGCAACGCAAACAGAGGGATAGAGTCTGGCCTTCGCAGCATGCGGATCCGGCGCGACCGCGCATCAGCACTCATCGCCTTCCGCCGACCGGCCCCCATGGCCCCCGGCCATCCGCTGGAGCGGAAGGTGTATCGCATGGGGGCGAGAGATGGGGAAAATGTCGGGGGAATTTATCCGGTTCAGGAGCTTTTCCATGGCCGCGCAAAACGCTATGGAGCGGCGAACCCCCGCGACATGAAAAAGGCTCAATTGCGGTGTTTGTGGCGCCGGATCTGCAATCGGACGCTTCGCCCAGGGGAAAGACAAGGTCCGAGGCCGTCTCAGGCTGACGCGCGTTTGCGGACGGGTAACTTCCCCTAACAAATTTAATAGAGCCGTTGTGACGTTCTGATAGAACGTGATCGAGATGCTCGCGATCCGCCTCCCACGGAAGGTCCAGACACCCCATGTCCCCGACTGTTCAACCTTTGGCTGAAGCCGACCCGATCCTGCAAGACGGCGGCGAATGCGGCGCGCTGATGCGGGCCATGGACTGGACGTCGAACCCGCTGGGAAGACCATCGGAGTGGCCGCCGGAACTGCGCGTGATCGTCGGGATCGCGCTCGGGGCGACGCAGCCCATGTTCATTGTCTGGGGACCGGAGCGGACCACGCTCTACAATGACGCATACGCCAAGATCTGCGGAAGTCGCCATCCCGCGGCGATGGGCCAGCCCTTTCACGAGATCTGGTTCGACATCTGGGACCAGCTCGATCCGATCGTCGCGGATGCCTACAACGGCATCGGCACCGCGATGGACGACATCGAGCTGATCATGCATCGCAACGGCTATGCGGAGGAAACCCACTTCGCCTTTTCCTATTCGCCGGTCCGCGACAGCTCGGGAACGGTGCTGGGCATGTTCTGCCCCTGCGTCGAGACCACGGCAGAGGTGCTGATGCGGCGCCGGCTCGCCAAGGAGCGCGAGCAGATGCGGCGCATCTTCGAGATGGCGCTCGGCGCCGTGGCGATCGTCGAGGGACCCGAGCACGTCTTCACCTTCGCCAATTCCGAATATCTCGCGCTGGCCGGACATCGCAGCCTCCTCGGCTGGAGGGTCGCGGATGCCTTGCCGGAGGTTGTCGAGCAGGGCTTCGTCAAGCTGCTGGACGATGTGCTGGCAACGGGAAAGACCTATATCGGCCGCAATGTCGAGACCGAACTGCAGCGCGCGCCGGGCGATACCGCCGAGAAGAGGGTGCTGGACTTCGCCTATCATGCGATCATCGGCGCCGACGGGCGGGCGGAAGGAATTTTCGTCCAGGCGATCGACGTGACGGACCGGGTCGATGCGGAGCGGCAGCAGCAGGTGCTGAACGTTGAACTCGCCCATCGCCTGAAGAACCAGCTTTCGCTGGTCCAGGCGATCGCCAACCAGACATTCCGCTTCGCCCGCGACATCGGCGATGCCAGGACGGCGCTGATCAACAGGATCTCGGTGCTGGCGCGCGCCCAGGAGATGCTGCTGTCGGCGACCGCCGAATCCACGACCGTCGGGGCCATCCTGGAGGATGTCGCGTCGCTGCACGAGGGACCCGCGGGCGGGCGCTTCGAATTCGGCGGACCCGACCTGGAGACGGGGCCGCGAGGCGCCCTCTCGTTGTCGCTGATGCTGCATGAACTGTCGACCAACGCAGCGAAATACGGCGCGCTGTCCGTGGACACCGGCAAGGTCGTCATCTCGTGGCGGATAGAGCCGACGGCTGAGGGAGACCAGTTCGTGCTCGACTGGCAGGAGACCGGCGGCCCTTCGGTTTCGAGCCCGACCCACACGGGATCGGGGACCAGGCTTCTCAAGGCAGGGGTGTCGAGCGCGCGGTTCTGCCAGGTCGATCTGTCCTACGAGCCTTCAGGCGCCCGGTGCACCATCCGGGTGGACATCGACGGCATGCGGTTCTGAGCGGGCCCGAGCGGGCGGCCTGACCACGCCCCGGACGCAACCGCCCTGCCCCCTACAGACCAGGCGCAGGTGGTCGTCCTGTTCCGGCCGGACATCAGCGACGGCCAGGCCATGGCCGCCCTTGCGGCGGTGGGAGGCGCTGATCGATAATCCCTTAATATTCCCCGTTCCGCGCAAAACATGCTATTGAGCAGATAGATCAGCCGGGCCTCCACGCCGGACCGATCTTCGTCCGTTCCAGGGATGGCTTTCGCAATGCGAGCCTCTGGCCGAAAGGACACTTGATGACAGATCTTCATCCTCACGATTCGCTTAACCTGACGCTGGCGGTGATCGCATCGTCAAGCGTGCCCGTCCTCCTTCTTGACGGCGAATTGTCGGTCATCGCCGCCAGCGCCGCGTTTTACAATGCCTTCGGCATCGACGCCAGAACGGGCGCGACCCAGCAATTCGCCGCGCTCGGCGACGGCGAATGGGGCGGGGCGCAGCTCACGGCGCTGCTCGAGGCGACGGCGGCGGGAATGGCCGATGTCCGGGGCTATGAACTCGATCTGAAGCGTCCAGGCCAGGGCACGCGGCGCCTGGTGATCTCGGCCCAGAAGCTGGATTATGCGGAGGAATCCGAGGTCCGCCTGCTGCTCACCATCGCCGACGTCACCGACGCCCGCATCGCCGACAAGGTCAAGGCCGGCCTGCTGCAGGACAACGCGATCCTGCTCCAGGAAGTCCAGCACCGGGTGGCCAACAGTCTGCAGATCATCGCCAGCATCCTCTTGCAGAGCGCCCGCAAGGTTCAGTCCGAGGAGACGCGCACGCATCTGAGATCCGCGCACAGCCGGGTGATGTCGATCGCCGCCGTGCAGCAGCAGCTTGCCACCAGCAGCGTGCAGGATGTGGAGCTGCGCAGCTATTTCGAGCAGTTGTGCAAGAGCCTCGCGGCGTCGATGATCTCCGATCCGGCGCAGCTCTCGATCATCGTCAAGGCGGACAAGACGATCACCAACGCCAATGTCTCGGTGAGCCTCGGCCTGGTCGTCACCGAACTCGTCATCAACGCGCTCAAGCACGCCTTCCCCGACGAGCGCAAGGGAACCATCACGGTCGACTATCACACCGACAAGAACGACTGGACGCTGGTGGTGAGCGATGACGGGATAGGGATGCCGGAGAATGCCGCCGCCGCCAAGCCCGGGCTCGGCACGGGCATTGTCGAGGCCCTGAGCCGGAACCTGGAGGCCGAACTGACGGTGGCGGACGCCGCGCCGGGCACCAGGATCACGATTTCGCACCGCGACGCGGCCGCATCGACCTGCCCTCCGCAAGCCGCATGACATCCGGAACGGGACAGGGTCCGGCCTTTGCACACACACCGAGCCTGCTCACGGGGGAACCATTGCAACTCCCGCAAGTTGAGCATGGCATGGCTACCCCGTAAGCGATGAAAAAACGCACGGGTCCAGGCCAAGAAGAGAGTGAACACTCCATGGACAATCGAAAAATAGCGGTTCTTGTCGTTGAAGACGAGGTGCTGATCCGTATGGCCATGGTCGAGGAGCTCGAGGATGCCGGTTTCGAGGTGTTCGAAGCCTCCAACGCGGATCAGGCGATCGACACCCTCGTGGCCAACAGCAGGATAGACGTGATGTTCACCGACATCGACATGCCCGGCGGCGTCAACGGCCTCAGGCTCGCGGCCTCGGTGCGCGACCGGTGGCCGCCGATCAAGATCATCGTGACCTCGGGCCACCACAGGATCAAAGTCGAGGCCCTACCGGTGGAAGCCCGCTTCGTGGGCAAGCCCTATGATCCGCTGGCGATCATCCGCTCCATCCGGGAAATGACCGCCTCCTGACCCCAGGGCGCCGGACAAGGCCGGCGCGCGCCGCCGCGGGGCTCAACCGCCTCGCGTTCGCCTGACGGCCGACGCCTCTCCCCTCACTGACAGATCCACCCCCGCGCCACGGCGGGGAAGGTCTTACTGCGCCGGTTCGGCCCTGGCCCAGGCGTCGAGCGCCTGGTTGAACACCTCGGTGCCGCTGGCGCCCTTTTCCAGCGTGATCAGCGCCTGGCGGCCATTGGCATAGACCACCGGGATGTCGATCCAGTTGCGCTCGCGCAAAAGGTTGGTGTTGGCCTCGCGCGCCTCGGCGAGATCGTTGAGCGCCACCATGTAGAAGTCCTGGGTGATCTTGGCCGGCACCGCGATCAGCGGATTGCCCTGGTCGGCCTCGGTCTGCTTCATGGCGATGCGCTGCAGCTGGTCGATCGAGCCGCCGTCGAATTCGGGCGGCAGCGCGAAGACCACCTCGACGATGTGGCTGGCGGGCAGCGACGGGTCGGTGTTGCGCTTGATGGTGATCAGCGCCGACAGGCCCTTGTCGGGATTGTTGATCTCGCCGCGAATCACCTGCTCGTCGGGACCGTCGCCCGAGGGCTCGCTCACCAGCGACCAGACCACCGTGCCCGGCTTGACCTCGAGCGACTGCTGGCCGAGGCGCTCCTCGTAGAGGATCATCTTCTGGGCCACGCCGAGCGGCTGGGCGGACGGCGCCGCCGCGTCCTCGGGCGCGACCGGCGCATCGGCCGTGGCCTCCTCCGCCGCGGTCTCGTCCTGAGCCCCGGCGTCGGTGAGTTCGGCCACCGAGCGGCCTTCGACCGTATCGTCGGCGGCCGGGCCCGGCGCGGGACCCGCATCGACCTCGGTGCCGTCGGGATTGAGCCGCTGGTTGAACTTGCCGTCGTCGGGGGCGACGAGCGCGGTCTCCGTTGCAGGCTCGACAGGCTCGTCGGTCGCAGGCAGGGTGGCGGGATCGGGCTCCGTCGCAGGCAGGACGGCGGTCTCCTCGGCCGGCTGCGCGGTCTCCTCGACCACCGGCGTGTCGATGGCGGGCGACGCCATCATGGCCGTCAGCGTGTCCTTGTAGGTCCAGCCGGCAAAGGCGATGGCGCCGAGCACGAGGATCAGGATCACCGCCGCGACGAGGTTCCTGCCCGGACCCTGGCGCCTGGCGCGCGCGGGCCGTTCCGCCGGGCGCGGCTCATGGCTGAGCCCGAAGGCCTCGTCATGGGCGTCGCCGACAAGATCGGCGTGATGCGGGGCGGGCGCTGCCGGGGCCCGGTCCGGTTCGCCGAAGGCCTCCGGCTCGCGCCGCATCTCGACTGGCGCTGGAGCAGGCACGGGTGCGGGCTGGAACGCCGGCTGGGGTGCTGCGGGCCTTGGCGCCGGCGCGGAAGGCGCGAAGGGCGGCGGCGTGAAGGCCGGCTGCCTTGGCTCGGTGATCACCGGGCTCTTCTCCACCATGGATTCGAGCTCGGCCATCAGCGCATCGGCTTCGTCGGCATCGGCGGGCAGCGCCTCGGCATGCTCGGCCTCGACCTCCTCGATGGCCATATCGAGCTTGTCGAGCTGCCGGGCGATCGCCTCGTCGGACGGCGGCGGATTGATCGCCTCGAGCTGGCGGCGGATGGCAGCCCGCGCCTTGGTATAGACCTTTGTCCGGTTCTCCGGAGTATTCTCGGGCAGATTGTCGACTGCCTTCCGGATGACTGCTACAAAATCCGCCATGATTTACCCTGGTTCAATCCCGTTGATCGCGGCAATTCGCGCGTTGGCGCTAACCTAGTCTTCAAACGGGTCAGTCACAAGTATGGTGTCG
>TARA_R110002020_G_scaffold200177_4_pt1 | contig 11335 bp, 3 predicted proteins | sample TARA_R110002020 | Tara Oceans TARA_R110002020 (sample SAMEA4396489) | marine metagenome | biome: Westerlies Biome; feature: [MES] marine water layer (ENVO:01000295) within the mesopelagic zone...; material: water (ENVO:00002006), including particulate matter (ENVO:01000060) such...
GTAATTTTGGGCGTTCAGGGTTTCAAAGAACGCAAGCTTGAAATCTTCATCCTTAGTTGACTCAGGCGCTACGATCTCCAACATGATATTCGAGACTTCTCTGATTGTTGCTCCGTCTTCTATTGAAGGGAGTAGACCTCTAACACCGTTCTGGAACTCTGTGTTCGACATCATGTTTGATGCAAACACTGACAACGAGTTGCTTTCAAGTGGCTCTGTTAGGTAAGGCTTGCTGTCCTTCTCGTTGCTTGCTGCCTCTTTTACTTTTCTTTTTATGCCACTCAGCTTTATCCTAGCTTCTCTTACTTTTTTAGGCACAAGGTTGTTGTCTTTAGAAAGACCAGAAAGAAGCAACCCGTGAAAGGCTTCATGGATTGTGTTCTCTATCAGGCTCCGACCATTCCAAGCGGCAAGGTCCATTGTTACTTGAACCTTACTACCTTGCATCCTTGCTCTTCCTACGTAAGCACCACTCCCTTTTATAAAAGAAAAACTAAAACCACTTAGGGCTTCTTTCGCAGAAGAGTCTGACGACAAAATAAAAGCCGCGTTCCTTACAGATTCTGTATACTCATCGGCGTTTGCTGCCACGCTTGCAAAAGCGTCTATGACCTTTTGAGAATACGTGTCAGTAGCTCTATCTACGTTGAACTTTTTAGCTTCAGCGGAGTTCCTTTCGATAGCAATGGACCTGTTGACTTGATTCTGGAATGTTGACGCAGCGAAGAAACCACGCGCTCCGCTGTGTTCGCTTATCAATTTGTGGACAGCAGCCGCCCGTTTGATTGCAGGGCCATCATCAAGGAACTCGTTGTCTTCAACAGCTCTACGTTGAACTTCACTTTTCATCCAGCTCACATACTTCCGTGCGTCTTCTACTTCTCTTAATACATTTACAATGTCCTCATCTGAGAAGTTTTCATAAAAAGCGGATGCTTCTACTGCCTCTCTAGTCTCGATACCAAACGCTGAATCCTCATTACGCAGGTATTTTCTGACGAGTGTAAAGGGGTCGTGTATGCCAGAGGCTCCTCCGAATTCGTAACCCCCCATATCGAACAAACGAAAGGCGCGTTGCAAAAGCTCAACAGCAGGTGTTTCACTTATTACATTACCCTCACTATCTCTAACGACCCCAGAGTTACGTAGCTTTTGAATAAACTTGATAGGAGCTGGGTTGTTTTCTTGGCTTCCTAGCCTTGTATAAGCAACCAACTCTGCCCACTTTTCAGAGACACTATACTTTTTATACGGGGCGCTTTCTGCATCCCTGAAAGGACCGTCCTTCAGAAGTTTATCGAGTGCGTTCTCTAATTCAGAATCCGTTTCTATAGCACCTATGGCTCCATTTTGAACGTCGGCCATCAATGTGTTAATGGCCCCTGCGGTATAAGGAATGTTTTGAATTTCAATTAGACCCTCTACCTCACTGATCTCTACGGTGTTCGCACCGAAACCAGTCTCTTTTTCTTTCTCTAGTTCTTGCCTCCCCCCTTGCTGCTTAGTCAAGCGGCCCGCTACTGCACTACCAATCTCTTGGTAACTTAAAAGGCGGTCCCGCTTAGATACATTGTTTCTTTTGTAGATACTCTCTTCAAAGAAAGAACGGTAAACAGGACGGAAGTTTTCTTCCGCGTTTTTTACGTGGGTATCAATCTTGTCATTTAAAATCCAGTATGCGAACTGCCCTTTAGATTTTTTGGTGACATCTCCTGTTTTTGTAAATTCTAAACCTTGATACCCGTTATCTTCAATGCCCTCAAGCGGCATGACGTAACTTAAAAAGGTATTTATTGCCCTATCAATTTGCCCTTCCGCAATCTTGCCTTCTTCATCGAAGAATTTATCCAGCGCCTTCCTAATTTGAAACAGTTTAACTTCGGTAGCATACTCAACTAAAAGCTGGGAAGAAGCTTCTGCAAAGTTGTTATCTGACAGTTCTGCTGTTTTAGTTGCCGCGTAGCTAGTAAGAAAAGAGCGCAGTTTTTTTGCAGCTTCTTTTGGGTTTCGTGTAATCAACCCATTACTACTCCGTGCCGTTGCTTCATTTTGGATAGCATCCCTCGAAAGCTCGTCTAATAAAGCTTCTTGGTTTCTATCAGCTTTAGCTGCGGCCAGTCTGTTTGATTGGCTAGGGAACTCATTAGCCGTTTCAGTTGCTTCTCTTTGAGCTTCGAGTGCTGCCTCGTAAGTGGTTACTTTATTTTGGAGCTTGTCATTTGAAAGAGCGCGTTTTCTAACGTCTTCTAAAACCTTAGTCTCAAGTTGAACGAGATACGTTTGTCGTTCATCTTGGGCACGGATTAGATCTTCTTCATTTGTGGCTTCTTCTACAGCCTTATCGAAGGCCTTTAAATTTTTCGCTGCATTTGCAAAGACGTTAACGTCTTGGTCTATAAGTTCGGATATATTAAACGAACCCGTAGCACTCTCTGTCTCCACAACGCTAGTAGCATTTGTAATAATGTCGCTAAGGTTCCTAATGAGGTTGATAACCGAAGTCTTTGCACCAGCGGCGAACCCATTTGGATTATCTAATTCAAATTCGGATTCTCTAATAAAATTACCTATCTCATTTCGCTTGGCAAAGCTGCTCCGGTTAATGGCTCCCGTAATTTCTTTTGCTAGTTTTACACTATCTAGTTGCCCCCTCTCGTTGATGCCCCTGATGTCATATACTCTTTTCCGCTTACCTAAAGTTTCCCATCGGAAAGCAGGGTTCAACCGACCAGAGAAGTTCTCAGGAAGATAAATGTCTATGTTTCTCTCCATTAGAACTTTCATAGATATTGGGTCGTTGTCAAAAACGCCCTCCCCCAAAACATCTACAAAAGCGATAGGCCGATAGCTTGTAGTTTTCTCAAGTTCTACTTCGGCAACGTATTTCTCTACACCACGCTTATCCATTTCTGGTCTCAAAGAACCAGTTTTTCTTACCTTTGAAGAAACAACATTACCAAACTTGCCAGAGCGTTTGTAATCCCAAGGGCTGTATGCAGTTATCTTATTGTTTGATCGGACACTACCTCCGTTAAACGGCTTGGATACATTTATTACTGGGTAGAGACTGTATATTTGTTTTGCAACAGCCTCTTGCCCCCTCTTGTAAAAGTTACTGCGTGCCTGTTTCGTTTCCCGTTTTGTTTCTACGCCATGCGTCCTTCCATTTGTGTCAGAAAAAGCGCCTGTTGGGACTAAACCGTTTTCAACAATACGCTGTAAGCCTTCTTTTTCTTCTACGGTTACGTCTCCCGCCCAACTAGAATCCAAAGCTATTGAGCTTACTTCAGGACCGCGCTCTAAAAACGCTATAAGGTTATCTACGTTAGTAAAATTAGCACCCGCTCCTTTCGGATCAAGCGGTGCCTCGCCAACTTCATGGTAGACTACTTTCCCATCCACTTTGCTGGACGTTATGAACACACGATCACCAGCAATATCAACAGGGATAACTGGACGGCTGTCCTTCTTCTGAATAATATCACCTTTTTCGTTAAGGTCCGCTTCATATAACTCTTTAACATCACCTCCTCTTGAACGCTTGTAAACATAGACAGGTTGGCCATCACGTTTCTTGATCGCCTTCTTAACAGCTTCTGTTCTGTTTGCTTTTTTAAGCGCCCGTATTCTTATTCCAAGCGCCTTACCCTTTTCAATTTCTGCAACGGTATCAGAATAAGCACCCGTGTCGTTTAGCTTCTTTATCTGCTTTATCTTATTTTGGAATTTCTCCTCTATAGACAACTCTGATTTCTTAGCTTTCTTTTCTTCTCGTTTAGAAAGCTGCTGTTGAAGTTGTTCGGTTAGTTCCGATACCGTCGATGTGGGTTTGTTATCTTTGTCATAACCCTTAAACGATCTGTTACCATTTTGTTGGATAGCAGAAACCAACTTAGAATACCTAGATGCTTCGGCGTCGGTTTCGATTGGTGCAACAAGCCGCCTTTTCCCGATCAGTATTTCTTCCTGTGAAATAGAATCACCACTTTCCAAGATTACGTTTATCTCGGTAGTCCCTGTTATCTTTTTCTGAAATTCAGTAGCTCCATACCTAGTGTCGAATGTCCCCACAAGTTCTCTGGTATCACTACCCCGCTTTGTCTTTTTAGCTTTAGCCTTAGCTTCGCTCTTTTGTGTTTCTGGATCAGGGATTATATCATTGAAATCATATATGTTACCTCGGGCTAAAAAATTCCCCTCTTCCTCATTTACGTCTGCTACTGTTACCTTTTCAGTTTCAAATTCTTCATTTTCAATAAATACTGTATCTCCTTCTTTGGGTATCTTAACAGTGTCTGTTTCTTCTTCTGCTTCCTGTTCAACTTCCTGTTCAAAAACTTGATACACTTCGTATCTTCTAACACGCGGCTCGGAGTCTTCCGTGAATAACACCGCAAATTTTTCGTTGGGAACCCCCGTAGCAGGTGTGTTCTCTAGGAACTCTTGTTCTTTTTTAGTCAGTGCTTTTCCAGCGTCTGACTTTTTAATTATTCTAGTTAGTTCGGCGCGTTGTTTTTTGTTTGTGGCTAACTGTGCTGCCTGTTTCTTTGCAGCTTCTTCTAGTTGTTTTTCCTCATCAGTTAAAACTTTTCTATCTGCTAAAGCTCCTGACCTTTCTGCCTGTCTTATAAAAGATGTTAATGACGGAGTTACCCCACTATTAGGTAGGAGCGCGTCTCTTCTGATGAATGAAACATTTTGAGATTCGTCAGCGGCTGTTACTTCTACAGAAGGAGTTTCCCCTATTAAAGCACCAGTGTTGAAGGGTCTTTGGAATGGACCTGTTGTGCCATCAGTCTCACCACTAAACTGAGGAACGGTTGGAGAAAAGACATCGAAGTCTTGCTCACCGGTCTCAAGAGAAATAATGATTGGTTCTGCATCCTCTGCGAGTGCGTTGTTTACTCGCGGCACAAAAGCAGAGGGCGTCTGTCCAAAAGCACCTACTCCCGTTGCGGTGCTGTAAACATAATTTACCTCTTGATAAATTGTTTGATCAGATGCTTGAGCAAGAGCCTCAATAACTTCGTCCGCTTGTTCGGATACATTTTCTGGGACAACTTCTTCCGCGAGTTCCTCTGCATCAAGGTCGTCTTGTGATCTCCTTTGATTTATTTCTTCAGTAGTATCTAAATCTGCACGGAGGATATCACCGACTACAGTTGCTGTTACCTCACTGTTTGTCTCCCTAAGTCTAGTGGTTATATCCTCGATAAGCTGGTTCTCCAGTGCGTTCGCCTGAATTGTTTCTGCCATCCGGTCAGGACGTAGCCTTCGTGCTGCTGCTCCAACCGTTGGCGCTGCTGCACCAAGGATGCCGCCTAGAGTTCCCGCATACAGCGAGTGTTTCATGTGATCAAAGAGTGCGGTGTCCTGTTCAAGTCCTGCGTCCGTCACAAATGTGTTTACAAACTCGTCGAGTGCTTCTTCTGCAAACTCTTCTGCTCCGGCCCGTATAGCAGACTTGCCGAAGAAGTTGTTACGCATCATTGCCTTACCAGACTTTTTGATAGCCTCGGAAAACACTGCATCGCTAACGCCGTCGATTGTTACGTTATCTGCATTTTGAACAACTCGTTCAACCACGGTCTTCATGTTGCGGTATGACATACCACTGAGGAGTGCGTTCTCCAGACCACCGCGCCCGAAGTAAGAAAACGATCCGGTAATCAATCCCGTTCCTGTTCCCGCAACCATTGCAGTTCCCATTGCTCGGTCGTGTGCTTCTTGTTCAGTAGCACCAGAAGCGAGCATTTGACTGTAAACAGTTCCGTAAGTGGCGCTGGCTGATCTGTTCGCGGCGGTAAGTCCGATTGCAGAGGTTGTTACATTCTTCAGGTTGACACGGTTGTATGCTTCAAGAGCGTCAAGAGCAGTCCTGCTGGTAGCATTCTTGATCAAACCTTGGGTCGCTAGATTCTCAGCGAACTCTTCAGCTCCGTCTGTAGCTCCTCGTCTGAAAGCATTTGTGGTAAACGCTTTCAAAAGACCTTTCTTTGTCAGACTATTATACAGAGGCGCTTTAGCTGCGGCTGCTTTTACCGCTAAAGCATTTCCACCAAATCGAGATAACAGTGCAGTGGCACCAATATCTACCGTGACTTCAGGTATGAGCTTCGCAAGATCCTGTGCCATTCCCAGTTTCCCACCGAAAAGTTCAGTAAGTTCTCTGCGTCTGTTGTTGTCTTCGGCAATGTTTCGGAGGTGTGACTTCGCCCAGTCAGCATCGGCCAAAGCAAACAATGTAGAGAACGCTGATGTGAATGGGCGGGTTATGTCTCTGCCCTTGAGGTAAAGGTCTCCAATAAGTGGGGCGTCAAAGAAAGGCTCTTTGCCTTCTTCTTTAACTGCTGTGACAAACGATGTTAAGATTTGCGTGTCCGATATGTTGGCCTTCCTGCCAGCAACAACATGATCCATCCACTCTTTGGACATGTCAGAATTACTGAGTGTCTTGTTTATGTTAGCAAAGTTGCCAGCAACCGCAGCATCCCTGTCAGCTTTGATCGCCCTGACTGTAGCGGGGCTTAGATCCGACCTAGCCTCCAAAGACCGCTCAAAGAGTTTGTCATCTAGTTTTACAGAGAGCGGGATAAAAGGGAGTCCGTAACCATCGTCCCTGATGTTTTTGCCAACCTGTTCGTCATCTTCAAAAACCTTTAAAGGAGCACCTTTGATTGCTACTTCTTGTAGCGCGGTGCGAATATCGTCTGGAGCCTTATTGAATTTTTTAGATATCGACATAACGATACCATCAATATCGTCTGACATTGCTTTATCGATTGCCCGTTCTGTGGCTGTGCCTTCAGGCTTAGAACCTGAGATTGCACCTATGACAGATTCAAAGACACCCCTAATTGGGAGGCCAACAAACTTTCGGAAGCCTTCTTCAAAATGATCAAAGGTGCTGTAATCCTCTTCTGCCATTCTTTTCCCAATCGCAGCTACCTGTATCTGGAGTTGCTTGTCGTTCTGTATCTCAGATTCAATGAGGCTTTCTGCTTCATTGAGCTGGATCATTTTGTAACGGGGCACGGCCATCCCCTCGGGGGTTTCAATCAACCCTGTGCTTTTGATGCTCAAAGCATCGAGCATACTTACATCACCACCCCCTTTGTTCGACATACGCAGTGCTTCATGCAACGGCATAGTCTGAACTAAATCGTTAGCCTTAATAAAAGAATTTCCGTTAGTGTCTGTGAAACGACCAAACGCAATTTCACCTGCGTCTAGCTTGGCTTGCATCACATCATTCCGTGTGCTGGCTACAGACGCTAAGGCACTTTCTTCTAAAGAAGCTAGTTCTTCAGGAGAGGCTGTGTCTTTTAAACGGAGGTAGTTAGAACCATTGTGCCAGTCGTCTTTTTCTAAGTCCGAGTGAGCGACCATATCACGGACTTGTTGCTCCAAAGAAGGACGGTTGTAAGCGTCCATCTGAGACTGAATATCTTGTGCGTTCTCTTCACTAAGAAGATTCTTTTGCACTAGCGCGGACCCCAGCTCTTCTTGGATTTTGGTCTCAACCCCACCGTTAAAAGCGTCAGCTTTTACGTATTCCTCTCGCAAGTAGTCCCCATACCCAAGGTGCTTATCAACTTCGTTTTCAATATTCTTATCAGCAGACCATTCGTCGTAACTAGAAACCGTGATTGGTTTTACTTCTTCAGGGTCGGGTGGGAGTAATGATGCTCCGCGTGCAAGGATATCCGATGGATTAAACTGTTCTTCTGACATAGCAGTAAGACTTGGGTATGTATTTTATTGAATTACTTTGTTGGAGCAGCACCCCAACTTCCGATGCTCTTAACATCTTTTTTCTTAGCAGACCCGTAAAGGTCCATCTGTCTTTGTAAACTTCTAAACTTAAGATTTGTAATGGCTTGCTTAAGGTCAGGGATGAACTGATCCATGTTAGCAGCACCTGCTACAAAAGTTTGGGCGTCATCCATATTCATACCCAGAAGATTTGCGATCTGCCCGCCGATCAACACAGCACGTTGTTTCGATTCTTCAGAATATTGTTTAGGTTGTTCCCCTGTCAAAAAACTAATGTCATCATCCAGCCCACCACTAGGCGCTGTTTTTTCAAGCTGATCGATTTCTCTAAACAATGTGGAGTAGAATGCGTCTTGGGTTTCTAGTCCTTTGATTTCAGACTGCCTTGCCGCTAGATCAGCAGATGTTTGCTGCTTGCCTTGCACAGCTTCAGCGAACTCTTCAATGGTGCTATCTGGTCCTACGCCCTGTTGCGCCATTGCAAATCCTCTGGACTCTTCACTAGACTTAGCCTTGTTGACATCTTGGTAAGTTTTAAACAAACCAGTAAAATCAGTAGCATTAGGATACTGAGCTGCAACTCTTGCCTGTAACCTACTTGCTTCGGCTGCTTTGTCGAAAGTGTTAAGGTTAGGATTCTTGTCGATATCCATTAAGGCACCTAATACTTGTGGCATACGTTGTGCGATCTCGCTCTGTTGTCTTGCTTTGTCAGCAGTGGCTTGCAAATCAAACATAGCCTTTCGGGCATTTATGTCTGCGGCACGCATTGCCATCCGTTGCGACTCTTGCTGCATACGCAACTTCTCCATGTCGATAGCCACTTTGTCCTGCCGTGCTCTTGCTTCGTCTAATGACTTCTGCATTGAGAAGAACCCACTCATTGTCCTCCTGCGTTCAGCATCTGTCATGTCCGAAGTAGGCAGCATTCCTGCTACAGCTTCACGCCCAAACATCTCACCACGCATACCACCTGCCATATTTTCAGGTTGGAGAGCACCATATATTTCGTCAGGTGCAATGGGGTTAAACGTAGCCATTAGGAAGTAGGGACTGTATTTGAAAAGTTGAAAAACCGTGGGTTAAATCCTGTTGGTGTAAGCTGATAAGGATTCTGCTGCCTACCCAGCATAAGCTGAAGCCGCCGCAACCTTTCTATTTCTTGAGCATCTATTGCTCGGCGTCCTGCTTCGGTAGATACCACACCTTCTTTGGAACCAACTTGCCGTCTTGCGCCTAGTTTTCCAGTAGTAAGCCTATCCCCCTCTGTGTTCCTTTTATAGAAGTCTTCGTATGACTCACTAAACCCTTTATCAAGAAGACCTTTATTTCTAAGGAATGTTCTTATCTGTGCGGGTCTCAAACCTAGTTCCTCACCACGCTTGTAAGCGTCAGTCATTAGTTTTTCTCTGGTCTCTGGGTTTTGGAATGCACTCGACGCTGAGTCACTGTAAGCAAGATCACCTTCAAGATCTTTAGCTAGGTCTTGCCGTCCTTGTAATCGTTTTTCAATAAAACGCTCACCAGTTTCTTTTGCCTTAATAACATCACGGCCAAGACTCTTGGCCATACCACCGAGCATACCCCCCACTCTCCCCAAGGTTTTGCCTGTTTCACGCGACTCTAAACGCTCTGCTCTTTCTTTTTCTGCGGCTGCTGCGGCTTCAGCTTCTCTCTTTTTTGCCATACGAGGTTTAAAACCACTTACAGGATCAAAGATACTCGCTCTTTCTCGTTCAGAAAGATCACCACTTTTGTCGTCATCAAACATGGCAAGCAGCTCTTCAGGCTGCTCTCTAGCCATCTTAGAAAAATCAGCTCTATCTTGTGGTCCGAAGTATCGATCTGCTTCACTCGCGGTAGCGTTTTGTCTTCTTTTAATTATATCGTCATAAGAAAGCATATCACGGCCTGTTCTTTTGGAGCTTTCTTCATCAATAGCCATAAGCGCATCCTTCTCGGCTTCAACAAAATCTGGGTCTGCGGCTCTGCCCATCAAGTATTTTTCACCTCTTGACCCTCTAAACTTACCAGCAGAAAATTCTGTCCCAACTCCTTCAAGGATACCAAGCTGTTCTTTTAAAGCACGCCGTCTAAAATTAATCCTATCCTCGTTTTTTTTCATAGCGCGAGCAGTCGCTGCGCCACTTTCACCTACATTCGCTGGATCAACCGCCTCGAAACCTGTGAGGTCTCCTTCTCCGATTTGGAATATACCTTGAGCTGCTGCACTGAGAGTTCCACCCGGATCAAGTTGCGCTTTAAGGACTCTCTGCGCTCCACCTCCAACACCATCAAACTCGCTGCCAAATGTATCTACTTGTGACTTTCGACGCGCCTGTGCTTGTTCGCTATCACCAATAGAACGCAAACCCTCAACGCCTATATCAAGAAGTTGCAATGGTGCGGCATAAGGGGCGGCAACTCTAGCTCCAGCAGCAGCTACCTTACCAAGTCCTTTAGCAGCACCCTTAGCTACTTTGCCAACTTTACTTGGTTTACCACTAGGCTTGTTAAGCTCATCGCGAACTTTTTTTAGAGTGCTGCGTTTGTCTGGTTGTGGTCCTTCTACGGGACTGTTGCGCGGCACATTGTTTTTTGTTGGGCTTTTACGCTCTTTCCTGCCTCCTTTGCGATCTTCTTGTGAACCTTTAAAAGATTCTTTTTCACCAGCAGATACGTCTAAAGGCGGTAGGGTAGGACCACCTGCTACACCCCTCGCTGTTGTTGCTGCTTTTTTTGCTTTCTCCGCTGCGGCGGCGGCTTTTTTTGCAGCTTCTCTTTTTGCTTGTTCAGCCGCTAAAAACTGCTCTCTTGGTGTAGGCATAATCTTTTTTTGTTAAAGGCCGATAGTGCCTTTGTATTGCTTAATTTGTGAGTTCGGGTTCTTACCAAGTCCTTGGTAAGAATCCATCGGTGAAGTATTTGAGGTGGTTGATTCGCCTACAGCTCCGGTGTTACGTCTAGGAAGAGCTTCTTTCATCGCTTTTTTATTATCAGCTTCACGCTTTTTTCTTTTACGCTCCTCTTCCTCCTCGTCTTTTTTCTTTTGATCTGCGGGAGGCAACGTCTTCACGTTGGCTTTTGTAGAAGAAGTGCCATCCGCAAAACCTGAAAGAAAATTAAGCATCGGATTGCCCGTGTCGTAATTACCTAAATCTGCGGGAAAAAGCGTCATCGCAATGATTGCTAAAATGCCTTAGCATATTATGATTTAAGGCATTTGATGTCAATCAAGCAAAACAGCACCTGAGTTCTGCAAAGCTTTGCCTAGATCCTTTATTGATCTAGGTGGTTTGTTGTAGTTCTTTGCGCCCTCTTTAGGGGGGTCAACCGCTACCAAACCCAAACGCTGCCTAGCGCAATCCAAAGCCAGAAAAGCGGCGTCCGCAAGGTCTGGGCTGCTGCCAAACCTAGATTTGAACTCAGGCTTGGACTCGATTTTGACCCGCAACGTCCCGCTTTTTACCATGTCGTAGTTGCGGCTAGTCATTTCGTTAGCTAAATTTGCAGTGATTCCAAAGACCTGTTTGGTCCGCATCAATTCTTTTCCAACGAA
>TARA_R110002020_G_scaffold21373_63_pt1 | contig 11335 bp, 8 predicted proteins | sample TARA_R110002020 | Tara Oceans TARA_R110002020 (sample SAMEA4396489) | marine metagenome | biome: Westerlies Biome; feature: [MES] marine water layer (ENVO:01000295) within the mesopelagic zone...; material: water (ENVO:00002006), including particulate matter (ENVO:01000060) such...
GCGCCGCACCCGGCCAGGACGGCCAGCAGCGCCATCGGAATAAAAACACGGGCCGCTTGCGCGGCCCGTTGGGAAAATTCCCGGGGAAACATTTCCATCACTCAGAAGTTGTAGCGAAGCGAGGCGTAGTAGTTGCGCGGCATGCCGTAGTACACGGTCTGGATGCCGCCGATGGAGGAGAACTCCTGGCCATCGGTCCTGTACGTCTCGTCGGTGAGGTTGCGCACGCCGGCCCGCAGCTGCCAGCGGGCGTCGGCCGAATCCCAGACGCCGAACAGGCCGGCCAGGGTGTAGGCGCCCTGGCGCAGGCCCGGGGCGTTGTCCACGCTCAGCCAGGTCTCGGAGCGGTAGGACACGTCGCCGCCGATGGTGATCAGGCTGCCGTTGGCGAGCTCGAAGCCGTGCTGCAGGGCGATGCGGGCGGTGAACTCGGGCGAGAACGGCACGTGGTCGTGCAGGCTGGCCAGCGCCGGGTTCACCACCACGCGCGGGTCGTTGAACTCCTCGTAGCGCGCGTCCATCCAGCCCAGCTGGGTGGACAGCAGGGTGTTGTCACCCAGGCGCGCCATGCCTTCGAACTCGATGCCGTCGATGGCCAGCTCGGCCGCGTTGAGCACCGGGAAGGCGAAGTTCGGCACCGGGTCGTTGGGGTTGATGACCTCGGAAACGCGGGCCTGGAAGTCCTTGTACTGGCTGTGGAAGGCGGCGATTCGGCCCGACAGGCGGCGGTCGTCCGACTGCATCTTGACGCCGGCCTCGTAGGTCCAGACGTACTCGGGCTCGAAGCTGCTGATCTCGGTGGCGGCGTTGGCGCGGCCGTTGAAACCGCCGGCCTTGTAGCCGCGGTTGGCCGACACGTAACCCATCACCTGGTCGCTGAACTGCTTCTGCAGGCTCACGCTCGGGGTGAACGCGGTCCAGTTGTCGGAGATGTTGAAGGCCAGCGCCGGATCGGCGTTGCCCAGCAGGTTCGAGAACGTGGACGTGGTGCGGAAGTACTTCTTGCTGTCCTTGGTGTAACGCAGGCCCGCGGCCAGGGTCCAGCTGGGGGTGAACTCCCAGTTGAAGTGCGCGAAGCCGGCCACCGACTTGTTCGACAGGTCGTCGTCGATCGTGCGCAGGAAGCTGATCGGCGTACCGCCGAACAGCAGGAAGTCGTGCGCGTAGGCTTCCTGGTGCGAAGGCACCTGCTCGTCCATGTAGTACAGGCCGAAGATCGCCTGCAGGTTGTCGCCGTTGTCGTACTGCAGCTGCAGTTCCTGGCTGGCCTGGCGCTGGTCGACGCCGACGAAGACGTCGCCGAGCTCGAACTCGGACGCATCGATGTCGATGAACGAAGCGGTGTCGAGCTTGCGGTAGGAGGTGATCGACTTGGCGATCCAGCGGTCGCTCAGCACCCATTCCAGGCCCAGCGATGCGCCCTTGTGGGTCATCTTCTGGCCCTGGTCCGGGGCGAAGGACGTACGGGTTTCGAAGTTGTACTCGCCGGCGGTCGGCAGGCGGTACACGACGATCCCGCCGGCCAGGTCGACGCCGTACAGCGGCGCCACCGGCTGGCCCAGGGTCAGCGCGTTGTCCTGGCGGGTGTAGTCCACCGACAGCGTGCCGTTGAAGGTGTCGCTGGGGCGGAACGCGAACTTCACGCGCGCGGCGGTGGTGTCCTCGTCGTTGTATTCCTGGCCGGTGGACGGGTCGGTGATGTAGCCGTCGCGGGTGATCTTCGCCGCCGCCACGCTGACGGCCAGGGTGTCGCTGAGCTGGCCGGCGGCATACACACGGCCCTCGGCGCGACCGTAGTCGCCCAGGGTCAGCTCGGCCGAACCGCCCTGGTCGTCGAAGGGGTTGCGGGTGGTGATCTTCACCGCGCCGCCGGTGCTGTTCTTGCCGTACAGCGTGCCCTGCGGGCCGCGCAGCACTTCGACCTGGCTGACGTCGAAGAGCGAGAACAGCGCGCCGTTGATGCGCGAGTAATAGACATCGTCCACGTACATGCCCACGCCCGGGTCGAAGGTCTGCAGCGCGTCGGGCTGGCCGATGCCGCGGATGAAGACGTTCACCGAGTTCGAGGAGCCACGGCCCTGCACGATGTTCATGTTCGGCACCGCGCCCTGCAGGCCGTCGATGTTGGTCGCCTGCAGGTTGCGCATGGCGTCTTCGCTGAAGGCGCTGACCGCCACCGGCACGTCCTGGATGGACTCGGTGCGGCGGCGCGCGGTCACTTCCAGCACGTCCAGGGTCGCCAGGGCCTCGTCCTCGGCCGCTTCGGCGGCGGGGGCGTCCTGCGCCGTCGCCTGCAGGGCGACCAGGGACAGGGTGAGGCCGATGGCCAGGCTCAGTTGCTTGCGCTTCATGGTTTCCCCTCGAACGTGCGTGTCGGACGGCCGGTCGGCCGGTTGCACGGCAGACTACGTCCGGGCCGGCGGGGCGGCACCTGTACCTTGGTACAAGTGGTCGCCGGCGCCGCGCCTGCGGACACTCGACCCCTGTGTTTTCCCGGGGGTTCTTGGGCATGTCCTTCCTGATCGTGCTGGCGGCGCTGTGTTTCCTGATGTTCGTGGCCTATCGCGGCTACAGCGTCATCCTGTTCGCGCCGGTCGCGGCCCTGGGCGCGGTGCTGCTGACCGACCCGTCCCTGGTGGCGCCGATGTTCACCGGCCTGTTCATGGACAAGATGGTGGGCTTCCTGAAGCTCTATTTCCCGGTATTCCTGCTGGGCGCGATCTTCGGCAAGCTGATCGAGATCTCGGGCTTCTCCAAGTCGATCGTGGCGGCGACGATCCGCCTGTTCGGGCCCGAGCGGGCCATGCTTTCGATCGTGGCGGTCTGCGCCATCCTCACCTACGGCGGCGTGTCGCTGTTCGTCGTGGTGTTCGCGGTGTACCCGTTCGCGGCCGAACTCTTCCGCCAGGCCGACATCCCCAAGCGCCTGATCCCGGGCACGATCGCGCTGGGCGCCTTCACCTTCACCATGGACGCCCTGCCCGGCACGCCGCAGATCCAGAACATCATCCCCACGGGCTTTTTCGGCACCGACACCTGGGCGGCGCCGGTGCTGGGCACGCTGGGTGGCCTGTTCATCCTGGCGCTGGGCATGAGCTACCTGGAATGGCGCCGGCGCGTGGCGCAGCGCGCCGGCGAAGGTTATGGCACCGAACTGAAAAACGAACCGGCCCCGTTTGCCGGCGACAAACTCGCCAACCCCTGGATCGCGCTGCTGCCGCTGGTGCTGGTGGGCGTGAGCAACAAGATCTACACGATGCTGATTCCGCAGTATTACGGCGAAAGCCACAGCTTCGAACCCTCGGTGATCGGCAACGCCGCGCCGGTAGTGCAGGAAGTGTCACGGGTGGCGGCCATCTGGGCGGTCGAAGCCGCCCTGCTGACCGGCATCGTCGCGGTGGTGGTGCTGTCCTGGAAAGCGGTTAGCACGCACTTCGCCGAGAGCACGCAGCCGGCCATCGCCGGCGCCCTGCTGGCGTCGATGAACACGGCGTCCGAATACGGTTTCGGCGCGGTCATCGCCGCCCTGCCCGGCTTCCTGGTGGTGGCCGGCGCGCTGGGCTCGATCCCCAACCCGCTGATCAACGAGGCGATCACCGTCACCGCGCTGGCCGGCATCACCGGCTCGGCCTCGGGCGGCATGTCGATCGCGCTGGCGGCCATGTCGGAAACCTTCATCGCCAACGCCAATGCCGCCAACATCCCGATGGACGTGCTGCACCGCGTGGCCTCGATGGCCAGCGGCGGCATGGACACCCTGCCCCACAACGGCGCCGTGATCACCCTGCTGGCGGTCACCGGCCTGACCCACCGGCAGGCCTACAAGGACATCTTCGCCATCACGATCATCAAGACGCTGGCGGTGTTCTTCATCATCGGCGTGTTCTACGCGACCGGGTGGGTGTAAGGCCGGGTGGCATCAAGGCGGCGACGCCAGGCTCAGCCGCACCCCTTCCCGGGTTTCCGTCCGCGAAAGCGTCCAGCCAAAGCGTGCCAGCAGCCGCTCTGACAGCAACAGGCCCAGCCCGAAGCCGGACGGGCCGGGAGGCCCGGAACTGGGTGCCCGCGGGTTCTCCATCATCAGCCCGGACGTCGTGGCTTCGATGCTGATCCGGCCCGGGCCGCCGTGCTGGATGGCGTTGAGCAAACCATTGGCGACAACGGTCTCGGCGACTTCCTCCGGCAAGGCCCACTGCAGGCCTTCCGGGGCGTCCACGGCCAGTGTCTGCCCGCGTGCCCGCGCGAGCGTCGCGAATTCGTCGACCAGGCCAGCCAGCAGCGGGCCGGCGGCACAGCGCGCATCCGCAGGCGGCTCCGCATCGCTGCCGAGCCAAAGCACGCTGTGGCTCGCCCGCAGCAGCCGGTTCTGGGCACGCAGCAACCTTTTCCAGGCTTCTTCGTTGTCGCGGTCGTCCTGGAGCAGGGCCAGGCTGGTGCGGGCAGACTGCAGCGGCGTGCGCAGCTCATGCCCGAGGAAGGCCAGGGTTTCCCGCTCGACGGCGAGCGCGTGCAGGCGCGCCTTCCAGGAATCGGCCGCCCAAAGCGCCAACTGGCTGAACTCTTCAATCTCTTCTCGTTCGGCAAAGGCGCGCAGGGACTCCGGATCCGGACTGCCGCCGATGCGTTCGACCAGGCCGCGCGCGCGCCGCGCGATGCGGGCAACAAGCCAGCGGGACAGCAGCCAGGCCAGGAAAGCCAGGGCGGCCGCCATGGCCAGCAGCCAGGGCCAGGCACCCGCCAGGGCCTGGTTCACCCGCAGCTGGTCGCTGACGTCGTAGACCAGCAGGTAGTCCTCGCCTGCCGGACTGCGGCCGAGCAGCACGTGCACGTAGCGGCCATCGGCGAGCCGGAATTCATCGATGGCGCCGGGTCGCCGGCCCTGCATGGGCAACGCCAGCCCGTCAGGCGCCTGCGACAGGGCATGCAAGGCGAAACGTTCCGGCAGGCGCGCGGACTCCAGGCGCACGATGCCACCAGCGACGCCGCTTAGCCGGTCGTCGATGAATTCGTCCTCGAGTATGAAAAGAAGCAGCAGCGCCATCGCCGCGAAGGCCGTCGCCAGCACCAGCGCGAAGGCGATCCATTGCCGCGCCAGCACCTGCCGCAGGCTGCGCTTGCCGTTCATGCATCCACCCCGAATCGATAGCCGATGCCGCGCACGGTGCTGATGGGTGCTTCGCCAAAGCACTCGAGCATCGCCTGGCGCAACTGGTAGACGTGGGCGCGCAGGGGATCACTGTCCGGCGCCTCGTCCCCCCAAAGCCCTTCCCGGAGCGCCTGTTTGCCGACGCTGCGCGGATACGCCTGCATCAGCCTGCGCAGGATGGCCAGGCCGGCCGCGTGCAGCTGCAGGTCCTGGCCCGCATGGCTCAGCAGTCCGCTGTGCAGGTCCAGGACGTAGCCGCCGGCTTCCAGCGACAGCCCGGAAGGGCTTGCGACATGCGCGCAGATCGCCTGTATGCGCGCGAGCAGTTCGGCCGGTGCGAACGGCTTGACCATGTAGTCCACCGCACCCGCGGCGAACCCATCGAGTTTGTCCTGCAGCGCCCCGCGGGCGGTGAGGAAGATCGCCGGAGTCGCCAGCCCATGCGCCTGCTTCAGTTCGCGGCACAGGGTGATGCCGTCCTGTCCCGGCAGGTTGACGTCGAGCACCAGGATGTCGAAGAGCGTCCTGGCGACCTGCGCGCGAGCCTCGGACGCGCTGCCGGCGTAATCCACCAGCAGCCCCCTGGCTTCCAGGTAGTCGCCGATGCCGGCGGCCACGTCCAGGTCATCTTCAACCAGCAGCACCCGGATCGGCCCCGGCGGCACCATGGTGGGCTCCTCTGTTCGCGGCAATATGATGTCTTAAATCCTGGCCAACCGCTGCAGCTCCCAGGCTTCGCTCAGTTTCCCCTGCATCGCCGCGATGACGGCGTGCATCAGCAGCAGCAGCTTGTCGGCCTGCGGCCCGGCCAGCTTGCGTTCCACGGCCTTTTCCAGGCCTTGCGCATGGTACGTCGCCAGCAGCTGCACGCTGACTTCTTCGGTCGTGGTGCGGCGGGCCACCGGCTCATGGCCCAGGGCGCGCACCATCGCCTCGGCCACCGTCCAGGTGGACCAGGGGTTCTGGCCGGTGACAAGGCGGCCATCGACCACCGTGTTGTCCAGGTACATCGGGCCTTCCACGAAGCCGGCCGATTGCTGCGCCAGCGATTCCTGCAGCATGAAGGGAAACACCGTGCGCGCCTCCTTGATCATGAGCAATTCCTCGGCATTGCTGAAACCGGTGACCCGGCGGCCCTGCAGCAGCGGGCGGCCGTCGGCGAGCGTGATGTCCAGAAGCGCCGCGGGCCCGTGGCAGACGGCACCGATGACCCCACGCGGCGCTATGTCGCGCACGATCCGGGCGATATCGGCATTGCCGGGGAAGTCGAACATCGCGCCCTTGCCGCCGACGAAATACACCGCGTCATATTCCGAAGGGTCCACCTCCGCCAGCGGGATCGTATCGGCCAGCTTGGACCGGACCGCGGGATCGTTGAGAAAGGCGTAGTCGGCATCGACCAGGCCATCATCCAGCGTCTGCGGTGGCGTGCCGCCCAGGGGGCTGGCCAGGTCCACTTCATAACCGTTGGCCTTGAACACCCAATAGGCGCGCGAGATTTCGGTGAGTTCGTAGCCGCCCTGGCGCCGGTCCTGGTCGAAGCGCGCCGTGCTGCTGAGCACGGCCAGCACGCGCCCCCGTTGCTCGCGGACTCCCTCGCGGACGAAGTCCAGGTCCGCTGCCGTTGCGGCCGGGTTGCCCTGCGGTTCGGCCTCCAGGTCGAGGCTTTCGTAATAAGCCCAGCCGGAGAGTACCAACGCCAGAAAAAGGCCGGAAACGATGCCGACCGTCCAACCAATGATTTTCCACATGCTCGTGCTCCTGATTCCCGCCACCGGGGCGACTGTCGGAATGCACGATGCCGCGCCCTGGTAAAACCAGCGTCAAACCGTGGCCAGGTTCGCGGCTTTCTGCGTATCCTTCCCATGAGTCAACCGACCACAAACAGGGGAAATCCATGCGTCAGAATCGTTTGCCGTCCGGCCGCCGCGTCGGCCTTGGCCTTGCTGCCTTGCTGGTCCTGCCTGCCACCGCCGCCGCCCAGTGGTTCCCGCCGCCGCCGCCCGCCGGGCCGCCGGATCCGGACACCTTCTATGCCTGCACGCAGAACTCGGACAGCCTGCTGGTCCTGAGCATCAAGAAGGGCGCCTTCGTGAACTGCCGCTTCGGCACCACGGCGGTTTCCTGGAATTCGCGCGGCCCGCAGGGTGAGGCCGGCCCGGAAGGCCCGATGGGTCCGGCCGGCGCCACGGGTGCCACCGGCGCCACGGGCGCGACCGGTCCGATGGGCCCCATGGGTCCGATGGGTATTCCTGGCCCGATGGGTGTCCCGGGCCCGATCGGTCCCATGGGCCCGATGGGCATTCCCGGCATGCCCGGTGCACCCGGCCCCATCGGTCCGATGGGCCCCCAGGGTGCCGACGGCGCCACCGGTGCCACGGGCGCCACCGGCCCGGCGGGCCCCACCGGTGCAACCGGCCCGATGGGACCGATCGGTCCCCAGGGCCCGGCCGGCCCGGCCACCCCGGACCTGCGTTTTGGCATCAACACCAACCGGGCCGCGAGTGGCCGCGAATACGACTGCGTGATCGGTGAAGTGATGCTGACCGCGGGCGCCGTCGCACCCGGCATCAGGGCGGAGGGCCAGCTGCTTGCGATCTCCTCCAACACCGCGCTGTTCTCGCTGCTGGGCACGAGCTTCGGCGGTGACGGCCGCACCACGTTCGCGCTGCCGGACCTGCGTGACGCGGCGCCGAACGGGCTGACGTATTACATCTGCACGCAGGGCATCTACCCCTCGCGCCTGTAAACGTCCACCCGCCGCGCAACCGATACAGGAACCGTCCCCGTGGCTCCGGCCACGGGGACGTTTTTTTTCAGTCGCTGATTTCCGTTCCCTGCGAACTCCACACCTGCCAGCGGCCGCCGCGCTGGATCCAGGTGTCGATGTAGCGCACCTTGCGATTGAAGGCCTGGCCTTTGTCGTCCGTGCCGGCGTAGTGGTAGATGCCGCTGACGCGGGCCACGTCGTCATGGACCTGCACCATGACATCGGTGCTGTCGGCCTGCGTGACCTTGTACTTGCCGACGTCGGCCACGGCCTGCTTCTTGCCCTCCATCGCGCCGCTGCGGCTGCTGATGCCGATGTAGTCGCCGGCCAGGTTGCGCTCGAACCAGGCCTTGTCGCCGCTCATGTCGGCCTGGTTCCACTCCAGGTCCAGGTAGGTCACCACGCCCGCATCGTCCAGCGGATGCCCGGCATTGGCCAGCACGCGCCACTTGCCACCTTCGCGCACCAGGTGGTGGATGCTGCGGCCATACCAGCTGCCCGACTCATCACCGTCTACCCAGGTGCCGCTGTTGCGGTGGCTGATGACGGCGGTATCGCCGTGGCAATGGATGGCATAAAAATCGTGTTTGACCGGCGGGTCGTCGGCATCGGCCGCGGAGCTTGATGCAATGGCGGCCTGCTTGTCCTGCGGCGACCCCGGCGTCAGGTCATGGTAGTGGTCGCTGTAGATCTCGGCGAGCGCCTTCTTGTCGCCCTTGCGCGCGACCTCGCTCCAGTTCCTGTCCAGGGCTTCGAGCTCGGCTTTCTGCGCCGCCGTGCAGGCGGCCTGCGCTTGCCCCGCGAAGGCCAGTGCAAGGCTGGCTACGATGATGCGCTTGTCCATGGAATCCCCTCCCTGCGGGAACGGAATGTCCCGCTGCGAGGCACGCTACGCCCGCCCGGAAGTCATAACAACGAGGGATTCCAGCTTTCCGGATGAAACGGCGAAAGCCGGGCAATGAGGACCCGGGCACCAGGAACCGAGTGGGATCATGGCCTTGCGTCGCTGCCGGCAATCCGGACGGCGGGCTGACACCGTCGAAAAAAGTCAGGGTTTGGGGATACGCACCGTCTTGCTGATCATCAGCGAGCCGGACACCGCGAACAGCAGCACCAGCGGATGCAGCTGCCAACCCAGGTCGAGGCGGCCGAACCACAGGTTTTCGCCGATGGCGCCCTGCCAGGCGGCGACGGCCAACAGGCCGACCAGCACCACGCTGGTGGGGATGGGCGTGCCCTCGAAGAAGCGCACCTTGGCGGCACCCTCGGACAGCGCTTCGGCGGTGACGTTGAAACGCGCCAGCCGGCTGACGCCGCAGCCGACGAAATACGAGAGCACCAGCCAGTCCCAGCCACCCTGCATGCCGCAGGCATAGGCCAGGGCGGCAGGCGCAACGCCGAAGGAAATGACGTCGGACAGCGAATCGAGTTCGCGCCCCAGCAGCGAAGCGCCGTGCCGCTGCCGCGCCACCCAGCCATCGAGCGCGTCGAACACGAACGCAAGCGGCACCAGCGCCATGCCCCACAGCAGGTCGCCCACCCGGCCGTCCTGCAGGAAGCGCATGGCCGCGAAGATCGCGCCGGTGCCGCAGAACGCGTTGGCCAGCGTGAACCAGTCGGCCAGGTGGAAGTCGCGGATCATCGAGAAGTGGCGTTTCATGGCATGCATCCCTGGGTGCTGCCCGGGCCCCCGAGCAATTCGACCCTATCGATGAGCGACCACGTCCGCAAGGCATCGGAAAGCGGCCAGCTTTCGCGGAATTGCACGTCAAGCTGGATTCGCGAAAGCAGACCATCTTCGATCGTGCGATACAGGATGCCTGCGCCCTGCCGTTCCGGCGGAGCGTACCCGCATGTCAGCAGGCACCGGTCAGGCGCTGGAGCGGCAGGAAGTCGGACGCGCCGCCAAAGTGATCCTGTTCGGCTGCCAGCCACAGCGGTGAACCCTGTTCGTCGTAGACGTAGGCTGCATGGAACTCGTAGTCGGCCCAGGTCTGGATGCTGTAGCCGCTGCCCGCGCGGGCCGGATTGAACCAGTGCGAGCTGATGTCCACTGCGCTTCCCGACATCGACGGGCAGCCACGACCCAGCGAAGAAAAAACTTCCGAACCGGTCTCGCCCTGCAGCGTATAGGTGAACGAAAACGTGTCCGGTCCCATCGGCGTGACGGTCGCCCGTCCCACCGGCGTTGGCGTGGACTTGTCCGCGTGGCGCGCCTGGCGGTAGATCGTGCTGTGCCAGATTCCGTCGACCCCCGGCTGCGGCGCCTGCAGGTAGTACCAGGTCGGTCGCCCCGTCACGGCTTCGTAGGTGTACAGCAGGCCAACCCGTTCGCCACTCGCCGGGTACAGCACCAGGCCGGAGCCAGGACGGGCGACGTTGTAGTAGCTGCCCGGTCGTATGACTGGCGCCACGGCCTCGAGGTCGGCCTGCAGTTCGATCGTGGCGCGCTGTCCGCCCGGATTGGCGGGCACCACGTACCATCGGCCGGCCGCGAGGTCCGCGCCTTCGAGGCGAACCTGCTGCTCGCCGGCGGGTCCGTTCGAGTACACGGCTTCGTGCCCCGCTTCGGGTGCCGGGGTGATGAGCGAGGCCGAGGGGTCATGGTTTCCGGGATGGCGAACCAGGTGGAAGCCCAGGCCCGGTTCGCTGCGCGAGCGCACGTCCAGCCGGGTTGCGCCTTCCGGCACGTCGATGAATATCCTGTCCAGGGTTTGCCCGGGTGCCAGGCCGAAGGTCCGGGGCTCCCCGGCAAACAGCGGCAGTCCCATCCTGTCGTTCGAACCAAGCAGCCAGAGAGGGATCGGATCGAGCGGCGTGTCGGCGTCCGTCCAGACCTGCACGAAGCCCATTCGTCGTTCGCCGTCGACGTAGGTGGCGTCTTGCCAGGCCGTCGTCACCCGCAACGGCGACCCTGCCGGCAGCCGCGCCGGGCCGGTGGCGACGAGGCTGCCGTCCGAAAGTCCGATCGGCGCGATGTAGAGATCGACCTCCAGACGTGCCAGGTCCTGGAACCGCGTATGGCCGGCGACCCAGACCACCACGGGCTGCGACGTGACCCGCACGATGGTTTCGCAGAAAGAATCCCTGCCCCAGTCTCCGTAGCCGCGGCACTGCACTTCTTCCCGGGAAGGCCGGCCGTCCCCGTCCAGGTCCACGCCGACGTAGGCATCGCTGCTTCGCTCTCGGGTGAGCGTCGCGTCGAGCACGATCCGGTATTCGATGGGACGACCATCGGGCGCTGGCGAAAGCGTGCGCGTCACCCATGCCAATTCGGAATCCGCGTTCCACGGATCCTGGGGCGTGTGATCGGGCAGCAGGTCCATCGAGAGCCGCTCCGGCGCGACCAGCGGCGATGTCAGGTACGTTGCGCCGGCCAGTTCAGGCAGGCTCTCGATGCCGATGACTTCGTAGCCGCT
>TARA_R110002020_G_scaffold34060_2_pt1 | contig 11332 bp, 12 predicted proteins | sample TARA_R110002020 | Tara Oceans TARA_R110002020 (sample SAMEA4396489) | marine metagenome | biome: Westerlies Biome; feature: [MES] marine water layer (ENVO:01000295) within the mesopelagic zone...; material: water (ENVO:00002006), including particulate matter (ENVO:01000060) such...
AAATGGAGTTACTAATGTTCCTGAACCAAGTATTATTCCTTCTACCGCATATTTAGCGGCAGCAATTGCAGTACATTTTACAATACTACCTGCTAGTCCACCTTTAGTTGATCCATTCATGGTAATAACATCGTTACTTGCACCTGAAATAAAAGTTTTACCTGTTGCGTCAGTTACACCAGTATAAGTACCGCCTACAAATTTATCTGTGCCATCAGTTAAAATATCCATATCAGTTGCCGCAGTAACTACTACAAATGTAAAAACAGCACCTAAATTGTTAGTTTGATTCGGATCGTCATCACGTCCCGGAGCAGTCGCTACAATAGTAGGTAAAGTAAATTTACCATCTGCGTCATTAGTTACTAGAATTTTACCTGCGTGTGCTGCAACAGTTAATGTTGTGTCAGCAGTTAAACTAACTACGTTAGCGTTTCCTGCCGCTATAAATCCAGCGAGTGATCTAACTGGACCTGAAAATGTTGATCGTGCCATATTAAGTCTCCTTAACAATTCTATCGTCTTGGCGAGTCTGCTAGGTCAGTCGATAGATATTAATATTAACCCTAGAATTCAGATCATTCTATAACATAGATCTGTAAATGAAAAGAAAAAAGAAAAAGGGAGCCGAAGCCCCCTTTAAATCAGTAGTTGAGTTATAAACCCTACTGAGGTTCTTTATGCTCCGGGACTTCCGAACATCCCACGCCAGTCACTCCAACCAAAACTGTAACGTTCTCTCGCTTTGTATCGAACATTTCCGGTTTCAAAATCACCTTCCATGTTTGTTGATACTGGAGTTCTAACGAAATGTTTCAATCCGTTAGGAACATCAGTTTTAATGAAGAACGCATCAGTATCTGTTAGATAGTGATTAACAACGTATCCGCCTGAGATCATTCCCATGTTGCGAATTGCATTGATATCATTATCTGAAGTACCTACGCGTCCCGGAGTTTCCATCAACCTGTCAGCTACAAATTGTAGTGCAGGTGGGATGATCATCCGTACGGCTTGTGCATTAATTTTTAAGCCTCTCTCATCTTTGAAACCAGCTATATCAATTAATGACTGCTCCAATGAAGTTTCATTGAGATCAGCCGCTGTAGACAGCTCATTAGCTAGATCAATATTACCTACAGTTGGGTGGTCAGTAGCAAAAAGTTCTTTGCCATCACCGCCAACATAAGATGAACTAAAGCCGTTGTTCAAAACGTTAGCCGCTTTGACTTGCTTAGTTTGTTGCATTGATCTCGCAAGAGCTCTTGTGTATCTAGAGGAAAGCGTATCGTAGAGATTATCTTCGATTGCTTCTTCTGTCAACGCGAAAGCCATTGCTATAGTTTCATGAGTGAAACGAGATGTCCACGATTCCTGTGCAGTGTCGTAAGATACTGCAGCACCTTCTCCTTTAACAGGAGCCTCCCCAAACCCAGTGAGCATCACTTCTTCTTCAAAAGCTCTTTCAGAACTTTCAGTGTCAAAAATGTCTTCATGCTCATTGTTGTAACGCTCGTATTCTAAACCGAAAAGAGCGTGGAGACCCGGAGTTAACTCTTTAACGAGTTGCGCTCTGTTTATCGCCATTATCTACTCTCCTTTATTTAGACTGCGAACGTGTTAGTTGGGAACGTAAAGTAAGCTCTAGCATATGCGCCAATAGAATTACTTGGTGCTAAGTTAAAGCCTACGCAAAGTGCTACGCCACTTGAAGTAGTAGCTGTTACACCCTCTTTTGACCTACCGTTGGTTGTAGAACCCGCGGTTGTAGAAAGAGTGTATTTGTTGCCGATAAAACTTACAGCAGGAGTTCCCGCGGTAAATTGAGCTTCGTAAACGATCGCTGGATCGGTATATACGAGAGCTTCGGCGTCAGCACTACCTTGAGTAGCTGTATCTGCCGTCCATACTTTAGAAAACGTAGGAGTCCCGTCTGTCGCTGTGTAATAAACTCCGTAGAACACACCTATAGGAGTACCAGTCGCCGTGCCTTGAATGACGTAACCACTAGATAAATTAACAACATCACCACTAAAAATTGATGCGTTTGTTGCACTAGCTATTCTCATTCTTGCAGGACGAATAACACCACCATACATATGATACGCAGGAGTAAAACCATTAGGTTTGTCTGTATTAGCCATTATTAGCTCCTTTATACATTGTTATTATTAATCGTCAGATTTGTTCCTACTACCAAATTGGACCTTCGATGATCTAGAGATGTCACCACCTCTTAAAGGCATCTTAGAGTCACTTTCTCGCATATAGTTCTGATCTACACCTTCCATTTGCGTTCTGGTTTGCTCGTTAAAGTAATCATTACGCTCTTGGGCAGTTTCAACTGGAACTTTAGCAAGAATTAAACCTCCAACCCCTATTACTCCGGCATTTGATCCACTGTCAATAGTCGGTGCTTCAAAGTCAGGATAATCTTCTGCTCTTACAGGTTCATATCCTTCACGAATACGTTTTGACATATTCGACTTATCATCATTTCCTCTAACAGCTTCTCGTATCCACCTGAATTGATATCCGGGAGGTGCCTCTGGTGCGTCTAACATTGACGGGGGTTTCCAAGGTTGTCTGCGAGTTTGAGAGACTCGTGTCTCGGCAGATCGTGAGTTTCGATCCGTAGTGACGTTTGTTTTAATTTCATCTGTCATTTTATACTCCTTCAATATGCTTTGCATATTCTTCAAGTGGCACGTTGAGTTTCCTAGCTATTGCTACTTGACTCGGTGTCAACTTAACTTTGCGTGACGCTCTTTTACCACCAGCCCCTCGGCTGGAGGCGGCAACCTGTTGCACGGGTGCAGCTTGCTCATTAGAAAATTTTTGTGGAAAATAATCTTTTATACGTTTATCTACTTCGTTATAGTAAGAATCAGATGCTGGATCAACTCCTTGATCAACTAATTCTTTATGTATTCCGAATGCAGCAAAAGTCATGGCTTGATCTTCTCCAAACCAACTATTTTTAGACGCCCAAGCCTCAGCTTTTGGATCTGGCGGAGCTGATTGTTGTTGCGGTTGTAATGTCGGTTTATATTCTTCATTTTTCTGTTCTACTTCTTTTTCTTGTTTAATCTTCTGTTGCGCGGATAATCTTTTAAGATTTTCTGCTTCAGCACTCGCTCTAGAAAGTCTTTCTGTTGCATCGGCTATTGCAGATCCATCTCCAGAATCTTGAGCTTCTCTCAAATTGATTTTAGCTCTTTCTATATCTGAATTAATCCTTGAATCATATTCCTTAAATAAAGAATTGTCAGAAGTTTTTAATCTGTCCTTTAAACGACTGTTATCTTTATTTATATTAGAAGCATAACTAACAGCTTCATCTCGCTGTCTTTCTGCTTCTCTCATTTTATAAGTAAGTTTATCTATACGTTTTTGTACAGACTCACTAACTTGATCTAACTCGTCCTTCTTTTGTACAGGTTCAGCTACTTGTTCTTCTACAGCTTCCTCTACTACTTCTATAGAAGATTCCTCTTCTGGAAGTTCTAACTCTATTTTTTCTGCTTCTTGTTGCATGGTTTTCTCCATGATTGTTTACGATAAGATTGCTTCTGGATCATCTATAGTCGCTAGGATTTCATCATCATTTAAAAGACGCATATCGCCACCTTCTATTTGAAAACGCGCTCCTGCGTAACGACCAAAAATAACCCAATCACCTTTTTTACACCAAGCTCCTTCTGGAAACTTATGCGGATCAGTGTAAGCATCCGGTCCAAGTTCTACAACATAGCCGACTACAGTAGCTAAACGTTCTTTATCAACAGTTTGTTTAGCAAGATGTATACCGCCTTTAGTTACAGAAGATAAGGTAAAAGGTAATATTAAAACACGATACCCCGTTGGACGTGGTAACTTGTCTGCGTGTGATTCTAGATTTTCGTGAGTAATAGCGTTTTTATCTTCTTTTTCTATATTAATAGATCCGATTTTGCCTTTACTACCGAAATTATCTACTCTATCTGGAACAGTATTAGTCATATGCATCCTCCATATTAGAATGTAAGGTTTGAATTTCCTGTTCAACGAAACTCAATCCTGCGATTTCGCCAACTATCCTTTGGTATTGTTCAAAATCTTCAATACTTCCGGTAGCTAACGTTTGCGAGAGAGCTTCTTTCCTCTCTCGTATTTTACGGAGCAAATGCTCCGTTGCTACGATATAATCCATTTATTTAATGTAATTATACCAAAGAAGTCCTTTGGTTTGTCCGTATGAGGCTTTTACTTTAGACTCTTTACCGACAACTTTTCCTTTTGCGTCTGTAATAACTTCTCCTTCTTTTACAGAAACAGTTTTAGTAGTGTCCGTTATTTTAGGCATACTAGGCTCTGCTCTGTTAGATACTTTAGAAGGTGACGGGTAATCTTTATTTTTAAACATTTTATTCTCCGTTAATTCCTGTTATTTCTAATAGTGTTTAAAGATTCTCTATAATTTTTATCTTGCTCTGATTTAGCTTTTAACTCTAGCTCTTGTAATTCGATTGCTGACTTTGTGTTTTCTTTATTTACATCAGCTTGTATTTTTTCTCGTTTAATCTGAGCATCCATTTCAGCTTTAGTCATTGCTACTTGTGTATCTCTAGCATCCGCTTGTTCTTTTTGCATCAACTGTTCACGTTCAAGTTGTAATTGCTGTTCGAACATTTCACGTTGCGGATCTGGTGTTGCCATTGCATTAGCTAGAGCTTGTTCTTGTCCCGTTATAGTCTGTGTAGCTTGTGCGGCGGCTACTGATATTTGACTTTCTACTTCAGGAGGTATTGGTTGTCCCGGAGGTGGAAGTTGTACTCCCTGTTGAGCCAATAAAGCTTCAATTTCAACTCTATATTTCAGCGCATTGTGTTGTTGTATGTGGGCTTGCAATGCAGCAACTGCAGCTGGGTTTTGTGCTGTATTGGGATTTTCTAGAAATGCCATGTGTGCTGCAATATGCGCTTCGTGGTTTTGTTGGGGGAACGCTTGTAAAGGAGTTTGCAATAAAGAATCCATGTTTTCTAGAATTGGATCTTTTGGTTGCGCTTCCTCCTCCGGAGGTAAAATTGCATCGATGTCTTTTACATTCAATGCTATATACATTTTACGGTACGCGGCACGTAGGTCATGTAGTTCTGGAGCAGACTGTGCCATTTGTAGTTGTGTTTGAGCTAACGTAATTCTTTGTGTCATACTAAAGATATTTGGATCACTAACTGGAAGAACATCAACCGATGTATCAAAATCATCTTTAAATACGTTTTCTGAAGCACCTTGTACCTGATATGGGTATTCAGGAGGTAAAAACTCTCCAAATACTCTTTTTAATATTTTAAACTCACATCTTTGTGCGTAGTGTAATCTTTTATGGATTGCGGACATTATCCGCTGTCCTTTTTCTAATAATGCAACAGTTGTGCCTACTGGAGCTTCGGTATTACCGTCTCCTGTCGGATTTTCGACTGTAGCCGCAAATTGTTTACCAGAATCTACTAACGCACCTAATAATTGAGTTAATGTACCGCTTGGCTCTTTATAAGGTAGCGGTAAAAATGCATCTTGTAATCGTCCTCCGGGAGCATCAACATCTCTCCACTCTCCGGGTTGTAATGGATCACTGTGTCGTTGAATATTTAATCCTCGAGATTTAAATCCCGCAGGTAAGTTAGCAAGTGTTCCTGCATCAATTAATTGACGTAGTATCGCGGTAACTGATTTAGTTAGTCCGCCCATCATGTGTATTAGACCAAAACCATAAAACCCTAATCCCGGAAGAAATTTATAATGCGTGAAGTATTCAACTTTCTTCTTCATTGGATCTTCTTCTTTGAAGTTTGGTCGTATAGCTAATACTTGATCGTTGTCTTTACATATAGTTACTATATAAGGAAGGGCTAATCCAGTTTCTTCACCGTTTTCGTCAGTGTCTTTGTACCCTTCTAAGTCTAAATTCACGTGCATTTCTAATAACGTGTACTCTTCATCGCTAATTGTTCTACTTATTCCTTGTAACTCATCAATTTTGTCATCTACTTGCGTATTATCGGTTGCTGATCCGGGAGACATCATTTCTACGTCAAGATAAAACCCAGAAATTTGTAATTTGCGTAATTCGTTCTCATCCATATGTATAACATGGGTAATTCGAGGAGAAGTAAGTAAATCTACTGCATAATAAGGAACAACTAAGTGTTCTGATTTAACAAAACGTGCTGTAGCGCGTCCTAAAGCTGGATCGTAGTACACTTTCTTAAAAGCAGAACCAGATAACGGTAAATAAAACAAAAGTTGATCCATTTCAGAGTCATATTCTTCCATTTTATAGGTAATTTGGTAATTCATGAAGTTTTTAACGCGATTTGCCTTTTCTAACTTCGCATCGTCAGTCATTCCTAACACTTCGGTATCAACTGGACCGCCCGCGGGCAATAATTCCTTGTAGGCTTGCGCTTGAAACTGAGTTACGGCTTCCGCAAGTATTGGATGATGAACTCCTGAAGCTCCTTCGAACGGTTGTGAACGTGAATCAGAGTTTATTCCTAATAAATCTAATCCTTCGGTGTATGAATCAAACCAATCTTGTCTAGATTCTAAGTCTTCCTCATACGCAGATACTAATTCGTTACTGATTGTACTAAGTTCACGTTCATCTAGTAGTTCTGCTAAGTTTTCACCAAACTTTAATGACGATTGATCGGGCATATCACTACCAATAATAGCTGAACCGTCAGGTTGTATGAAAACTTCTGTTTCTTCTTCCATTTCTGGAAGAATCTCAATATCTATTTCTTCTTGTAGCTCTGGAACTGCAGATAAAATTTGTTTTTCAATAGCCATAAGTAAACATCATAGTATGAATTGTGCTAATAATAAACCCTTTGTCTATCATAGTAAAATTCTTCTTCTTCAAAATCACTAGATAACTGTAAAAAGCCCCCTTGTCTAAACCTTGCTAATGCTAAAGTTGTAGCATCAACTAAGTCATCGTGTTCTCCTGCTGGAAAATCGCTGACTTCCTCTATTAATTCCTCTCCCCAACGATTTTCTGGAACCCAAACGCGCCCATCTTGGAATATTGGCGAGACTGAGTTTAGTCTTGCTATCTTATCTTGACCTTTTCCGGGAGAAAATGTATTTACAGGAATACCTATTCTGCGTAGTTCTTGAACCAGCGGAATACCGCTGGCTTTTGCTTCAATAATTACCGTATCAGGATCCCAATAATTGTATAAACGCATTGCTTCGTTTTTAAGTTCAGGAAAATCAAACCGTTCTTTTATACAATCTATTAATATTAAATGCGCTTCTCCCCCTGAATACATTTCTTCCCCGATTTTTCCTTCAGGATACCAAACTCCCCAAGTTGTTATCGCGGTAAAGTCGGCTCTTTCTGATTTTAAAAACGCGGTATCGTAACTTTGTATAATATAGTCACACGCAGGTGGTTTTTCTTTTTCCCAAACATTAAACCATTCTTTAGGAATAATAGATATACCTTCACCTGTCGGTCTTTGCATGTATTGTGCCGCCCACTTAGAAGGGCTAACAGACGCTTTTATACTTTCGAGTTCTTCTAACTTCCAAAAATTGTTCCAAAGAGGTTTGCCAGAAGGTAATATTGCAGGGAATTCAATCACTTGCCACTGATCCGCATTTTTATCTTGTGTCATTTTCTTAATTAAACGACCTGTTAAGTCTTTTTTAGACCAACGTGTCATTACAATAACGATTGCACCTCCGGGCTGTAACCGTTGTCGCGGTCCAGTCATAAACCATTCGTAGGCTTCTTCCATAGATTTATCGGACATAGCATCTTGTTCTGAATGTGGATCGTCAATAATAAACAAATCCGCACCCCGTCCAGCCAACGCACCTCCTGTACCTGCCGCATAGTATTCCCCACCCTTGTTCGTGAGCCATTTTCCTGCAGAACGACTGTCCGCTTTCAATTCAGTTTCGGGAAACAGTGCGTGGTACTCTTCTCCATCGATTAAGTCACGAACTTTTCTACCGAAATTTATTGCGAGGTCAGCGGTGTGGGTTGCTTCAATAATTTTTAACTTAGGATTTTTACCTAATAAATACGCAGGAAACAAATGTGATGCAAACTCAGACTTGGTATGTCGTGGTGGCATATTGATAATTAAACGTTTTAACTTACCCGTAGCTATATCATCAAATGCTTTTGCCATTTTAACGTGGTGATCGCCGTTAATAAATTCTTTCCAAATGGATTTAACGAATTCCATAAAGGTACTGGTAGATTTTTCTTGGAACTCACGTTTTTCTAATTCTTCTAAAAGAATTGTGAATTCTTTAGCTTCAGATTTATCTAGGTAATCTAATTCAATCTTGCGCAAAGCCGCAAGACGATCTTTGTTTGTTGTCATTAATCAGGTTTCTTAGTTAATGCGTCTTTAATAAGTTTTTGCAGAGATCCAATCCCTTCGTTTGCTATGTTTCTATTTTTTCTGTATCCTTCTTCTAAAATTTTGTTATACTTTGGATCTTTTAAATTTCCTGCAATATCGAAAAGTTCATCTCCACCTTGATTTACTGCAGTCATAATTCCCGACTTTATCTTATTATCATAAAGTGGATCTGCTTTTTGCGTAAGGTCCATTATTCTTCTTCTTGACGCTTCTTCAACTAAGTCTGCATATTTAGGATCTTGTTCTCTAACTAATCTTAAAAGTTCGTTTTCTTTTCTACCTATTTTCTGTTGAGCACGGAATACGGCATTCGTTGCTGGGGCACCATCTGTCGGCGCGTTAATTTTTTCTCTAGTAACAAGATCTTTTAAATCTTCTATTTCGTCTTGAATTTTTCCAGCTTGTTTGTATCCTTTAGTTCCTAACTTTAATCCTTTCATCCAAAACAGCATTGGAAATGAACTTGCCATTTCGAAAGCAAGATCACCTTTACTTAGTTCGCCTTCTTCGGTTACTGGTAAAAAGAACTTGGCTATTGAATCAAGTTTAGGTGTATCAGGAATTGAATCTAAATCAGGATTAGGATCAAGCATACTGAATGGGTCAATCTCACCGCCGTCAGCCATTTCTTCTGCTTCTATACGTTCTCTCATCTTTAACCCTGTATCTAGTTTTGCTCCACCTAAACCGAGTAACTGTAAAAAAGGTTTCATGGCAGGATCTTTAAGCATATTCGGAAATGCTTTTGCAGATTCTTTTGCTAATTTACCACTTTTCATCAAACCAAATAACCTAGCCATGTTTGCCGCAGGAAAAGCGGATAATATTCCTATTGCTGTGTCTGTGGTTTTTTCTGGATATTCGCCGTAGTATTCATCTGCCATTGCCTGTTCGTTGTGCTCAGGAATCTTATTAAGGATTTGTCGGATTATTGAAGGCTCACCTTGTTCAGGGGCTAATGTTCTAAGTCCTTCTTTTTTAGGAAAATTTAAAAAGTCGGCAACTTGAGTGGGATCAGGAATAAATTTTCTAAACCCTTCTCTGCCTAAACCTGTTTGGACTTCAGTAAAGGTTTCTGCATTTTCCGGTGCACGAACACTTTCTAGATATTCTAGTATACCGTTTTCAGTAAGTTCAGCCATGGGCTAAGTATATGCTATGTAATAGCGAAATGTAAAATTTAGTTTATAGCCCTATCTCTTCCATAATTTCTAATATACGTTTTATACCTTGCCGAGAAGCCTGTTTATCCCTGCTTGCCGCTTTGATCAAATCTGGTTTGATAGCTTTTAATGCTTCAATAGTATCGGGAGTTAAGTTTTGAGGAAACGCACCGCCTCGAGTTTCTTTATAGAAATTTGCCATTACGTCTCGAGTTTCGTTCGCTAATCTTGAACCACCTAACCGCTTTCCGGGAAGAACTTTAGTAGTCTTACGAGATTTAGCTCGTCCTTGTTTTGCTTTCATCATTCCACGCATCGCGGGAGTCATCATCTCTAAAATAGGTTCTGCGGCTTTTATGGATCCTATTCCGGGAATCATGGAAACGATATCTAATAGGTTTTCTCCTGCGGATTTATCTTCAGAAGGAAGCATATCAGTGATCATTTTCATTTTCATAGCTGTAGGATTACTGATGTCTGCGTTTTCTATTTCCAGTAATAGTGAATCTAAATAACTTTGTTCTTCTTCAGCCATAGCAAAAGTATACTCGCAAAAATATTTTTTGCAAAATTTTTTTGACTAGGGACTTATTTAAAAACTACTTGCAACCAAGACTCCAAAACCAAGGGAGGGCGGGTGGGACCCGCGCCGCGTTTTTAAGGGGGGTATAGCCCCTCGATATAGTGTTAGGTAGGGTAGGTAAAAAAATAGCCCTCGAATGAGGGCTATTGGTTAGGGTTAGGGTTAAGGGTTAAGGTTATACTATGCGAAATATTTCCTGCTTACCTATTTTGTTTGACCATGCTACTTTACCAAGTAACTTAGGCATATACTTAGATAGTATCTTCGATACAGTCTGATCGTATGGGTGATGTTTACCTGTACCCCAGAACAAATCACCATCAGCCGTCTCTGAATACTTATTGAGGTCAGCTATCATTGCTTGTTCATTGTCACCGCCAACTTCTACTAGATATTGAGCGGACAACTTAACTTGCTTAGGTAACAACTTAACTATGTTAGGCACGCCGTCAGCACCGAAAGTTAATACCATATCTAAAGTAGCACCACCAGAACCCGCTGATATGTGAGCTTTAAAATCACGCTTAGCACGCTTAGCATTAGACTTGTTTATTTCGTCAGTCAATTTTTGTTGAACTGGTGATAATGTTTTTGTTTTCTTACTCATAACTTTTTACCTCTTATTTAGATTAAATTAAGTAAGTTAATTATTTAACTTACACCTCTTATTATACGCATATATAACTTATATACAACCCTAAATACTTAAATATTTAAATATATATATATACATATGTTTCACGTGAAACATTACAGGATTTTAGGATTCAGCGAACGAACGAACGAACGACGGAACGAATAAGAATCCGCGATTCGCGATTCGCGATTGTAGATTGTAATAGAGTAGAGGTAGAGGGTCGGGGAATGGGTCAGGGTCCGCGGTCCTCGGTCAGTGGTTAGGTGTAGAGTAGAGTAGAGTAGAGTAGAGTAGTCTACGATTCGCGATTCGGTAGAGTCTCTCGAATGACTTCTCCCTCGATCGCTCGCTTCTTGATCAGTTGTTCGAGTCGAGTGAGTATGTCATCCTTCGACATCATATCTATCTTCGCGGTCAGGATCTCGCGTCTATCGATGTAGAGTCCACCTGCCTTGCCTCGATGAACCTCTGCTGTGATCGCTGCGGATATCTGTCCTTGGTCCTTGGCTTCTTCCCG
>TARA_R110002020_G_scaffold426453_2_pt1 | contig 11327 bp, 4 predicted proteins | sample TARA_R110002020 | Tara Oceans TARA_R110002020 (sample SAMEA4396489) | marine metagenome | biome: Westerlies Biome; feature: [MES] marine water layer (ENVO:01000295) within the mesopelagic zone...; material: water (ENVO:00002006), including particulate matter (ENVO:01000060) such...
AAGTGTTGCAAAAGGAATAGTAGAAGGAAATTCTCTTAATGATTCAAGTAACGATTCTGGTGCAGACTATATAAAAACGAATGGAGTTTCTGGAAATGTTATTACTGTAACAAATGCAAATTTTGACCATGGTATTAATGATAAGGCTGACCATTATTACAATGGTTCGACATGTTCATTATTTAAAAGTGGACAACCGACTATATATGGTGTTGTGTATGCTTATAATTATAATAGTACTGATAGTGGGAATGCTGAATCAGCTTTTTCTGTATGGACTGGCCCTGATGGTGATGTAACTCCTGAAGCTGCTTTAGCTGCGCTTTCAAGTCCAGGAGCTGATGAAACATGGTCTTTTCAAGTAGGGCAATCTGATGGATATATGTGGAATAGCGAGTTAAATGGACAAGCTAGAGGAAGAGAAGTAATATCAGATGATTGGGGTGTTACATTGACATTTAATGAAGGAACAACTGGAAATGGTGGTTGGATGCCTGAAACTACAACAAGATATAAGTTTTATAATTCAACAATATTTGATGGCAATCAAGAATCAAATCCTGAAGTATTTACAATGTATCCAAGAAAATCAGCAGCAGGAGAAACTGCTCATGAGGCAGTTACAGAAATGTTTTTCTGCGATGAGGGTACTGCAATAGATAGTGATGGCGGAGGAAGTGATAATACTGTAGGAACGGCTTCCAGTCAAATACCTGTCACATTTGGATTATTGATGAGAATGAGAAGCGATAATTCTCCTGGAAGCGGGAACTTTACCCTTGGAAATTCTAGTTATTCTTCAGGGGTACAAGATACAAGTATTAGTCCTGGTACATATAATTTCCTAGGAATAAATAAAAGAGTAACAGGTGGAAGAATTTGGTGGGCATCAAATGAGGATGGATATAAAAAATTATATTTACTTATGGAATATGATATGGAAAGAGGTGCAAGAATAATAACAGGAGAATCATCTGGAGATGGAGCATTTGCTCCTTGGGTATCATGGGTATATCCTGTTGCATCAAACCCTGTTGTAAGACCTAATTGGACAGTTCAAGGGAGCACTGAAATTACAAACCCTCCCATAGTTGAAGATTATGAATCTCTGGTATTGTATCCACCAGATGCAAAATTACAGGCAAAATGGAAAACATCAGTTGTTGCTAGCGGACGTACTTATATTGGAAATATTAAAAGACAACAAAAATCAACATTTGATGGTGGAGGAACATGGCATCAAAGTGCTACCCCAACTAATGACCCTGAATATCCTGATAGAATTGTAGCATCTCCAAGAGGTAGATTTGATACGTTTCCTGAAGACCCAAATTATGAATTTTCTAATACTCCTGGAGATGGAGATAAAATTATAAAACTTGAAACATTTGCAAATAGATTAATAGTATTTTATTCAAATAAACTTGAAATCTATGCTTTGCCAGCAGAAGAACTTGAACAAGAGGCCCCTTATATAGGCCTTGATGGAGAACATCCTTCTCAAGCATGTTTAACTGAATTTGGAGTTGCATGGATTAATTCACAAGGAGTTTATTTTTATGGAGGGGATAAAGTTACATCATTAAGTGATAAAATAAGAAATATGTGGATTGGAAGCACCTTAGATGGTTGGACTCCTTTTTGGAAATCTAATGCAAATGATGTTCCTTCTATTGCTTATGACCCAAGAGCTAAAAAATTATTAATAGCAAAAACTATTTCTAGTGGAGGTACTGATTCAGAACATATATTACAATTTAGTTTTAAAACACAAGCTTGGACATATAAACAAAATGCATTGACAGATGATTCTTCTAAAAGATTTACTATTTATAAGGGTGATTTAGTATTTGATGATGGGACTCGGCTTCAAACATGGGACGATACTTCAGCTGCAAGTCCAGCTGTAGCAAATGCTGTTTATTTCCAAACAAAGGATATTGATTTTGGTGCTCCTGGAGTAAGAAAAAAGATTTATAAAGTATATATAACATATAAAACATCGGATGGTGGTGGCGGTGTTGCTTCAAATATACAAGTTAGATATGGTGTCAATGGAGATATTACTCCAACAGAAGCATTTAAAGATGGAGATAATTTTAGTAGCGAGTATTTAACAGATGCACATTATTGGCAAATAGCGGAATTAAAACCTAATGATTCAGGTATGGCTAATAATATATATTCATTTAGATTATCATTTGGAAATAATAACGGCGTAGATGTTCCAGTAGGATTTGAAATCAATGATATAACAATAGTTTATAGAATAAAGAATATAAGATAATGCAAAGAAGTTTAAGAGATGAAGCAAGATTAGTAAAAAGTACAAAAGCGGGGCTACCTAAAGTTGTTAGAAGGAAGCCTTATCCGTCTGATGGTAATGATGGAGATATTGTATTAGGTAATACGTCTAACGGAATTAAACTATTTGCTAAGATTGGAAATAAATGGTATACATTTTCATCTGATGAACAAACATTGGATGTTTTAGAAGATAATATAAGTGCTTCTAATCGAGATAAATATACAATTACTAACTTGGCAGAACGTAGGGAGTATAACGCTAATAGTACAAATGTATCACAATTAGCTGATGCATTAGGAACATTAATAAGGGATTTGAAAAGACTTGGATTTTTAAAATCCGATATTTCATAGTAAATTTAGAAGGAGAAAATTATGGCAAACGGCAAAAGACAAGCAAAAATATCTAAAGAAGTGGTAGGGGCATTTCAGACACTTCTTCATAACCTTGGTGTTGGAAGAAATTTAAAGAAGTCTGCAGCTAAACAACTTGAAAAAGCAAAAAAATATGCTAAATATAAAAGTATATTGAAACCTCTTATAGATTTTGCTTTGTCGGCTACATTACCTATAGCTGGAGCAGGGGGAGCACTATCTAAAATCGCAAGATTATCTGGAGCAAGTTTTAGCACTGATGTATTATATGATAAACTTGTTGGTGATATTCTTGGGATGCAAGCAGACCCTTCAAAGATAAAAGCTAAAGGTGCAGTAAGATATGCTTTAGAGGATGAACGTAGAATGCAAAAGGATTTGCAAGAATCTATATCTAAAAAACTTGAAGATAGGATTCTGGAGGCTAGTATATCAGGAGGAAGTCAATGGGCAATGGGTAAACTAACGGGCTTAGGTAAAGCTAAGGAAGGCACAGAAGTAGTAACAAAAGCTGATAAATTACAAAATTTTAAAGATGTACAACGCATAGGATATAAGGGAGACCAAGCTTCATGGGAGGCTTTACAGGCATCTGGTGAGGGAATAGACCTTGACGAAATTATATCAGCTGACAAGCAAAGCTTTAAAGATGCCAAATCTATAGGGTTTAAAGGAACTGAAGATGAATGGCTTGCTAAAACATATGGCTCTAATGAAGTGTCTCTCGAAGTACCTGGGAAAGAAGTTGGCCCTAGACTTGATGCTACTGGTAGACCAAAAGGGATTCCTGAGCATAAGGTTGATAGTGGCTTTAATACATTTGAAGATGTAATGGAGGAGAGTTTAGGTGGCGATATACCAATCGAAAAAGTACATAAATACGCACCTGATATATACAAGATATTCGGGTGGGCCCCTAAAAGTTACTATGGATATGGTGGAACTTTAGCAGCTCTACTAGCAATGGGAGCAGGAAAAAAACCTGAAGAAGATAAGCGTGCTTAATATGGTTATAGTAGATAAAATTTACAACAGGAGATAAAATGGAAAAATTTATTAATGGATTATTAAATAATATATCAAATAAGGGACGATATGGAGATACTACATTACGTAATGTTGGAGGAGAAATATCTCACGTTAACCCTAAGGAAGCTCATGCAATTGATACCTACGGATTATTAGGTCAATATGCTACTCAACTTGTGGGTTCTGGAACTATCAACCCAAATACAGGATTAAGAGAATACCATACGGGCCCTCTTGATTTTATCGGTAGGGAGACACATTGGCATCAACTGCAACCAGATGGAGAAACTTATATAGAAAGGCCTATAGAGAGTAGACCTGAAGGCGAGACATGGCATCATCAACCAGCCGATGAGGCTGGACTAACCGCAGATTTACCTGACATATCTACAGAAAAATTATCTGAATTTATCGACTCTGACACGGGTAAGATTAGAGAGGGGATGGAATCTGCCTTTGCTACGTATATGAGAACTGTAAACCCAGATTATAATAGAAAAGGAGATGATGGAAGAGCCCTATGGACGGATGCTGATATAATTGATAACTATTACGAAAAAGGGCCTTCGCCTTTTGCAGACAAAGAAGATATAGATTTAGCTAGACAAGCGTATGAAACTACAGCTCAAGGAGCAAGAGCAGGTGCATATGAATCAAGAATGGCTGCTGATAAAGGTGGAGGAAGTGTGTTTAGACCAGGACAATCTGGTTTTGGTGGAACAGATACAAAAATAAGTGAAGGATTGTATACTGATATTGGAACTGCTCATACTAAATTTGGGACAGATGTTTATGGCTTAGAATCAGGAGCTATAGAAGACTTCGGAGAGTTTGTTTATGGAGCAACAACAGAAGATTCTCCATATTATAAATATTAATAATAAAACTATAAGGATTAGAAGATGGCAGATATATATGATTTAGCTATACAGGGAGCAAAAAGAAGAGCTAGTAATCAGTTTGGAGATATTAGTGGAGATACTTTTACTGGTCAACTTCAAACGATGCAGTTTTTAAATAATCTTATAACCACAAAAACAAATAGAGATAATGTAAGAGATGAAAATACTTTTTCTCAACTTCTTAAAAATCTTGGCTCTGCTAATAACGAAGTACAGCTTGATAATTTTAAAACTCTTTTAGATAATGCATCTGTATCTCCAAACAATCAAATTTCTCTTGATTCAATGTATAATATATATACAAATAAAAGGGCTGGCCATAGTGCTGGACAGATTGCTTATGGAGCATACGATAAGAATCCTGAGAAGTTTAAATTAACTTATGAACAATTAAATGAGATGGATTTTGGATTTGATGAAGCGGGAAATAAGGTTAACCCTGATATAGGACAAAGTAAAGTTGATTTGCTCTTACAAGAAGCGGATGATGTCGCTGTACAAATAGCTCATTTGGAAAATGCTGGACAATATAAATATGGAAGCACTCCAAATTCTGTAGTTTTAGAGAGATTAAAAAGGTATCAAGGGCAATTAGCTCAAGTTCAAAAAGCATGGTTTGGCGGACTTACCTCTGAAGAAATTGATGTTATATTATCAGGGGCAGATTACACCAAGGTTCAAGATAATAAATTGAAAGCAATTGATAGGGCTTATGAAAAAAATAGGACAGAGGAAAATAAATGGCTTGGTAAACAGATGACTTTTCTTCAAAAACTTAAAAATAATGATGCCGATGGGATGAGCGATTGGTTTGAGCAATGGAGAGGGGAAACTGACACAGGTGAGTTAGGTCAAGCATTTAAGGATAACCTGCCTTCCGCAGATACAAAAATCAATACAACTGAAAAAGGTGAGATTATAATGGACGAATCATTATTGCTTGTAAAATCTACTTTTGAAAGTTTAGTTAAAAGGGCTGGTCTTAATCAAACTGCTTTGGTTAACGAAAGAAAAAAATGGCAAAAATATGGCACGGAAGACCTTACAGGACAAAGTATGTTTGAAGCATCCGATGAATCCGTTAAGACTGAAGATGATATGAAACAGCAAATGAGGGAGCTTGGAGCTGAGAGTATGATGATAGATTCAGAGACAGGAGCTACCATTTCCCCTCAAAACGTATTAACTCCTAAAACAGGAGAAGTTGTAGGTGAAACTGAAGGAGGAAGAGTAGAAGAAATAAAGCAAAGGCTCAATGAAATAGAATCTACTATTGGTGCGAATACAGAACAAAAGGTTATAGAGCCTCTCATGAAAGAGGGAATAAAGTTAAGAGAAGAACTTAAAAATATAGAGGCTGGTCAAACTACTACCCCTCAAGACACTGCTGGAATTACTACTCCTGAAGAAATAGAGAGTGCTCCTAATCCTACTTTGGATGCTTCCGAAGAAAATGTGGAAGAGTTTGAGGTAAGCGAGAATGCACCTACTGAACAAGGTGCCCTTCAAGGAATACTTGACTCTGACTACACGGATTTTGCTTTAGATGTGGCTAAATGGGGAGCTTTAAGTCAAGCTGATAAAATTGCAATAGGAACGTGGAACCTTACTAAAGGAATAGGAAAATCAGCTCAATTTATTTCAACGGCATCGAGGATGAGTATTCCGAATATAACTAAATTTTTAGAATCAGATGTTGTTAAAAGCTCTCTTGACACAATAGCAAAAAAACAGGCTCAAATAGATAATCTTGCTCCAGGAGCACATGGAAGTCGTGCAAAACTTACTAAAGATTTAGATGATATGATTAAGAAAACTTCCAAGAACCTTGCATCAACTTACAAAGTAAGAGAAATAGATATGGATAGACTATTAAGAAATCCAAACAGATGGAATTGGATGAAATATAAGGCAAATATATATACCAAGGTTGGTAGTGGAGCTGGTAAAATAGGCTCAAATATTATTCTTGGAGAAATTGTCAAAGGACAGCTTGAAGCAAGGACCGATTATGAAGTCGGAACGGCAGCAGAATATATTTTACCAGAAGGATTTTCGAGGACAGGAGAACTTCTTGAAACAGTAGGGCTTGGCTATGCAACTAAAAAAGTTATTGATAAGACTTTTATTCCAAGGCTTTTTAAAATGATTGTCTCAGAAAAAGGAAAGAAAGTTCTAAAAGAAAAATTATCATTAAAAGCATATCGAAATCTATTAGGAGCTTCTAAGGTTGCGAAAAAATTTGGAAGATTCGGAGCTTTTGCAGCAGCAGCATATGGAGGATATACTCTTGGAGCTGATATTGTTGATGCGGTAAATAATTTCACTGAAGAAGGTCCTATTATGGCAAGAGGCCCTGAGATGGAAGCAAAGAAAAAAGCAAGAAAGGAAAAGAGAGATACTCAACCGCTTAATCATATGGATTTGGAAAGAATGTTTGAAGAGCATCATGAAGAATTTCTATCTTCAATAAAAGAAAAAGACTATGATTTGGATACTGATATTGATTATACTCCTTCATTAAAAGAGAAATCCCCTACGCAGAAATGGGAAAGTAACATTATAATGCCAAGTAAAAGAATCGACCCTGTAATGATGAGAGGACCCGAATTTAAACTTAAAAGAGAAGAATCAGAAAGGCTCCGTTCATTAGGTCAATTTAAAGATAAATATAATCTTAGTCAAAAAGCTATAAATCTTCTCTCAAAATTAAAGTCTCCAAAAATTGGTTGGTCTCAGAGAAAAAAGATACAAAAAGAATTAAATAAAGAATTAAAAAAATTAGGTTTGTATAAATAATTAAAGGAATTACATGATAAATCCGCAAAAAGCTGTTGCTTGGATGAGAGAGCAAAACCCTCAATACAATTTCATTTCAGATGAAAATGTGTATGATATATTAAAGGATAGATACCCTCAATATGATTATCCTGAAAATCCATATTTCCCTGATTACACAAAGGATTCTCCATTAGTAACTGAAGATTTGCCTATGGCTGACCATAAAACCTCTCCAAAGGAAGTTAATAAACTATGGGAATCAGTTTCGCAATTTGATTTAGCTGAATGGGGCAAAGAGGAAGGAGTACCTTTATTAGGACTTAGACCTGAAGCATTTAAAAGTGCAGCTAATGAAAATATTACGGGAATGATTCATCAAATAGCCACAGGTGAATTAAAATATGACGTAGGAGATTATAGCCCAAACTTTCAAGAGTCAGTAGCTGAATTTTTTATAGGGTTAGCGAATCCAGTTGATGCTTTAGCATTCTTTGGCAGTAGTGGTGTAGGTGCCTTGGTAGGCAAACCTTTATTGAAAAAAGCATTAAGTAAAAAATTCTTCCAAGAAGCAATGGAAGGTAGTGTAAGGAAAAAATTAACAAAAGATGTAACTACTTATGGAATTGCTGAGGCATTTACTACAGGAACTATAGGTTTAGGCTCTTATATGGGTGCTGCTGGGGCTTTAGGTGAGACAGCAAAACAAAGTATGGAGATGAAGAATCCTGAGGCTGCATTTCAAAGATATGGACCTGAAGTATTTGAGAATGGAAAAAAGAATCCTAACCATTACATTGAAAGAAAAGAAGGTGAATGGGATTGGGGAAGAGTAACAAAATATGGTGTAAAACATGGCATTGAAGGGGCTATCCTAGGTGGAATTACAGCTGGTACAGGTAAGGCTATTGGAAGCAAGTTTAGTGGGTGGCAAGCAGGAGCTACAAGTAAAACAGGAAAGACGTTGGCTAAAGTTATGAATTATCCAACTCAAGTTGCTGTTGAAGCAGGAGAGTTTGCCTTTACCCCTTATATATGGAATGGTATGCCTGATAGTTGGCACCAAATAGCTCATGATTACGCACATTCTGTTGGTGTTATTGGTCCTTTAAAAGCTTCAAATGCTTTCTTTAGGTCATCTAATGCTCAGATTAAAGAGCATATGTCCCATGCTAAGAGATTACATGAGATTAGAACTGAGTATAAAACCAAAGAAAAACGAGCTCTTGAGGGCGCTAAAACAAATATTGAGCAAAATACTGAAGTTGGTGAGAAAAAGAGTGGAGCAGCTTTAGATGTTGATAAAGCTATTGATAGCGCACTTGAAAAAGAAAGCAAAACTCTTGTTGAGTTAATAGAGACTTATGGAGAGATGGATAAATTCTTATCAAGAACAGTTGAAAGTCTTGACAAAAAAGATTTAACTGTAAATGAGATAAAAAACCTAATGAATGATGCTCCTAATGCTTACAATCTAATGGATGGTTGGTACAGGCATATGAAGGAACTTGAAAAAACTAGCCCTGAATTATATAGACAATTAACTGATAATGGTAGATTAGAGATTAAAGAAGATATTACCAAGCAAGTTAAGAAAATAAGAGATTCTGTTAATGAAAAAGTAAGTCAACCTGAGAACTCTGGAGAAAAACCTGCGAAAGACTTTAAAGATTGGACTGAAGAAGAGATGGATAGATACATTGAAAAAAATATTGTCCCAAATATTAGAGATAAACAAGGTGAACCTGAAGCAAGACAGGCTTCAAGAGATTTACTGGAAGTAGCAAAGGAAAATATTCGACAGGGCTTAGAGACAAAAGAGAATGTGCTATCTAAACTTGAAGGGTTTAAAAAAGAGTCTCCTGACTTTAGAAAACTTATGGAAAGTCCTGAAGGAGAGAAATTCTTAAAGGATATTGGCGAGATAAAAGTTGAAAAACCAGTTCTACCTGAAGAACATATAATTGGAGGTGTTAATTTAGAAGAAGCTAAACTTGATTGGGGTGACGCAAAGGTAAAATCAGAGGCTAAAAAACTTGGAGTAGACTATAAGATATTAAAAAAAGAAATTGTAGATAGAGATAAGGTAATTGAAAGAATATTTAAACAAGATATTGCTGAAGAAGGAAAAATTAAAAAAGGCCAAGAAGAACAAGCTAGATTAACAGCTATACATGTACTTGGGTTTGATATTGCCGAAACAAGAAAAACAGCACAGCAAACAATTCAAACAAATAAAATGTCTAAAAAAAGATATGATGAATTAAAAGGGAAAGTAAAAGGAGATGATGCTCTTGCTATAGCTCAATTTCAATCAACATCAGAAAGTAAAGGCAAGTATGCAAAACCTGTAGGGGATTTTTTAATTTGGCTTAAAGAGGACACAGGTAAATCTTTAAAAGATTCAACGGCTTCAGATGTGCATAGATATTTTCAAGAGGTATTGCTTGAAAGTCCTACAAAAAATAAAATAACAAGTGGAGATGTTGCTGCTTTTTCTAACTTCGATAAATGGTCTAAGAAGAAATGGAGCTCAGATAGGATATGGGAGGACATTAGTTATACTGAGGCTAACTTAAATAGATACGAAAATGTAGTTGATAGGCATATCCCTAAAAATTTAGCAGAACATTTAATAAAGAATTATGAAGGTGCTAAGACTATAGTAACTAAAAAATGGAAAGGCAGTACAGAAAAAGAATTTGATTTCGTATACGATTTAATGCATAGGGGGTTAAGACCTTCAGAAATAAATCAATTAAACAAATCTAATTTCAAGCAACATACTGATGGTACTCATTATATTGATTTAACCACAAGTGCCAATAAAGCGTTAAAATCACAATCAGGAGGAAGACTTCAATCAATTATTATCCCAGAAAAATTATATAAATATGGATTAAAAATAGACAAAAGCTTATTTGAGATACATGGTAAAGGCGGAAAACTTCTCCAAAATAAAACAACTAATGCTAAGAAATCTATGCAAAAACTTATAGCAGAAAAGCTTACTGGAGACCCTAATGCCTCCGTAAAAGATATGAGGAATGCCTTTGAGCAACTTAAAATATCCATAGGAGATAAAAAACTTACTCAACAAGAATTAGATATGTATTTAGGTCATAATATTTCTGGTCAAAAAATAATATATAAACTTAAAAATATGGATTTGCCAGAAGCACTAGATATTGCTAGGAGGGTAGAAAAGGCTCTTGGAATAGATAGTGGCTCAGGTAAATATCAAATAAACCCCTTAGGGGAAGCAACTTTAGATAAATCTGTTAAAAAATTCATTGAAAGACATGCAAAAAGATACCCTACCTTTAAAATTGTATATGAACAAGACAAAGAATATGCAGGTAAATTCCTTAAAAATACAATATACTTAACAGAAGGCAAAGCAAATCTTCAAACATTCTTCCATGAAGTTGGGCATGGATTTGAAGCATTTATAAGAGGCACTAAAGATAAAGAGATGATTAAGCTTTGGGAACGTGGTGAAAAGATGTTTACAAAAGAAGCTGAGAAAGCTGGTCAAAGTGTTAATGAATACTTCACAGATAGAGTTTCTGATTATGGCGTAGGCATGTCTCTTGGTGTTAGAAACAAAATGTCTAATTGGGCTAAACTAATGATGACAAAGGTTAAGAAGTTCTTCTTTGGTAAGAGCAACTTAAACAAAAGAGATATTGCAAGATTATTAGGGGAAAAAGTATATAAAGGTTTCGGTAAAGAGAATACTATATTACTTGGTGAAAAATCTAAATTCCAAATAAAAGACAAAAAGAAATTTGCAAAGCAGACAAGAGAATTATTTGATACAACCATGGATAAGATAATCAAAAATTCAGACAAGCTTAGTGCTGAAGCATTAAAAGCTGAAAAGAATGAAATGATTAGATATATTGCGGATAAATCTGGAATGGAAAATCCTGG
>TARA_R110002020_G_scaffold133392_15_pt1 | contig 11324 bp, 15 predicted proteins | sample TARA_R110002020 | Tara Oceans TARA_R110002020 (sample SAMEA4396489) | marine metagenome | biome: Westerlies Biome; feature: [MES] marine water layer (ENVO:01000295) within the mesopelagic zone...; material: water (ENVO:00002006), including particulate matter (ENVO:01000060)...
GAAATCATAAGGGCGCCGCGGCGACCATTCTGTCCGATCATCCTACAAACGTATGAATAAAAATCAGCAAAACTCCAAGCACCAGTTGTAGTCCGAGCAGAGTTGTTAACGGGAGCACCCTCGGGACGCAAATCAGAAAGATCAAGCCCGACGCCACAACGACGTTTGAAAAGATTAGCAAGGTCTTTGCCAGCATCCATAATGGACGAAACACTATCTTGTGGATTGTCGACAACAACACAGTTCGAAAGAGATACGTTAACATAATCATTTCCTATCCCCATCATTGGAGAGCCTTGGGGTACAATAGTATTGAAATTCTTTATATAACAATATATTTCACTCTCTGTAAGTCTGTTGCTTAAGCACCAGTCACGGCGTGGGCCCTCTTCTCCAGGGGCGGCTGAGTGTCCCGGGCCAAACTTATCTTCAATCCTCGCGAACTCACGGGCCATGCGCCTGTGCATATCGTCAGGAGTCTTTTCTACATAATTGCCCTTCTTGTCCCGTAGGCAATATTTTGTCATAAAGACATTCGTCGCGAGTTCATCGCCATCAAAATATTCCAGAGTTGCCTCTCGAACTTCAGTATCCTCAAACATGTCAGCCTCCATTCTTTTTCTTAAACTTCTTATATTTTTCGACTAGGTTTTCTTTCTGCTTCTTGGCACTCACCTCAGCGATTTCATCTTCCTCGGAGGGTTCCAATACCTTGATACAAACATTTGATGTATCCATAAACAAGGGAAACACTAAGCCATCCGGCCCATTACGATTCTTGGCAATGAACAAGCGACCACCATTAGCAGTTTTGTCCTCGATCGTACGGGAGATGCTGAAAATGAAGTCTGCCACGAAACATTTATTAAAGGCCTCAGAGATCGACTCCATTGTAATAACCTCAGCGTTCAGTCCAGACCTGTTTGTCTGTGATGCTGTCCACACTGGAGCCTTATATTCTGAGGCAAGACCTCTCAGTTCCTCGTAGATAGATTCAAGCTCGTTCCTCTTTTCCTTTTGAAATCGAACCGGACGCAATAAGTCACCATAATCGATGATAATCATGTCAACCTCGATGCTCCGCATGCGGAGCTTTTCCAAATGGTTACGAATGGTCTGAGTGCTTGCGGACTTGGTAGGATATTCCTTCACAATTAGTCTGCCCTCGATCTCCTGAACTTCCTCATAGATCTTTTCCTTGAAGGAGGTTAGGTTCTGGAGGGGGATCTTTGTGAGGCAGGAATCATATCGTGATGCCACTACGGTATCCTGCAGTTCTAGAGTGTAGTGAACCACTGTCTTGCCCTCGCGTAGGGCCTGGGTTCCCAGGTGGACCAGGGCCATCGACTTTCCGGCGCCTGTCGGAGCAATCACTACTCCGAGTTCTTTCTGTCCCAGACCACCCTTGCACAAATTATCTATAAGATCCCACCCGCTAGTGATAGGGTTCCTAAACTTGGGCTTGAACCTTTCTTCGAAGTCTCGCTTCCAATCGTATCCTTCTTCGTTATCCATTCCAAGTTTCAACGAATCATTGATCACCTGGGATATCTCATCGAACGATGAGGATTGCAGCAAGCCGATAGACTTCACCATTGCGGACTTCAGGTTTTGCTTCTTGCAGAAGTCCAGAGAAGTGTCTTTGATATATTCTATGTCAGTAGGTGGACTAATCTGGCTTCGAATGTAAAATTCTCTTACCTGCTTCGAGGTGAGTTCATTCTCATTATCCAACTCAGATCTTAAAATTGTCTTCATGATATCACGAGATGGGTGTACACCATACTTTTTACGATATTCAAAAACTTTGTTCAGAAAAAGCTTAAGATAGTTTAACTCCAAGAAGTTTACATCCAGAACCTCTTCGATTTGATCGGCAAAGGGACGATCGTCCAAGATTACCATACACAACTTTTCCTGAAATGATTTTCCGTACTTGGAAAAGTTGACAGGCTCTCCGTTTAATTTCATTGCTTCCCTCATTGTTATAATACTATCCCTTGAGTGCCTTGTCAAGCACTATTCTGTTCATTGTTGCATGAAGATCATCCCAATTGAACACGCCAAAGCCATCCTGATTCATCATTCGGATAACCTCTGTTTTATTGTAGTCGTATTCAAAGTTGTTTAGCGCGTAATGCACCTTGTCTCGGCATTGAAGTGAGAGTGCCGGAGAGTAGAGTTGCATCAATTTATAGTTCTCTATAATTATATCTCTGTGCTCTAAAACGTTCGTGAAAAACTTGGCCTTAGACTCGGTTTGAAGACAGCAATCGAAAATGTCCTGGAATGTCGCATCTTTATCTTCCCTCAAAAAATTGAAGTTTTTTGCAATGCTTTTCAATCCTGCTCGGGGAACTCCCTTAAGATTGTCCGAGGGATCCCCGGCCATGGCTCGGGCAAGAGCAAAGTTCCTAGGGTGGATATTAAAATCCTCCACTATATTCACCTTTGTGTGAACCTTCTTTTGAATGGGGCGAAACAATACTGTTTCATTATCACACAGTTGAAGGAAGTCCTTATCACTTGAGACAATAACCTTCTCCCACCCCTTGAACTGCTCAAGCTGCGTGGCATATGCAATGACATCATCAGCTTCTACTTCATCAAAACGGAGCTGGACCACCGGCAATTCGTTCAAGTATTCCATCAAGCGCAGCTGTTGCCATGCCATGTTTGCACGTTGCTGTTCATCCGTCAGGTCTGTCTGGCGATTGACCCGAATAGGCTTTCGACCCTCCTTATAGTTCTTGTTCTGTTGGCGCCTCTTGCGACTGCCGCCCGGGCCATCCCAGATAATCATCACACTATCCGGCTTAATGTCCCGACAGAGCTTCTGTAAGATGCCCAGGAAGCCCTTGAGACCGCCGATGGGTTGTCCGTGGACCGAGAGGCTAGGGTTGACGATGAAGGCCCGGAAATAGGCGTTCAGAGCGTCTACAATCATCACTCTTTTCATGCTGCTGTCCACCATTGTGGGACCTCCGTCTTCCAAGTAGCAAAAGATGCTTTCTCGTTTTGGTAATATGCCCGATACGCAGTCACTACGCATTCGTTCTTGTACTGGGCCGGCATCGCCTGGGCAAAGGGAGTAAGTTCCCTTTCCGGGAAGGTCAGAGGGAGACAAGAACACCATCTGATAACCGCTTCGCTCTTGTGAATCTTTCCGTAACGGCGACTATACTCTTCACACAGGGCCATTCCATGCGCTAGTAACCATTCCCAATTCTTGGCAGACTTGCCTGCCCAGATGGTGCATGGATGCTTGGGGTGTGCCATCTTGTATGGCGCCTTCTCAAATCCGTTCTGGCGTGCGACGGTGCATAGCATCTGTGCTGTCTCCAACACCATCTTGACTACATGCTTGTCGCAAAGCTGCTGTGCTGCAACAATCGGATCCTCGTCTACTACAAAAATGTTCAAAGCTTCATCCTCTCAATCTTTCCTTCTTTGTTGGTATAAAAAACGCGGCGGACACCCACATGGCGCATCGCCGCTTCACACATTTGACAGGGCTTACTGATGCGAGCCTCGCCTTCTTTGTTTATTCGCGCAACATAAACATCGGCGCCTTGAGTGGTGGCACGATCTATTCCTAATATTGCCCCCAACTCTGCATGTAGAGTTGCATCACCATAGTCCGGGTGTCGAAACCTTGTCCCAAAACTACAGTGTCTATGCTTATTGGTGGAAACGCTGCGAATGGAACTGCCCTTTACCAGGACAGCACCATGCCTAAACTTTCCGTAATTTGATTGTTCCGCTATTCTCTTGGCGAACTCTATATATCTCTTGTTCTTCACTGTTATCCCCTAACGTTTGAAGCTCCTATGAGTATACCTCATAGGAGCTTCGGTGTCAAGGGTTTAGTTTATTCTACTCTTTATCTACGTTGTAGAAATCCTCAGCGCTTCCCTCGCGCTTATCAAACTTACCGATGATCTCCTCATCCATAATTTCAAACACTCGGTTTCTAAAGTTTTCGCTTTGAAGCTTTTCTACCCAATGTGCTTTCTGAAACTTTTCTTCTTTTCCGTCGGCATAAACCAGAGAGTACCAAGCTCCTGCCTGCTTCAGATTGTCGGAGGCCTTGACCGCTTCTAGCCAACTCTCCTGGTCCTGGATACCAACCTCGTCGGTGCCCCATAGAATCTTGAACGCGCAATTGCGACCCTGAGTTCCGAACCGGGACTTCTCGAGTTTGACCTTCACCTCAGAGCCGATGCGGAAACCACTCTCATCCTCGATGAAAGCAGCCTTTGCTTTGCGTCCTGTCAACCAGATCCGTAGAGAATATACATAATGCATAGCCTTTCCGCCTGGAGTAATGAAGGGTGTTGTCATCGCGATGATGCGCGCATTGGGTCCCTGTGGAATATTAGTCTTTAATTGGTTGAGAACCAGAAAGGCAGATCTAGTATTAGCGATTGGAATGGTAAGCTTAGACATTCCCTTTGAGAGAATGCGCGCCTTCATTGCCATGGTGGATTGAGGGTTGAAGTCCCCCTCCACGTCAGATACGGTAGGAGTCAGAGCCAGAGAGTCCCAGATGAACAGGGTTCGTTCAGCACCGGAGTTTAGCACATTTTCAACAGTCTCCAGAACGTGTTCCACCGATTGGGCCTGGACATAGATCAGATCATCTAGATTACATCCGGTACGTTCTAGGAATCCGGGGTCAATCGCTGACTCTGAATCCATATATATCACCGTCATGCCCATTCTCTGGGCATTCGCTGCACACTGCGCAGCCATGAAAGACTTGCCGGTCGATTCAAGACCGGCAATCTCTGTAAACTTGCCGACAGGAATGCCGGCAAGTTGGCCGCGACAGACAATAGAATCCAACCACCGAGAGCCGGTGGGGATCCATTCTTTAACCTCTGTAGGATTTGCTTCCTTCAGATTATGAGCGACTTCCACACCCGAAGTTTTGTTGATTAGGGTTCGCAGACCATCAATTGAAATCTTGCCTGCCTTTGACTTACTTTTTGCCATTTAATATTTCTCCATATTTGTGTTCTGCTTCGATCAGGAAGTCTTGGTGAAGCCTGGTTAGAGCTTCGCTCATTTCATGCACTTGACGACGAAGCTCTAGCATATAAAGTAACATCAACACTAGAGCTATCGTCGTCAGCATCACCTACTCCGCGCTATCGTCGTCGTCGGTTACTGCAGAGTCGTCATCATCCGCAGGGGCCGAGTCGTCGTCGTCGGCAGCGGAATCATCATCGTCTACAGTAGGACAGCCTGTGAAAGTCACAGCTGCAAAGCCCAGAATTAGGGCAAGAAGCGCAAATAGCGCCATTCGGTTATTTCGAGCAATCATTTTTTATACCTTTCTAAATTCTTGTTCTGTTATGACCAAACATCCATCGTTGATCAATCTCTCATAGTGGGTATGATACCCTAGTTGACTCACGATGTCAACCACTATCTTCCTCATAATCTCAGACTTACCGGTGATGACACGAACAGGTAATTCGCTGTTATACACAAAAGAGTGTATCTTCTGAACTATCCCTTCGTGTCTCTCACCGTGTAAATCTAATGTTTCCATCAATCCAAAGTTAAAGTTCCTGCTTTGGTCTTAACAGAGAGATCAAAGCCACCGACTAGACTATCTGGTGAATCATGATTATACAAATCCCCAGCGCGGACTCGCACCGCAGTTGAGATATCACACCGGCCGCGCTTATAGTCATACTGAGTGGTCGAATACTCTAGAGAATACTCTCCCTCATCGATGGTTTCCGCAAGCTTCTCGGTGAGATACTCTCTAAACCAACCCTCACGATCGTAGTCATCTAGAAGCCCTTCGAAGCGCATATAGCTAAGGATATCGTTTCCTTCCGAAACTTCTCCCCACGCAGCGTACACAGGAACTCCAGAGGCCAATAGGCCTGCCAACAATTCTGCTGTTGCAGTCTCAGCAACGCTTTCCTCTACGTGTGATTCGTTGATGTGCCATACATCACAACCCTCAGTACAGCTCAACGTTAGATAATCGTTATCGCTAACATTTAATTCCTTCAATCTCTCAATAATCTTACTCACCTTAAACTCCATTTCATATAATAATTTGAGGCCCCTGTAGCCCGGGCCTCCCTGCGGCTGTCGGAGTTAACCCGAGTTCTTGGTCTCTTGGACCTCGACTCGGAGTTCCTGCGCTAGCGTCTTCACATCCTGCATTGCCTTGCGAACACGAGTTCCAGCGGCATTGTTTCCATTGCCGAAGAACTTGTCATGGTCGTCCCGAGTCTCCTCAAGAATGGTAATCAGTTGTTCCAAACGATTAGTTTCAGTAGTCATAACTCTTCCTTTCTATATGAGGCACCTGATTACCCTGTGCCTCCCTGTGGGGGGGATGTTTGCCCAGCTTGGCCTGGGTTGCGAGAATCTGCCTTTCAAGATATTCTATCATTCTATGATAGGAGTTTATCTCTATTAGTAGAAGCTCCCGATCTCGCATACTATCCATTTTTATAGAGAGCCAAGTTCCGCAAAAGCATTATCAACAGCGTTGGCGTTGCCATCCTTGTTGCCATACTTTGTAGTCTCGCTACTCACAGACTCCGGGTCCTCGACCTGAGAGTTGACAAAATTGTCAAGAGTAGCTTGAACATCGGCCGTAGTCTTCCGTTCAAAGAGACCCGAGAACTCCGGAATGCTGTCAAGCAGTTCCGCACACTTCTCCGAAGTCATATCCTCACATAGCGAGGAGGAACGGCGGCGAGGGACAAGCTTCGTTTGCGGGAAGCTGGCGCCCGGAGGCTTGCCATAAGTCATCGTCAGATCCGTTCCGGTCTCGGCGTCAGTGATATCACCGTACTCGGGATTGAGCACAAGCGTCAGAAGGTTCTCATAGGCAGTCTTGCCGTAACCCCAGATGCGTACACCCTTCTCTTCTTCGCCTCGAACCATTACGGGGCTGAAGAATCTCTGTCGCACGAATAGGCTCTTTGCCATCTTCTTGCTGTGATCGTCGTTGTTGTCGACACCTTCGCGCCACAACTGCGAAGCGAATTCACATACCGGACAATCATCCCCGAAGTTACGCTTCGGGCATAGGAATCCCCCCTTCTCAAGGTTGTAGTGGAACCACATCTCCTTGAAGGGATCTCCGTCCGCAGTCGGAACGATCCGAATATCCTGGTCGCCGTCTTCCGGTCGCCAGAAAGTGTCATTTGAGGAGTTTCCTCCTCCACGTAGTGACGCGAGCTTCTCCCGCATCTTGTCTAAATTGATACCCATTTTTATCTCCTTATAGTTGGGTTAAAGTACGATCAGCCAATATCCTGATCGTCTAGTAGATCACCATATGATTGTACCATAGATGAATGTTTAATGCAATAGCAATATTTTTGTTCGTAACTGGTTTCGAAGACTCCGTAAGAGACGTTAAGACCATCTTTGATCTTAGATTTAACAAATCTATTAATCTTTCTGAAAAGTGTTCCATCGTTCTTCAAGTCATCACTCCCGATACCATAGTAGTATACCACGTCTCTCGGGGATGTCAAGTCATAAAACCAGTTTTCTTTTTCCTTCTCTTCCTCGCTGGCCATCATCACCACACCGACGGTTGCGATCCTTGCAATCTCGTTCGGGGTAATGAAATTACCGATTACGGGTTCCGAGTTTTCGAAAACATTAATCATGTGAATAGTATTCACAATTGCCTGATTGAGAGTATCGTAGTATCCGATAATCGACACATCACCAATACTCTTTTCGATGGAAAGATTGTCAATCAGATAAACCCTCTCGATAGCTCCGGAGCGTGCATACTCTTGCAGTACGTTGCGCACGATGCGCTCCTGGGTTTTCTGTGTTTCACTCATCAGAGATAGATCAGGCTGAATGTATACCACCTTCAGAGTGTTATTCTGAAGTTGTCCCATCAATTGCAGAACTCCACCAGAAATCTGGCCTGCCCCAGAAACCACCAGGAGGACCTCTTCCCCTTTGAACTTTAGCTTCGTCTTAAGATTGGGAAAGTTTGCATCGTACTCCTCGTGACTATTTCTCTTCTTTATAGTAATGTCTGCACTTTTGACCGTGTCGATACCATAGGTTTCGTATTGCGGGAACTTTGAGAAAGCTTTCGCAATATTGCAACCTGCCTTTCCAAGACCCACAACAATCATTCCTTGACCCACTCCAGGATGTGGCCCATTTCAAAGCCACCTCGACGTACGTATTTAGACATGCGGGCGGCGCTGATCTCAGTCTCCGTAATGTTCATTCGCTTACAGACAAAATGCAAGATTTCTAAAATGTCCGCAGCTTCCTCCGCACAAGGGTCCTCAACAAACTCCATTACCTCCTCGCGCAACTTCTTCAGAGCATAATCTCTCAGGAGTGCCGGGTCGCGGGTCTGGGTCACAGAATATTCCTTTCCGCCGTCTTCAATGATTTCCGGAATACGGTCACGTACTAGTTTGTCATAAATCTTACTCATAGTTTCAACTCTCTCATATCTCCCAGGCTCCTGCCTGCTGAGACATTAACCTTGAACGCATTGTAGCGTGTCTGCTTGAACGTGTCAAGCAAATTTATCAGCTCATATCGATCCTCGTCGGCAAGGTCGATGTATACAGCGTCGTGAATCAAAAATGCGATATGGCTCTTTTTCCCCTTCAAAAGCTCATAGACTTTGTAAGCCTGCTCGTGCACCATGTCGATCGTGGTGCTCTGCACGATGTAATTTAGCGCATGATGCGCATCCACATTCTCCATTATTCTATCATAATCGGTCTTGATTTTAAAGCCGTCCCAATACTTATTTCGCACTAATTCCTTGTTGTAAAGTTGCTCTAACTGCTTGTTTTTCTTGCTGGAATACAACCACGCAAAAGTCTTTTCCTTGGCTTGCTCTCGCGAAAGCTCATTGCCGAACACATGCTCCACATTCCAATCGTGGATGTCATTTTCTGGCTGTTCTTGTCCCGATAGTGCCAAAAGCGTCCTCAACTCAGCAGCGTTGAAATCCAGTTCCACAAGCCAGTCGTTGCTGGGCTTAACACAGGATCGAAAGCCCTTGCTCATCGTTAGGATCGGAAAACTGTTGGGGTTTGCGGCGAGTCGTCCGGTTACGGTTCCCCACGGGTTGTAGTCGCATGTGTGCTTCACCGTCTGTAGTGTGCGATGGAAGTTCTTCCCACGGACCGAACTCAGCAGGTGCTTGATCGGCCCGATATCAACATTCAGGCGCCTTGAACGTATGTCCGAGAGCATCTCCAGAAGGTTGTGCATGAACTCATAATTCTTTGGCCTCTCCGAATTCCTCAAAACGTGCTTCGTAATCTGATTTTTGGCTTCGAGGTACTGGTATAGGAAATATTCAGGTACAAGGTCATAGAAGCAGTTCTCATCCAGTGAGACATGAGATGTCCTAAAGGCCTTGAGACACGATTTAAGAGTTTTCTTGATTCTCTCCCAATCCTCTTTCATATCCTCCGGGCAAACGTCTGTAACGGTCGCTCCGTGGCTGTAGATGCGTGCTATCTCGTATGCTTTGCCGCGAAGGTGCGGGGAGTAGTCCCAAGTGCTTCCCTCTTCCGGCAGAGAGCGGCCCGGGTAGATCATATTATTGGCGTAGTAGCCGACACAATCTGCTTTTGTGTCTAGAACCTGAAACAGCAAGAAGCCTCCTAGTATAGTTGCTGGGCTATTGAACCCACTGTAGCTATCTTACCAGACCGTACGCGGTTGTCAAGGTCTATTAGCACATCTGGGTTTAGGAAGAGATAATCAAAGTCGTAAATATAGTCTCTGTAAATTAGGTTTATATACTTAAGGGCATTTTGTAGTCCATCAAGTTCTTTATCTGGTCTAATAGCATATACATTAGACAACTCTCGTTTTAATTTATCTGTGACTTGTACTGGATCCCCTGCTTCGAGAGATCTTAATGAGACATACAGGTCAATGAGAACTTTATCCGATAGCGCATCAGCTGCGTTTACAAAGGTAGGGTTCCTGAGCCTATTCTCTACTGTGTATTTGTCACAATCTGGCTTATACTCTCTGACTTGATACAGAGGGTTTCTTTCGACATAAGTAGAATATGCATTTAGAGTTAGTTGTTTAATCACATCAATATCAGAGGAATATACTTGATCATAGTATACCTCAAAGAAGCTTTCCTTTGTTACAATACTGTTTGTCTCTTCATCTATGTAACTCTCAATATAAGATAGACATGCATCGGAAAACAAATCAGCAGTTAAGACCCAAGGCATGTTTTTATTAACAATAAAGCCGAACTTTTTGGCTGCTTTGGTATAAAAGTCAAAGTTCGGATCATTGATCCAATTATCGTATTTGTACTCATCATTCTCCGGAGGACCCAAGTCAATACCTATTGACAGTCCAGAATTGAAAGAGTTGGCAATACCAGTGAGAAGATAGTTTGTTTTGGTTACTGGTATAGAAGAGGCCACCATCTTCATATAGGCAAACCAGAGTTTAACAAAGGATTCAAAGTCAGTTATTTGATTTTCTTGCTCCAGTGACAGGCTTCCAAGAAATGAATCATAAAGTTGTTGGCCAAACTGATTGTAAGATGCTGTGGGATCATTGAAAGATTGATAGGCTTTCATATCGTATATCTTATTGTTTGTATCTTGTGTCTTAAGAACTCCCAAGATCGTTGCATTCCGCATGTGAGCAGCAAAGTCCTCGAAAGCCTCCGTTACAAAGTTCAAAGCCAAAAGATTGGGGCGGCCGACAGTAGTAATGGCCGTAAGGTTCTCATACTTCGGAATGATGCTGTTCTGTAGTCTATCCACTCGACCATAGTACTGCTTGTCATACCAGGTGTCAAGGGGAATCTTTGTGTCAACAGGGTAGATGGCCTCTTTATACATTACTCTCTGGAAGTAAAGCGCAAAAGAAGATAGTCCGTTATTACCGGATGGGTTTTGTAAATCAAATGGTGTATAGTTGAAAGTAGTCATTATTAATTACGTCGAGTCTGACCAGTCGAGCTTACATTAGACCCGGCGGTAATTCCTCCAGTCCTATCCTCCGAGGCTCCTCGCCTGATCGTTGAGCGTCCCATGCCACCTGTGCCGGCCCCTGGAGCGACGACGACGTCCTGAGTTGTGACCAGATCATCGACGGTCGGCGCGGGAGCAGTTGGAACCGGCGTCTCTGGGGGGTCTCTGGGGCCCCACTGATGGGGCTCAACTTCCGGATCCACACCTTCAAGTGGCAATGCAAATACTTGACGACTCGGCTGCAGCTTGTTACCTGCAAATTCGATCCCCTCATGAAGGGCCCGAATAGATACATTGAAGTTGCTGGGGGTTACAGTA
>TARA_R110002020_G_scaffold67179_5_pt1 | contig 11323 bp, 9 predicted proteins | sample TARA_R110002020 | Tara Oceans TARA_R110002020 (sample SAMEA4396489) | marine metagenome | biome: Westerlies Biome; feature: [MES] marine water layer (ENVO:01000295) within the mesopelagic zone...; material: water (ENVO:00002006), including particulate matter (ENVO:01000060) such...
ACATGACGTTGGCCCAGCGCGCCCTGCTGGATGACTTTCTGAATACCCCGCAGGTCAGCGACATTGCCCCCGCCACTATGCACGCCCGCATGATCAAATCCCCCGAGGAAATCGCCCTGATCCGCGAAGGCGCGCGCATTGCCGATCTTGGCGGCGAAGCCATCCGCGCAGCCATTACCCTCGGCGCGCGTGAGATCGACGTGGCCATGGCAGGCCGCGACGCGATGGAGCTGGAGATCGCCCGCGCACACCCGAATTCGGAGATCCGCGACAGCTGGGTATGGTTCCAGTCCGGCATCAACACCGACGGCGCGCACAACCCCGTCACCACGCGCAGGCTACAGGCGGGCGACATCCTCAGCCTCAACACCTTCCCCATGATCAGCGCCTATTACACAGCGCTTGAACGTACCCTGTTCATGGGCGAGCCCGACGCCGCGAGCCTGAAACTCTGGGAGACGAACGTCGCCGCACACGAGCTGGGCCTGTCGCTCATCAAACCCGGCATGACCTGTGCCGCCATCTGCGACGAGATCAACCGCTTCTTTGCGGATGCAGGTGTGCTGCAATACCGCTCCTTCGGCTACGGGCACTCCTTCGGCATCCTGTCGCATTACTATGGCCGCGAGGCGGGGCTGGAGCTGCGCGAGGACATCGACACCGTGCTGGAACCGGGCATGGTCGTCTCGATGGAGCCGATGCTCTGGGTGCCCGAAGGAACAGCTGGTGCGGGCGGCTACCGTGAACATGACATCGTCGTGCTGGACGAAGCCGGCCCCGAGAACATCACCAAATTCCCCTACGGCCCCGCGCATAACGTGATAGGCTAACACAGCAGGGGGCGGCCGGTCCGCCCCCACTATATTTCGCCACGCCCCTTGCATACCTCTTTCACAACGCTGATCTGTCTCAAGCACCGCAGCGCGTGCCTTCGGGGACTTCATCTTGGACTATCTGTATATCGTGATCGGCCTTGCCGGTCTGTTTTTTGGCGGCGAAGCATTGGTGCGCGGCAGTGTGGGCGTTGCCAAACGCCTCTCTATCTCTCCCCTTGTCATCGGCCTCACCGTGGTGGGTTTTGGTACATCGATGCCCGAACTGCTAGTGTCCGTGCAGGCCGCCTTCCGCGGTGCGCCTGATATCGCCGTGGGCAACATCATCGGCTCCAACATCGCCAACATCCTGTTGATCGCGGGCATCACCGCGCTGGTCTGGCCGATCCGAAGCGCAGGAGCCAGCCTGCGCCGCGATACCGCCGTGATGGTGGGCGCTGGCCTGCTGCTGATCCCGCTGTTCATGACGGGCGAAATCGCCCGCTGGGCGGGTCTGATCCTTGTGGGTGGGCTGGGCGGCTACTTGCTGTGGACCTTTCTCGCCTCCCGCGAGAATGATGACACGGACGAGGACATCGCCGCCGCCCCCGCGCTGTCCTTTACCGCCGCAGCACTCTGGGTCGGCGCAGGCTTTGTCGGTCTGTTGGTGGGCGCGCAATTCTTGGTTGGCGGCGCCGTGTCGCTGGCACAATCCTTCGGCGTGTCCGAGGCCTTCATCGGTCTTACCATCGTCGCCGTCGGCACCTCCCTGCCCGAGCTTGCAACCTCGCTCATCGCCGCGCTACGCCGCCAGTCCGATCTGGCCATCGGCAATATTCTGGGTTCCAACATCTTCAACGTGCTGGGCATCCTCGGCATCACCGCAATCATCTCGCCCATTCCCGTGGCACCGCGCTTCCTTACCTTCGACCTGCCGGTGATGATCGCCGTGTCACTGGCTCTCACCGCCCTCCTGCTGCTGCGCCCCCAAATCGGGCGCTTCACCGGTGCAGCCTTCCTGATCGCCTACACGCTCTACATCGTATCGGCGCAATAGCATGATCAAGCGGCGGGCACCGGCGCGCTAAAGGAACCTTCGCGTGGCTTACGCCTCTTGCTCCCCCTTCCCCGCGCCGCTAAACCCGTCCCAACCATTTGCGAAAGGCCCCTCAAATGCTCGATCTCACCTACGACGCCCCGAAAGTCCGCACCATTGCAGGTGCCAAACAGGATTGGGAGCTGGTGATCGGCATGGAGGTCCATGCGCAGGTCTCCTCGAACGCCAAACTCTTCTCCGGTGCCTCCACCAAATTCGGCGCGGAGCCGAACAGCAACGTGGCCTTCGTGGACGCCGCCATGCCCGGCATGCTGCCCACCATCAACGAATTCTGCGTGGAACAGGCCGTGCGCACGGGGCTCGGCCTCAAGGCAGAGATCAACCTGTGGTCTGCCTTTGACCGCAAGAACTACTTCTACCCCGATCTGCCGCAGGGCTACCAGATTTCCCAGCTCTACCATCCCATCGTCGGCGAAGGCGAAGTGTTGGTCGAGATGGGCGATGGCACGGCGCGCCTTGTGGGCGTCGAGCGGATCCACTTGGAGCAGGACGCAGGCAAGAGCATCCACGACATGGACCCCAACATGTCCTTCGTGGACCTCAACCGCACGGGCGTCGCGTTGATGGAAATCGTCTCGCGTCCCGATATCCGCGGCCCCGAAGAGGCGGCGGCGTATTTGGCCAAACTCCGCCAGATCCTGCGCTACCTGGGCACTTGCAACGGCGACATGCAGTCGGGCGCGATGCGCGCGGACGTGAACGTGTCCATCTGCGCCCCCGGCCAGTACGAGAAATACAAAGCAACCGGTGATTTCTCACACCTCGGCACGCGCTGTGAAATCAAGAACATGAACTCCATGCGCTTCATCCAGCAGGCTATCGAGGTCGAGGCAAAGCGCCAGATCGCCATCGTAGAGGGCGGCGGCGAAGTCGTGCAGGAAACCCGCCTGTTCGATCCCGACAAGCAGGAAACGCGGAGCATGCGCTCCAAGGAAGAAGCACACGACTACCGTTACTTCCCCGATCCCGACCTGCTGCCGCTGGTAATCGAACAAGACTGGGTCGACCAGATCCAAGCCACCCTGCCCGAACTCCCCGATGCCAAGAAGGCCCGTTTCATCAACGATTTCGGCCTTTCGGATTACGACGCCTCCGTGCTGACAGCCGATTTGGATTCCTCGGGCTATTTTGAGCAGACCGCACAAGGCCGCGATGGCAAGATGGCCGCCAACTGGGTCATCAACGAACTCTTTGGCCGTCTCAAGAAAGACGAGAAAGACATCGCCCAATCCCCCGTCTCGCCCGCGCAGCTGGGCGGCATCATCGACCTCATCGCCTCCGACGCGATCTCCGGCAAAATTGCCAAGGACGTGTTCGAGATCACCTACACCACCGGCCGCGACCCGTCCGAGATCGTGGAAACCGAAGGCCTGAAACAGGTCACCGACACCGGCGCGATCGAAGCTTCCGTGGACGAGATCATCGCCGCCAACCCCGATCAGGTCGCCAAAGCGCGCGAGAACCCCAAACTCGCCGGCTGGTTCGTGGGTCAGGTGATGAAGGCCACCGGCGGCAAGGCCAACCCCAAGGCCGTCAACGATCTGGTCGCCGCCAAACTGAAAGGCTGATGCAGGCCGCAACGCCTCTGCGCAGGTGGTCGAGATGACCACCTGCCACATCCACATCGGCCTGCCCAAAACCGGCTCCACCACTTTCCAAAAGACCCTGCACGTCAACGCAGACACCCTCGCGCCGCACATGACGGTGATAAACCGCATCACCTTTGGCCCCCAGCGTCAGGGCCTGTTGCGCGCCCATGCCCATATCCGAAACACCGCCGCCACCGGCATTGACCTCGGTCTGCTGCAAACCCACCTCGAAACGGCGCTGGAAGCGCCCCTGTCACAGATCGCCCAAGACCGTCCCGTCCTCATCACTGATGAAGGCCTCTGCGGCCCCCACCCCGGCCAGTTCACTGAGCACACCGGCGTGCTGCCCGCCGTTGACGCGTCGCTAAACGCCCTTGCGGCCGTACTGCCACAGGGGCGCACCGTCTTCCACATCGTCACCCGCGACCACGCCAGATGGGTCCGCAGCCTTTACAATCAGGCTGTCAAACAGACCCGCTACACCGGCAGTCTTGAGGATTTCACCGCCACCCTGCCGCCCGGTTTCGATATCACCGCTCACATCCGCAACCTCTGCTCAGCCCACAGCGACAAGGACATCCGCATCCATCCCATGGAAGGCAGCAACCTTTTCCCCGGCCAACAGATCCTGTTGGACTGCGGCCTGCCCGCGGGCACCCTCGCCACCCTCACAATACCCGAACGCGAAAACCCGAGCTGGTCGCACCCTATGCTGCAAGCCATGCGCGTCATAAACAGCGCCGATATCGACGAAAAGACCCGCAACGTATTGCGCAAGGAATTCACCCGACAACGTGGCCTTTTCCAAGATCATTAACAGCGCAATTATTCTCTCGCGCGGCTCAAATCGCCGTGCTAATCTCCGCACATGACAGATATTTTCCGCTCAAACAGCCTCACCGTCCTGCCCGAATGGATCGACTATAACGGCCATCTCAACATGGCCTACTACTCCGTTCTTATGGACCAATGCGCCGATCAGGCCTACCCGTTGCTGGGCTTCGGCCCTGACTACCGCGACCGCAGCGGGTGCACGACCTATGTGGCCGAATTCCACGTCTGCTACGTGCGCGAACTGCACGAAGGCGACCGGGTAAACTGCACCTTCCACCTGATCGACTTCGACTCCAAACGCTTCCATATTTTTCAGGAACTATGGCACGAAGACGGCTGGCTCGCCGCCACGGGTGAGGCACTGACCCTCCACGTCGACCAATCTGGTGAAACCCCCAAAGTCGCGCCCATGCCCGACGACATCATGGCAAAACTCGCCGCCATGAAAGAGGCACAAAAAGGCCTCCCCCTGCCCGAGCGCGCGGGCCGCAAAATCGGGATCGTGCGGAAGTAGCACGCCTGCCGCCTCGAATGGGTGGGCTACCGCCCCCGGACTCTTCCGCGCCAGTACTCTAAGAGAGGTGCAGCGTGGCTGACAGGGTCCGTGAGGAGGCACGGTGGCCTTTAACGTCCAGAGGCAGACAAAACATGAAGGTCCAAGCTCCTGCGCTGGTGCTTTCGACGGGATTGATAGTGGAATTTCCCTCAGGTTCTGGCGACATAGAACTTGGAATATCAGGGGCATCGCCAAGTTGTCTGGCATTTGGACTGGCTACGGGGCGAGGCATGAAAATACCGCTCCCAAGACAGCCCAAACCATCAAACGAGATTAGCCATCAAGGCCACCAAAGTGAAAAGCCTTGGTTTCCAGATACTCTTCGATCCCTTCCTGCGCGCCCTCACGGCCCAGACCCGAGGCTTTTACGCCACCAAAAGGCGCCTCCGCATGGCTTACAGCGCCGGTGTTCAACCCCACAAGACCAACCTCCAACGCCTCACCAAAGCGAAACGCACGGGCCATGTTTGTCGTGAAGAAATAGGCGGCCAGCCCGAAGGGCGTGCCGTTTGCAATCTCCAGCGCCTCGGCCTCGGTCTCGAACCTGAAGATCGGGGCGACAGGGCCAAAGGTTTCCTCGGAGGCCAGCTGCATGTCCGTCGTGGCGCCGGTCAGCACCACCGGATCGGCAAACTGCGCGTCCAGATCGCGGGCGGTCGTTGCACGGCGCGCGCCTTTGGACAGGGCGTCCTTCACATGGGCGTTGATCTTGGTGATGGCCGCAGTGTTGATCATCGGGCCAATCATCGTGCCCTCCGCCGTGCCGTTGCCCACCTTCAGCGCGTTGACCCGTGCCGCCAGCGCGCTGACGAATGCATCATGAATGCCGGATTGCACAAGGATGCGGTTGGCACAAACGCAGGTCTGTCCGCCATTTCGGAACTTGGACAGCATTGCGCCTTCTACTGCCGCATCCAGATCGGCATCGTCGAAGACGATGAACGGCGCATTGCCACCCAGCTCCAGCGACAGCTTCTTCAGCGTGGGGGCGCATTGCTCCGCCAGCAGGGCGCCCACGCGGGTGGAACCGGTAAACGACAGTTTACGAACCACATCCGAGGCGGTCAGTGTCGCACCGATCACCTCCGGGCGGCCTGTCAGGACATTCAGCACACCCGCAGGCACGCCCGCCCGCTCGGCCAGCACAGCCAGCGCCAGCGCGGAATATGGCGTGAAATCCGAGGGCTTGATCACCATCGTGCAGCCTGCTGCCAGTCCGGGTGCGACCTTGCGGGTGATCATCGCAATGGGAAAGTTCCATGGCGTGATGATAGCGCACACGCCAACCGGCTCTTTCATGGCAAAGATCTTTTTGCCCGCCACAGGCGACGGGATGATGTGCCCGTTGATCCGCCGCGCCTCTTCCGCAAACCAGCGTACAAAGGACGCACCATAAGGGACCTCGCCCTTGGCCTCGGCCAGCGGCTTGCCTTGCTCGGCGGTCAGGATCTGCGCCAGATCATCGGCATGGTCCAGCATCAGGTGATACCAACGCATCAGGATGTCCGCGCGGTCGGCGTGGGTGCGCGCACGCCAGCCTTTCATCGCCTGGGCGGCCGCGTCGATGGCGGCTGTGGTCTCCTCCGCTGTGCTGTCAGGCATGTGGCCCATGACACCGCCCGTGGCAGGGTTGATCACAGGCATGTCGGCGCGGGCAATCCAGTTGCCGTTGATCAAGGCCGCCTCGCGGAACAGGTCGGGGTCGGTCAGACTGCTGCGCAGGTCAGGTGTGAATGTGTCTTGGACAGTCATGTTCAGATCTCCAATGCGGCACATACGGCTGCTGTGATTTCGTCAGTTGTGTTCTGGCCTTGGCGCGTGCCGATGCCTTTGCCTGTCGCCGTCTCGATCGCAGCCAATACGGCAGTGGCGGCGTCCGTCTCGCCCAAGTGCTCCAGCATCTGCGCTGCGGACCAGATCGCGGCAATCGGGTTGGCGATGTTCTTGCCCGCGATGTCGGGGGCCGAGCCGTGAACGGGTTCGAACATCGACGGACCGGACCGGTCAGGGCAGATGTTGGCCGAAGCGGCAAAGCCGAGCCCCCCCTGAATCGCAGCCCCCAGATCAGTCAGGATGTCGCCAAACAGGTTCGACGCCACGACCACATCCAGATCCTGCGGGTTCATCACCATCTTGGCTGCCATCGCGTCGATGTGCATATGGCTGACGGTCACCTCGGGGTATTCGGCCGCCAGCTCGCGGGTGACCTCATCCCAGAACACCATCGAGTATTTCTGCGCGTTCGACTTCGTGACCGATGTCAGATGCTTGCGCCGCGCCTGTGCCTGCTCGAACCCGAAGCGCAAGATGCGCTCGACGCCCACGCGGGTGAAGATCGAGGTTTCGACCGCAACCTCATTGGCTTTGCCTTCATGGACACGCCCGCCTGCACCGGAGTACTCGCCTTCGGTGTTCTCGCGGATACACAGGATATCAAATTCCGCCGCTTTTAGTGGCCCTTCAACCCCTGCCAGCAGACGGTGGGGCCGAATGTTGGCATATTGGTCAAACGCCTTGCGGATCGGCAGCAACAGACCGTGCAGCGACACTGAGTCCGGCACCGTATCGGGCCAGCCGACCGCCCCCAGATAGATCGAGTCAAAGGCGCGTAGGGTTTCGATACCGTCAGCGGGCATCATCGCGCCGGTCTTGACGTAGTAGTCACAGGACCACGGAAAGGTCTGCGGCTCCAGCGCAAAGTCAAAGCGTTGGGCCGCCACGTCCAGCACTGTCATCGCCGCATCGGTCACGTCAACGCCGATGCCGTCACCGGGGATCAGTGCAATTTTGTAAGTTGTCATTTCAGTCTCCTTCGTGATGCGTGATCGCGCTTACAGGTCGATCAGCACCGATTTCTTGCGCCGGTTGGCGTGATAGGCTTCGCGCCCGAGGTCATGGCCCAGCCCGCTGGATTTCCAGCCGGTCGTAGGCAAGATGTGATCGCGCGACCGGCCATAGCGATTGACCCAGACGGTCCCCGCCTCAAGCTTGCGTGTCAGCCGCATGGCACGGCTGAGGTCGCGGGTAAAAAGCCCCGCACACAAGCCATAGGTGGCGTGGCCGGCCAGCGCCATAGCCTCGTCTTCGGAATGGAAAGTCTGGAATGTCGCCACAGGGCCAAAGATTTCTTCGCGCACCGCCGGGCTGGTGTCATCGACGCCGGCAATCAGCGTGGGTTGGTAAAAGCTGCCCTCGTGGTCGAACCGTTCCCCTCCGCACAGCATCTGCGCGCCCTGCCCCGCCGACGCCTGCACAATGCTGTCGATCCGGCCCAACTGAACCTCTGAAATGATCGGAGAAAATCCCGGCTCGGACGCGAAAGTGTTCGCGGGACGGTAGTGCGCGAAACGCTCTTTCAGCTTGGCGGCCAATGCGTCAGCCACCTCATGCGCGACGATCATACGCGACCCCGACACACAGGCCTGGCCCGCGTTCGACATGATGCCACGGTCCAGACAATCCGCCGCCAGATCCAGATCGGCATCGGCAAAAACCACCATCGGACTCTTGCCGCCCAATTCCAGCGTCATCGGCTTGATACCGGTGCGTGCGATATTTTCCATGATCGCACCGCCCGCGCGGGTCGATCCGGTGAAGGATACCTTGTCGATCCCCACATGTCCGGTGATCGCGTTCCCGGTGGTCGGGCCATCGCCCAGAACGACGTTGAAAATCCCTGCCGGAATGCCCGCACGCACTGCCAGTTCGGCCATGAACAGGGTCGAGTAGGGCGTCATCTCGGAGGGTTTGAGCACCACGGCGTTGCCCGCGGCCAAGGCAGGTCCCAGTTTCCAGCCCGCCATCGAGATCGGAAAGTTCCAGGGTGTGATCGCACCGATCACGCCGTAAGGCTCATCCGCGATATAGCCGAAGTGCCCGTCAGACACCGGTGCCAGCGCGCCGCATTCCTTGTCCGCAAGTTCGGCAAAGAAACGGATCTGCTCTGCCGTCACGACGATGTCGCCTTTCAGCACATCTGCAAACGGGCGTGACGAACAGACAGCCTCGAACGCCGCCAGCGTTTTGGCTTCGGCCTCCATCAGGTCCGCCCAGGCGCAGAGCGCGCGGGTGCGGTCACGGGGCTGCATACCGCCCCAGTTCGAGGAGGCAAGCGCCGTGCGTGCAGCGCGCACTGCATGGTCAACCACATCCGCATCGGCGCAGGGAATGTCACCAAGTATCTTGCCTGTCGAGGGGGACAGGACCCGGATCGCCGCGGGTCCGGTGATGTATTCACCTGCGATAAAATGTGCGGCAGGCAAGGTCAGACCGCTGGGATCATAGGCAAAAGACATCAGACACCTCGTACTTCAGGAATACCGGCATGATTGCCGGATAGTAGGGCAAAGAGATGCCGAATGTTCCGCGTGTCCGGCATCTTCCGCCAACAAAGCGCGGGCGGCAGCAGATTATTTTGCGGCGTCAGTCTGTGCTTCGTCCAGATACGCCGCGATGGGCGCAGGGCGCACGGGAGGCTGCCCCCGCAGACGGCCGATCTGCACCATGGGAACACCCGCTTTGGCGGCAAGAACCTCCGCTCCGGCAAGCTGGCAGTACCGCCCCTGACAGCGCCCCATTCCAACCCGTGACAGAGATTTCGCGCGGTTCGCCTCGGGACCTGAAAGCGGCAATGTATCGTGCAGGTCGCCAACGCTGATGCCTTCGCAGCGGCACACGACCGTGTCTTTGGGCAGATCACGCACCATCTGCGCGGGCCACGGAAACGCCCGCTGCATTGCCGTGGCAAAGCGTTGCATCCTGCGCAGGTTTTTCAGATGGCGGCGGATGTCGGGCGTTGGCAGGCCAAGGTCTTCCAGACACGCGCTGGCCGCCAGTTTACCCGCCAGCTCCGCGCCATCCGCGCCCAGGATTTGCAGCCCGTCACCCGCCAGATAGACCCCATCGCCCGCACGGCCAAAGGCGTCAGCTTGCGGCAACCACTGTTGGAAAGGGTCGCTCCAAGCCATTGATACACCGGCAAGATCGGCCAGGTGCGTCTCGGCGCGCAAGTGCCAGCCAAGCCCCACCATATCGCAGGTGCTGGCGTGGTCACGGCCTCTTGCATCCCGCCACTGCACCGCAGTCGGCCCCGAGCCGTCTGCCTCGATCGCCTTCAGCGTGATACCAGCGTGATACACCCGCCCAAGGCGCGCACGCATCACCGCACCGCGCAATGTCACCAAGGGACGGGCCAGCGCCATGCCAACCGCGCCGGACACCTGAGCGCTCAGCGGTGCGGTGTCCAAGACCGCCTCGACCCGCGCTCCGGCCTTCAGCAATTGCGATGCCACCAGCGTCAACAGCGGGCCGGACCCCGCAAGCACAATGCGCTGCCCCAGCGCCACGCCCTGCGATTTCAACGCGATCTGTGTGGCACCAAGGGAATAGACGCCGGCGGCTTGCCAGCCCGGAACCGGCGCCAGCCTGTCAGTCGCCCCCGTGGCAAGGATCAGCTTGTCATAGGGGATGGCATGAACGCCATCGGGCCCCAGCACCTGTGCCACCTGCCCGCCAAGAGCCACGACCGAACTGCGGGGGTGGTGGGTCAGTTGGCCTGCCTCAAGCATGCTATCAAAACAGGTGTGCAGGGCCACGGCCTTGCCCGCCTCGGACCCGTAGAGCACATGCGGGGGGCGCGTGAACCCTGCGGGCGGGCGACGGTAAATCTGGCCACCGGCCCGCGCCCCCTCATCCACGACAACGGGGTGCAAGCCGGCCGCCACCAGCCGCTCTGCCGCGCGGATGCCTGCGGGGCCTGCACCGGCGATCAACACCTTTGTCATGGCGTGTCCCCCGTCGCGGGCCAGTTTGCACGAGGTGCCGAGCGCAGCTGCATCCCTGCCTGGAGCGCGGTCGAGCAGGCCCGCAGGCGTGGGCCATCGTCCTGCCATATCCAGCAGTCCTGACAGGCCCCCATGAGGCAGAAACCGGCCCGCTGTTCGGTGCCGAATTCAGCCTGTCGCAACGCACCAAGCGACATCAGAACAGCCGTCAACACCGTATCCCCTTCCAGCCCCGTCAGCACCGCGCCATCGAATGTGAAAGAAACCTCAGGGCGTGACGCCTCGGCCAGCCGGACAAACCGTCCTGTCATTCCGCAGCCTCTTTGAGCGGGGCGTGGTGCGGCAATGCAGGGAAACGGTCACAGACCTCGGCAAATGCAGCGGTGACACCTTGGGGCCCTGCGCGCCCCTTCATGCGGCGGAATATCTCCGTCTTGGTGAAAAAGCGCCAGTGGATGGGCAGGTCGGCCAAGATCTGCGTCAGCAGATCGTATGCGGCATCGGTCCATTGCGCCTCGTACCCTTCGCGTTCAGGGCCGAAGTGGAAGTGTCCGGTGTGGGGCGTCATGTGCGCGCGCAGCGTCGTGGTGGCCGCTTCGTCAACTTCACCATCGGCAATCACCACGCCATAT
>TARA_R110002020_G_scaffold1935_3_pt1 | contig 11318 bp, 27 predicted proteins | sample TARA_R110002020 | Tara Oceans TARA_R110002020 (sample SAMEA4396489) | marine metagenome | biome: Westerlies Biome; feature: [MES] marine water layer (ENVO:01000295) within the mesopelagic zone...; material: water (ENVO:00002006), including particulate matter (ENVO:01000060) such...
CAAGAATACAACGAGTTTTGAAAGGTGATATATATTATATCGTTTGGTTTGATGGCAATTTAATCAATGGTCGTAAAGCATCAAAAGAAGTTAAGGAAAAATATGATAGTGATAAAATATTTAGCCTTAATGAATTTGATAAGTGTATAGAATATGTTAATCAATTAAAAAACGATCATTGCGATTATTCTTTTCACCTTGAGGAGTGGAAAGAAGAGGAAGAGAGTATAGATCATTTTACTTTTAAACATTTTAAACACTAAACAGGAGTTAAATAATGAATAGATCAGAATGTTGCGGTGCAAAAGTATATGATGATACAGATATTTGTTCAGAGTGTTTAGAGCATTGCGATACTTGGGAGGATAAAGACTAACCATAATGCTCCACTAAGCGATCACATATTGGATCAGGATTGCATTTAGGACACAGTTCTTTTTGCAATCCGTACTTAGGTATATTTGACCAAAAGTGTAAATTAAATTGCTTATAAAACTTCTTATTTTTTAGTTTTCTAACTCCACTTACTTCATAAACTCCGCAGTTATGACATAATTTTAAACCTGTAAAAAACATAGCTTTCCTTTTTTCCTGTTAACTAAATAACCCCATATCATATATAGTGGTTATATGGTTATATTCCTCGACAAAACTTTTTACATAAAACCATCAAATAACCAAATAACCATATTTTAGGCATATAGGGTTTTATGGTTATTTAACCACATTCTTCATGGTTAAATGAATAAAGACCATGTTGTGATTTTGTGATATACCCCCATTTTGTCATAGTCTTTAAATAGCGAGTTAGTTTATTATTAATGTTATAAGTAGTGGGCATCCAACCTTTTGAACTCTCCAAGAAATTCCACATATACTTACGATCAAAATCTTGTTCTTTAGCGTACACAAAGAACTCTTTAATTAAAGCAATCTCCCATTTTTCAGATGCAGAGATACAGTGCATTTTCTCATTAACAATAACCGCCCCTCTTTCAAACATAACTTGTTCTCGATTCCAATTTAGTTTAAAAGCCTCACCATTCAGTTCACAATGTTCATCTCTTACCTTAGTAATCTTCCCTCTCCTTAAATCTGTGCCTAGCGTAGATTCTCCAATTTGAAAGACATTATGCACATAATTAGTTAAGTGTTTCCCCCCATGTATTAAGCCTTTAGATAAAATAGGTTCTTCATCATTATAGCTTTTATTGTGATGCCCCACTAAAACAATAGAGTTACCAGTTTTAGTCTTAATGGATTGGATCATAGCTAAGATTTGTTGCAAGGCATTGTTATCGGATAAGTCCTGATTGCTAGAGACATATAAATTATCAATCATCACCACGCTATCTCTAAGTCCTATATCATCAATAGTATCTTTAATCTTTTGCCATTGATCCGTAAACATCATATCATCATCATTAAACAAAGCAATCTGTACATTTGTGCCTTGTGGATAATTGGGTTGCACCGCCTTCACTCGATTTGAAAGTTGTTCAGGGGTGAGTTCAAACTGAATTAAAAGCACTTCCTTTTGAGTGACCTTAAATCCTAAGAAGTCCGTACCTGATGCAATCGAATACGCCATTTGAAGTACAAACCAAGTCTTTCCCACTCCATCTGTTCCCGCCACCAATGAAACACCTTGTTCATACAATAAATATTGAATGATCGGTTTAGGTGGTGTGTTGTAGGTGTCGGTTAGATTGCTAGTATTAATCACATGATAACCGTTGCTCGGTAACTTGTATTCTACAGCGTGTTTAATAGAGTTCTTGAGTTCTTCATACTTATAATCATTATCATGTTTATACTTGGTAAACTCATCTCGTATATCGTAGCCTTCGGGAAGATGCTCACTCCAATTATTAATATAAACCTTTATACCCCTAGACTCAGTTTTAATTCTTTCAGCCAGTCTTTCCGCACCTTCTCGACCAGGTGTGTCATGGTCATAACAAATATAAATAGAACTAAAATCTAATAGTGGAGATAGATCATTAGGGATTGCTCCCGCCCCCGCAGAGAAAGAGATTGAATTGTTGGGAGAGACTAACATATCGGTTTCTCCCTCACAAATGATTAAGGGTTTACTTCGATCATATTTTTTTAAGAGGTTTAAACCGTAAATTTGACACGATTTATCTCCCGCTTCCCAATAACTCTTATGTATTTTAATGCCTGTAACCTCTCCCGCCTCATTTAAGTAATTAAATACTTTTAATCCTTCCTCAGTATAACCGACTTTCATCGCCTTTAATTTGGGAAGTTCTTTAAGATGTTGCTTGGGGATACGATCTATATAGACTTGTGCTTGATCCCCAAGAGAGTTGTTGATCGGTGCAGAGGGAACATGGTAAGAGGGTTTCGGCAAGGTGGTTTCTCCGTTAATCATTTTCTCTGGGTTGTTCATGTTTAATGCTTTGGCGAGTAGAAAAGCGTTGCCTTTCCATCCGCAGCTAAAACATTTACATTGACCATTCTCAAGACTAAATGAAAAAGAGGGTTTCTTATCCTGATGTGTACCCAATGGACATCTCCCCTTTCCCTGTGTTCCTCGATAGGTAGGGTTTTCAATTTGAACTTCATACTCATAAAAGTATTGAAAATCAGGCATTTTTTATATCTTTCTGAGCAAAGCCTACGCCTAATTCATTGTCATGTATCTTTTTATCTAGTGCTTCATATTCTTTTTTCTCAATCAGAATACCATGCAATAAACATAAATAATTCACCGCATCAATGATTCTACCGCTTATGGTTTCATCGCAAGATTCTTTCCCATGTAGCACATAATTACGAATAGAGTCCATGTGTTTTAAAAGATAAACTGTACATACAATTTCTGCGCTAGTATGTGTTCTTTCAGCTACACTTTTAAAGTTTTTAAACTTATCATTATCAGAAACAGTATATTCTTCTCCTTTAAGAAGTGATATTTTTTTTGCCTTTGCTAAGAGTTCATCTGTGAGTTTAATGTATGTGTCTACTTGCATATTTTACCTTCATATAATAGTTGTTTTTAATTTCCTTAATTGGATACCGCTTAATAGGTGTTAACCCAGTAGCCTTACCCCATGTCATTGCTCCCTCTTTCATCTCTTTTAAAACTTCCGAGGGAGATAAGTTTTCCTTGATGACAATTTTAATGACAAAGGTCATACATAATAATCGGAGTATATTCTCCGACATAAGAACCGTTTATATTGTATGAAATCCATTCCTCTGCATCCTCGCTGCTCCAAGTATTAAGCGTCATAAATAAATCCACTAGCTTGATATAACTATAAATCACTTTACCTTCATAGCTAATACCAATAATAGCTTTATCTAATTCTTTGGGTTCAAGAATAAGAGCATCGGGGTTATGTTCTTCAATCATCTCTCTCATTGTAACCAATCCTTCATTTTAATTAAGACTATGGTTTCACCTCGATCTTCTCTACACATCACCAAGTCACAATTACCAAATGCCAACCATTTAGGAATAGATTTTCTTCTTTTAGCTTGTATTTTGAGCGTTTTCTTATTCTTCTTTGCTAAAATATCCACATCCTCAGTAAGACCCATGCTTCTACCATCTGATCCCCATGCTCTTTTCACTTTATAACCCGCTTTACTAAGTTGCTCTACGAGTTCTCGTTCATAAGTATTTCCTTTAGACTTAGACTTGCTTGGCATTAGTATCCTCCACCGCTTTTAAGAATTGTTCTAAAATATCATTAGTCATATTCTTGATCTTGAGTCCTTTCGTATTACAAAACTCTCTAAAACGAACATAAATCTCATGTTCAATAGTGACTCGATGTCTACGCCCTAACTCAGTCCTATGTGCTAAGTAAGAATTGTATTTAGGTTTAAGTTTTTGAATAAGTTTCTCTTCAATCACATTGGCAGCACCAAAGCTAGTAGTAGCTTTAATCTTGCAAACATCCCAATCTTGAATGGTGTGATTGCTGAATCGTTTGCGAATATTCTTACTCACGCCAACATAAATCACTTGATTATCTTTATAGAGAACATAAACCCCACAAGTAATTGGCAGCTCTTTTCTGGTTTGATAGGTTTGCCAATAACTCATGTATTTAACTTCTTTTCGATTCTATGTAACCGAATAATCATTGATAAATTCATTATTAGTACACAAAGAATTGTAAACTCCCAATAAGGGAAGTATTCAGTGGAGAATAACGCTTCAAAGTAATATCTCATTTCATCACCTCTTTTATTTTTGTACTGACCATTTCAAACACCACTCCAAAGAGTAAACACCCTAACGCCAAAAGACACAATCCAATACCCAATGCAATGATGCCGATTGCGAATCTTTCTAGTGCGTAAATCCAATCTGGAATTGTAGCTACGCTTAATGCCATTATCATTATTTCAACCTCCCCCATACCCACTCTAAATAGATAATACTGATACCTATAATTAAAAATCCTAATACTAAATAACTCATATCAATCTCCTTTTTTAGTCATACCCCAGAACATTCAAGCAGCCAACCCGAATTTATTTGACATCAATCTTCTTTTTAAAAATTGTTGCTTTCTGAGGTATGATTCTTTTCTTCGGTATCTAACCGATCTAGTAATTGTTGTGCTTTTTGTGTTCTTTTATCATCACGATCTACTTTTGCCATTAAGACTACTTTGGCAAGACCTTGCCTAATTAATGTTAGTTCTTCGACAGATATTTTCATTAGCTATACTTCCTTCTAAGGTTAGATTTATCAAACATTCTGGTATAGGCTTCAACATACCATGTGTTTCCATGTTCTTTTAAAAGCTGTTTTCTAATTAACGCCATTTCTTCCTCTGAGGGTGCTTTCCAATTTTTCTTAGCTTCTTTATTTAAATACTTTAAACTATTAAATGTCATTGATGGACTCCATTTTGGTTGCGATTTGATAGATTTCGGTGGTTGGTACTAAATAACACCGCTTTGTTGTGGTATCCCCCTTACCTGTTAATGTTCTTTGTGGATAACCTTTTTCTAAAATGTGATTTTTAATATCTGTGGGATGAACCCAGATTAAATTTGCGCCATCATAAAACACCCATACATCGGCTTCTGTTACCAATAAAGCAGATGGCTTAGAATACATATACACTTCAATGAGAAAATTATTGGTATGGTTAGACTGGAGATCAGACTTAACCTCAATCCTAGTATTGCTGCTAGGACAATAAATATCAAACTTTGGGAATTTGCCTCGGATTAACAAAGCAAAAGGGTCATTCTCTCTGACCCTATCTAATACAAGTTTCTCTACCTTACTCCCAGCTTCGAGCGACTCTTTAAATGTTGACATGGTATGTGGAATCTCATGTTATTGGTTGTCGTAAACGCAGTCGCAGACTTCATAGTTATGGATTGTTTCCGCAAACATTCCACGCTCTACTATATCAGTCACCTCTAAACTGCCTTCTCCCGCACAATCACTGCACTCTTCATCCGCAAAGTCTTTGCAATGATCTTCGGTTAAATCTTCTACATCCAACAAAGGATGGGTTTTACCCCATCCTCTGCAGCCTGTGGAAGGTTGATTAAAACGGTAATCCATCATCCTCTTGCTTTCCTTTGCTGGGATCATATTCTGATACTTTCAGCGATAGGTATTTATCTCCTTTCTTACTCACATTCGACCAGGCGGAGAGTGAAAAGTCTTTGCCTTTGACATTAACCTTGCCAGTCATGTGAGGATGTTTCTCTGTTTTACGATCTTTCGCAGTAAACAAAGCACCCTTATCTGTATTATCGTACGCCATTATGCGGACTCCTTTATTTCCTGTTCCTCTTTTTTTAATGTAAAGGTTGTAGGGTATTCTTTGCGGTGGGCAGGAACAGGATAATTGTTCACCCACTCGCTGATCTCTACGACCTTTTTCCAAGTCTTTGGATCAAACTCATATTTTTTAAGTTGATAGTTTGGTTTTTTTCTCCAACCTGACTTTAAGTAAAGACAAGCTGCGCCATGAATAGGTTTATCAGGGAACAATGATTCCCATAAAATCTTATAGCTCGTTAATTGTAATTGATGGGGTTTAGGGTAAGGCTTACCAGTTTTCCAATCTATAAGCCATCGTTCTTCTTCTCCTTTTTTATTAATAAGGCGCACAACCCAATCCGCAGTACCCGCCCAATTATGTATTTGCTTACCTTCATTATCGGCAGCTAAATCAAACATACAGATTTCTAAGGCTTCGGTAATAAAATTGCCATGCTGTTGACTATCGTCACAGAACTGCATAAAGCTCATCAAGTATTTCTTAATTTCATCTGTAACTGGAATTAACTCATCCGTTTCTTTATTATGCCAACTAGGTTGCTCAGTGAAATCAAGATCAATTCCATTAAGTAATCTTTCACAATAATCATGTACCATTGTACCTATGGTTGCACGCTTGTTTGCATACTTCATAGCATCTTCATAAGAGTTGGCTTCACCTAACCACTTGTTAAATCCTATACCTTTATCTAAACAATCCTCAAAAGTAGTAGAAGATCGTTTATATATCTTTGGTGTCTCCTCTCCAAACTGCTTATGCCAGTAAGTATCAGTAGGTGTGTACCATCTACCATTAGGAAGATCATGTCTTTCTACTGGTATGGGTGAGTTAAATAATTCCTGTTCCATAGTATAGTCCTTTATTACTTTGTTTGTAATATATCCTCTAAGACATATCTTCTAGTTCTATAGCCTAGATTTAATTCTTTGATCTTTCCAGACTTTGCCCAAAGGCGTATTGTTGCAGGATGTACCCCAAAGTAATCTGCAATTTCTCTTGTACTTAAAGTTTTTATTTGATCTTTCATTATTTATTTTTAGTTTAGTTGTGTAATAATTATGTTATTAATATCTAAACTTAGTAATGTAATGTAATATAACAAAGTAATATTTGATAATGGAAGTAAAAAAATTTATAGCAATACTCAAACAACATTATAAAGTTGTATCCGATGAGGATTTAGCTAAAGTATTATATATGACCCAACCTGCTATTACGCATTGGAAACGCAGAGGAATACCAAAAAAAGTATTAAAGCGTTATGGGGAAATCATAGAACAATTTGAAGGAAAAGGAGAAACAATCAATGTTAAAAATAAAGACATATCAGTCTTTAAGGAGGATAATAAAGTGGAGATGGGAGCTGATTACATAATTGAGCTACAAAAAGATAAAATAGACACACAAACACAGGAGATCAAAGAATTAAAAGAACTTATGAAAAACAAACAAGCTGAGTCTACTCATTGGGAAAGATTAGAGTATGACTATATGTGTCGTGTAACTATGTTTAGAGATGGAATTAAATTTGGACGAGTTATTGAATCTGTGACTGATTTAGCAACACAATCCAGAATATTAGGGTATTCATTTGAAGAATTAAAATCTATTTGGGATTGTGGATCAAGACACACAACAGTAGAGGGGCATCCTATAGAAAATATTATAAACAGCGAAACTCAAAAAGAAATTCAAAACCAAATTTCTAGTCTGTCAATGATATTCGATGCTTTAAAAACTGTTGGGGGTAATCATTACATTCCTCAACCTATTATTTATAAACATAAAAATGGTGCAAATATTGGGGCAATTAGCTATAATAAGGTTGAATGGTCGAATTTAAAAGTTGTGTCTAAAGTTAAATTTCTTTTAGAGTGAGTAAAATAAGAAAACGACCTAATTCTAAATATTATCAATATACTACAGGTACACCGCCTCATCGAATACAGGTAAGCACAAAGGCAACCAATATTCATGCTGCTAAAATCAAGCAGAAAGAGTTTGATGAGCTATATGAAAAAAAAGGATTAACCGTATCTCCTAAGATTGATAAGTTTATTAATAGTTATTTAAGTTGGCATAAAAAGAACAAAAAAAAGGACTGGAGTGAACGAGTAGAACATGGCTTAAAATCCTTTAAATCTTTATATGGGAACATAGACATCAATGCTATACAAATTGAGCATATACAAGCATATAAAGACCATAGATTAGACTCTGTGGCGGGCAATACTATCAACCATGAATTGTCAATGCTTTCTGGTTTATTTAAATATGCAGTGATGAGAAGAATGGCATTTAGTAACCCCGCAGACCCTTTTTTTGTGGCAAGAGTTGATACATCAGAAGATGTCCGCGACCCTATCCCTATACATATCATCAAAGAGATTATTAATACCACCACTAATGAGAAAGATAAAGCTATGTTTTGCTTGGCTTTATATGCAGGATTCCGAGCAAAAGATGCGGGTACAATCACAGAAGATGAAATCAAAGATGAATATTTTGTATGGAAGCAAGGTAAAGTCGGAAGAAAGTGTGTAGTGCCAAAGCATCCTATATTTAATACAATGGATTTGGTCAACCTAAAGCCTAAAAAGTCAAAACGCAGATCAGTTACCAATCGCTTACAAAGAAGATTAGAAGCATTTAAAGAGACAGGTGACTATCATAGTATTAGACATACTTATGGAGATCGGTTAGAAGCACAAGGATTAGAATTTTTAGAAGTGAAGTTTTTAATGGGTCACAGGATTGAAGATATTACTTGGAGATATATTCATAAAAATGTAGACAAGTTTAAACCTGCGATATATAATATATAACTGTCACATAAATGTCACATATTTATCACAACTTACTATTACTTATGATGATGAATGAAAAGCTGTTTTATAAGGGAAAATAAGATTTATTGAGGGAGTAAGTATCGGTTTTCAAGACCAGTGCATTCAGCCAGACTCTGCCACCCCTCCGAGAAGGATTTGTTAACAATAAATGTTAGTGTCACATTTTTGTCACATTTTTATATTTTTCAATAAACTCACTAGACTTTCCCTTTCCAAGCTCAGAATTATAAAACTGTTTCCAATATTCTCCCATGCCTTCTATAGTTTTTGGAAGTTTTTTAGGTACTCGCCTATACTTTAATCTACAATGAATTATTGCATAGGAAATATTAGTTTCTAATAAAAATGCAATTTCTTTTTCACTGACATTAGATGAAAAATACTTAGGGTCTACTAATGCAGCTTGAGAACAAGTTTCAATTAACTTGGGTCTATATTTTAAATAGTTTTCAATGTTATCTAGTGCGCCTGTCATTCCTGGTTCTATTTGCCACCAAGAACACGCAACACCATCATTCCATTGTCTTAAATAATCATAATTAGATTCAATCAGTCCAGTTCCAAAAATCAAATTCTCTGCTTCTTGGCTGTGCATTTTGATTTTTATTAGGATATTCGAGATTAAATTTCGGATTTGCTTCTGTTTTCTTTTGTTCATATCTAGTTACCTTATAGTCTACCACATAAGTATAGCCATCCATATCCTTTACATGAGTGCTTTGTTCTACGAGAGTGCCATGATCTGTCACTAAATACAGTGCAGCGAATAACGATAATACCCCTAAAAATATGATAGGTAAGTGCCTCATTATAAAGAACTTACCTATCAACACACCTCACAGTCAACTCAGAGATTATTTACTGCCAAAAATCTTAGAGAAGAATCCTTTTTTTGACTTTTTACCTTTAGACCCACCAATCTTTTTACCTTTCTTCTTTTTCTTTTTAACCTCTTCCATCATTGCATATTGTTCTTGATGTTTATTTTCCTCTAGGGGTTGTCCATGCAAAGAAGATGCTACTATTAAGGTTACTATTGAATGTGTCATTTCAGTCTGCCTCCCCGCCCATCACTTCTACAACTGAATCAGTGACCGCATCAACAATGTCTTTATAAAAAGAAATTTCTTCTGCTTCATTCATATTTGGTATGTTAGATACACCCGCTAGTTTTTTAGCCAGTACCGTTTCAAAAGTGTCTGATTGAATTTTAGCCATAAGTTCACCCATAAATACTGCGATGATCTTTTTTGCAAACTTCTTCATTTAATACGCTCCTCTTTTCATTCTTTTCTTTTTGGTTTTTCCTACTTTTTTAGTTTTCATTTTTTTCTTTTTATGATATGGCATTATTATCCTTTCTTATGTTTATGTATTATAGGAAAATTGGCAGTCATAGATGATCCTTTATGCGGTTTATAAGTACCTTTAGTTTTCATCAACTTAAATGACTTACCTGACTTCATCCAATGATACCCTTTAGGTGCTTTAACTTTCATCTTCTTTTTCCTTTAATAACTTTTTGTGTTTTAGGAGGGCGTTTTTTCTGTCCGCCTTTACTCCAAAAAAATTTATCTGCCCAATAAGCAGCAGAACTGCGACCTTTGGCTATGTTCTTTCTATGTCTTGATTTAAAACTTTTCCGCGCTTCTGGATTATAATTATGACCCATATTTTGATCTCCAAAACGCTTAATAACCACTTTGCCATTTATTCTAGTAGCTACAATACCTTTTTTCTTTGGATGACCTGGAGTTCTTTTAGGTGCATTTAATTTGGTTAATCCAAATCTTTTGATTTTTTTCTTTTCTGATTCAGTCATTTTTAATCTTAATAATTTTATAACTTAAATACACAATCGTCATCACTGCGATAATACATTGTAACAACAAATTAATGTCTGCTAAGTGAATCCCATAATTAGCAAACGATAAACCTGATACTTTTACACTATCCATTATTTTCCATTCCCATTCATACGAGACATAATCCCATCCATTCTTGAAAGTTGTTTTTCCATATCTGACATAGCCTCTATAGTTTGCTCGTAACGTCTGTCTCTAACAGAATCTGATTCATTCCATCTGCTGATAAGTTTGATAATCATTCCCTCCATGTTAGCAATGGTTTCTGATTGACCTTTATTTTCTATTTCTAAATTTTTAAGAGATTCTTGTTGTCTCTCTGACTTCTTGCTTAAAGAAACAACTAGGTAGACAAACATCACGCCTACCACTCCTATCATTCCAGCTTCTCCGTAAACTGCCATGAAATCCATTATTTCTTTTTCCTTTTTCTCCACGAAAGTGGGTTAATATTGAGTTCCTTTTCATAGAACTTTAATTTGCTTTCAAGTTCTTCTAGCTGTGCAGATTCTTCCAACTGATGTTTAGCCAAGAGATTGCGAATTTCATTATGAGCCTCCAACACTTCTTTCTCAAGGCTTGTAATTCTTTCTTGCAGACTGAACCAACCGTATAAGATTGAACCGCCAACAAGCAAAATGTTAACCAGAAATTTGAAGTTAAATGATAAAACAAGATTGTCGTCAATAACATTACCCCTGTAAGACCTAGCAGTTTTTGGTTTTTCATTCATTTATCTCTATGTTATCTTCTTGCGACTCATCGAGCGCATATCCCATAACAGACCAGCCTTCGCAGCCAGTTAA
>TARA_R110002020_G_scaffold22372_67_pt1 | contig 11317 bp, 16 predicted proteins | sample TARA_R110002020 | Tara Oceans TARA_R110002020 (sample SAMEA4396489) | marine metagenome | biome: Westerlies Biome; feature: [MES] marine water layer (ENVO:01000295) within the mesopelagic zone...; material: water (ENVO:00002006), including particulate matter (ENVO:01000060) such...
GGGTGGCGTAGCTGACATAAAGCGGATGGCGGGGATGGCCGGCCTTGGTGAGGCCCAGATGGGCCACCGGCGTTCCCGCTTCGCCCAAAAGCGCCGCGATTTCCGGGCCGCGGTTCCTGTGCGCGCCGTGCACGCCCCAGGCAGCGAGGACGAGATCGGCCCAGGCTGCGCTTTCCAGCACCCGGACTTCGTTCTCCGGCCCGTCCGGTTCGGCGGCACGCTTCAGATCCCGTGGGTCAGTGGCGCGCCAGGCGAAAAGGTTCGTCACGCGGAACGCACCATAGCCCCACGCCCGCGCCCGGCGTTCACAGCGTTCGATGGTGGGATCGTTCCGAAGCTCGGACGCGGTTGACGGGTTCAGCATCACGAAGGTGATCCGCCCCGCCGACGCGTCCCATTCCCGGGTCAGGGCATAGCGGTAGCGTTCGCAGGCCGAATAGACCGCCGTCGACCGCGTGCCGTCCGCGTCATGCGTCCGTTCGACCGGTCCCGTCACGTGGTGTTGAAAACGCGGGCCGGATGCAGCTCGCCCGATCTGTAGATGCCCACGGCCACCGCGCGGCCGTCCGAGGATGCCCAGGCCTCGTCGCCATATTCCACGTCTCCCGGCAGCACCTGCCCGGGATTGCCGTTGCGCAGACGGACCGTCCCTTCGGGAGTCGCCTTCAGCTCCGGCAGGTCGACGAGACCGGTTTCCAGCGGTTGCAGGTGGGTGTCGAGCTCTGGCGTGCGGGCCATCTCCTCGATCATGTCGAGCGTCAGGCCGTCTTCGGCATCGAAGGGCCCGGACCACGTGCGGCGCAGGGTCAGGACATGGCCGTAGCAGCCCAAGGCTGCGCCCAGGTCGCGGGCGATGGCGCGGACATAGCCGCCCTTGCCGCAGATCATTTCCAGTTCGACATGGTCCGCGTCCGGGCGGCCTGTCATCAACAGCTCCTCGACCCAGAGCGGGCGGGCGGCGAGCGTGACCTCTTCCCCGTCGCGCGCGCGTTTGTAGGCGCGCTCGCCGTCGATCTTGACCGCCGAGAAGGCGGGCGGGACCTGCTGGATATCGCCCACGAAGGCGCCGAGCGCGTCCTTGATCTGGTCATCCGTGGGGCGGAGGTCGGAGGTGGACAGCACCTCGCCTTCCGCATCGTCGGTATTGGTGGACGCGCCCAGCCGGACCGTGAAGCGGTAGGCCTTCAGCGCGTCGGTCACGTAGGGCACGGTCTTCGTGGCCTCGCCCAATGCAATGGCCAGAACGCCGGTCGCATCGGGATCGAGCGTGCCGGCATGGCCGGCCTTCTTGGCGTTGAACGCCCAGCGGACCTTGTTGACCACTGCCGTGGATGTCGGGCCGGCGGGCTTGTCCACCACCAGCCATCCGGAAATGTCGCGCCCCTTGCGTGCCATTCTGTACGTGCCGATCCTGTTCGTGAGGTGCGCCACCTATCGCCGGGGCGGGGGTGCGGTCAACTGCTTTCGGGGATGAAAGAGTGGTTGGCGTGGCAGGGGGCTCTGCCCCCGTCCGCGCTTTGCGCGGACTCCCCGGAGGTATCTTGCGACCAAAGAAGTTGAGGGATCAGTTCTTGTCGGTGACGACGCCCACGATGGGGCCGAGCTGGCGGCCCAGGTCGCTACGATTGATCTGAGGCGCATGAAGGCGGGAGACGCTGCCATCGAAATAGAGCGCATTGGGTGTTTTGAGGATATCGCGGAAAAGGGTGCCGAAATCGTGGAAGTTGACCGCCTGGCGCGAGATCGCGAAGACCACGCGGCTGCCGTCGGCCGAGGTGCCGACGCCGTTGCGGACATGGCGCGACGTGCTGTCCTTGATGAACCGGGGATGCAGTTTGCCCGCGATCACCAGCATGGGGCCGGACTGGGTGGCAAAGGTGCAGGCCGGTCCGCGGTCCTGGAAATCTTCGGTCTCGTAGACCTGGGCGCTGCCGTCGCCCACGCAGAAGATGCCGTTCGGGACCATGCCAAAATTTCCGGGACCGGGGCCGGGGACGACGTTCATGACTTCGGTCCCGTTTTCGACGTACAGGCCCACCGGCGCGCGGTCGGCGTGGTACATGCCGGCGTTCATGGCGAAGGCCAGCGTCTTGCCGTCTGCTTCCAGCGCGCTGTCGACGGCCGAGAAATGGCCATAGGGCAGACCTTCCTTGTCATAGAGGAAGAGGCGAATGTCCTCCTGCGCCGGGTCGACCTCGCAGACGGAATAGGTGGCGCCCTTGTGGGTGATGTCCTTGCAGTCCACGGCATGGGCCTTCGTCAGCGAAAGCAGGAGGAGGACAAGCGCAGCCAGCACCAGCAGGGCCGCCTGGATCAGCGGCGCGTGGCCCGGGTGGGATGCGCTGTCAGCGCACCGCCTCACGTGTCGAGATCGCGGCGCACCGCTTCCTGATCGAACAGGCGGCGGGTGTCGTCCATCTGATCGAAGGTCTCGTCCAGCCGGAAGCGCAGGTTCGGGGTGTGCTTCAGCGCCATCTTGCGGCCAAGTATCCGCCGCAGTTCCGCCCGGTTGCGGCTGAGAAGCTCGATCACGTCCTCCTGCCCCTTGCCGCCCAGCGGCAGCACGAAGGCGGTGGCGATCTTCAGATCGGGAGAGGTGCGGACCTCGCCCACCGTGATCGACAGCCGGTTCAGCTCCGGATCGTGGACGTCGCCGCGGGCCAGAACCTCGGACAGAGTCCGCCGGATCAGCTCTCCCACGCGGAGTTGCCGCTGGGACGGGCCGTGCGAAGTGCCATCGTTGGTCCGGGGTTTTGCCATGGGTCTCCCTCTACGCCCTCGGTGGGGCTTTGCCAAGGCAGGGAAGATTGGATAGGCAGACGCCCAGTGCAAGGGGCCGGGGCGAAAAAAGGAAGCGGAACATGGGCAATCTGCCGGGTATTGTGGTGACGGGTGCCTCGGGGCGCATGGGTCAGATGCTGATCCGGACCGTGCTGGACAGCGAAACCGCGCGGCTGACGGGCGCGGTCGAACGGCCGGGCCATGCATGGGTGGGGCAGGATCTGGGCACCGCCATGGGCGGTACCGCGCTGGGCGTGACCGTGTCGGACGATCCCGCGCAAGCCTTTGACGGGGCGCAGGCGGTGCTGGATTTCACCGCCCCCGCGGCAACGCTGGCCTTCGCGGAAGCGGCGGCGCAGGCAGGGGCCGCGCATGTCATCGGAACGACCGGTTTCGAGGAGGCCGACCTGTCCGCCCTGGCGGGTATCGCGCAGCGCGTTCCCATCGTGCGGGCCGGGAATATGAGCCTCGGCGTGAATTTGCTGGTGCAGCTGACGCGGACCGTCGCCGCCGCGCTGGACGAGGATTTCGACATCGAGATCGTCGAATCACATCACAACAAGAAGGTCGACGCGCCGTCGGGTACGGCGCTGATGCTGGGCGAGGCCGCGGCGGAAGGCCGGGGCATCTCGCTGAAGGAGATGTCGGACCGCGGCCGCGACGGGATCACCGGCGCGCGGGAACGCGGCAAGATCGGGTTTTCGGCGTTGCGGATGGGGGATGTGGTTGGCGAGCACGACGTGGTTTTTGCCGCTGCCGGGGAGCGGATTACCCTGCGCCACGTGGCCACGGACCGCGCGATCTTTGCCCGCGGCGCGCTGAAGGCCGCGCTCTGGGCGCAGGGCAAGGCGCCGGGAGAGTACTCGATGCTGGACGTTCTGGGACTCTAGACCCCGAAGACACCGATTGATCCGATCCGGCTGCGTGCCCGTATCCCCCTCATTGGCTATCGATGACGGAGGTTTCTCATGGTTCGGTTTGGTTTCAGACCCCGGCAGGGTCTCTGGTCGGCACTGGTGATGCTGAGTTGTACGGCCGGCGCGGCGCTGGCCGATTTGCCGCGCATTTCATCCGAGTCGCAGTTCCGGGAGATCGTGTCAGGCCAGACGCTGGTCAGGCCGCTCGTCAAGCTGCAGGTCACGCCGAACGGGCAGATCACGGGCACCGGGGCGACGTGGAAGGTTTCGGGCAACTGGCAATGGCAGGACGGCTATTTCTGCCGCTCGTTGAACTGGGGCGGCGATGACCTTGGCTACAATTGCCAGGAAGTGCGCAGCAACGGGGAACGGATCCGGTTCCAGTCGGATCGCGGCACCGGCGATTTCGCGGATTTTCGATTGCGGTAAGTCAGGCCGGGCATCAAACCAGCGCGCCTGACGGCTTGGGCGTGCCACCCGCTGGCGCGCCATTTCAGCGGCAGTCGAAGGAATGCGTTCATTCCCTCGGCACGTGAAACACAGGGTCACAGCCCGCTGTCATAATCTTCGTCCACGTCCCGGAAACGCGCGACAGGGTCGGTGTTCTCCGCAGGATCGCCCACGTGCAGCCGCCATTCTTCGGCCAGGGCGGCGCGCTCCATGGCTGCAATCTCGGCCACACTTGTCACGCGAAGGCCCTTGCCGCGCATATGCTGAAGCAGCCGGTGGGAATGCACCACCGTCGGCCGCGCATCCAAAGGCTCCCACGCATCCAGCATCGGCGTACGGCGCAGGTTGAATTCGGGCGGAAGCACGTAGAACCGGATATCGCTTTCCCACAACAGGTCCTTCAGCGTGATCTGGTCGCGCAGGTGACCGGCCTCGTCATAGCGCCGCTTCCAGTCGCGGAAGAACGCCGCCGTCTCCTCCCCGCGCCGATACAGGAACACACCGGAATTGAGCTGCGGGAAAGCATAGGGCGTTTCCACCGCGTGCCCCTGCCGGATCATCGGCGACCTGCGCCGCACATCATGGGCCATGGCCAGCGGAAACCTGTCGAGCACATCGAACAGATCGCCGAACCCGCTCAGCACCAGCACATCCGAATCCAGATACAGCGTCCGTTCGAACCGGGACCGGGCGAAACAGTCCAGCTTCACCCGCGGATGCCGCGAGGGGACCTCGCGGACCTGATCGAACAGGTCCGCCGCCACCGGCCCGTCGGTGAAGATATCGACGGCAAGGCCCGGGTTGAACGCCCGCACGCTGCGCGCCGCCTGGCAGGCCAGGTCCCGATAGCCTTCTCCCACGGCCACGAAGACCACGCCGTCTGTTGCCATTGCACCTGTTCTCCCGTCCACGAAACGGCATAGTAGCCCGCCGGCCCACCTCCGCCACCCTTGACAGCAACCCGTACCCCGCTTATCCGCGCCTTCTATCTCCGGAAGTGATCAGGCTTCCGGTCCCGTTTGATTCGGGATCGCCACCAGTCAGCGCGTTGCGCCCACTGGTGCGTTTGTGCTTGGCGCTGTCGCTTCCTACGTTGGGGGCACCCGGAGATGAGAGATGAAAAGGAGCGCGAGCGCCCATGTTTGAAAATCTGTCCGACCGCCTGTCTGGCGTTCTCGACCGGCTGACCAAGCAGGGTGCGCTGAGCGAGGACGACGTCAAGACCGCCCTGCGCGAGGTTCGCGTGGCATTGCTTGAGGCCGACGTCTCGCTGCCCGTGGCGCGCGCGTTCGTCAAGAAGGTGCAGGACCAGGCGACCGGGCAGGCGGTGACCAAGTCGGTCACGCCGGGCCAGCAGGTCGTCAAGATCGTGCACGACGCGCTGGTCGACACGCTGACCGGGTCCGAAGACCCCGGCGCGCTGAAGATCGACACGCCGCCCGCGCCGATCCTGATGGTGGGCCTGCAGGGCTCGGGCAAGACGACGACGACCGCCAAGCTTGCCAAGCGAATGAAGGACCGCGACGGCAAGCGCGTGCTGATGGCCTCGCTCGACACAAACCGCCCCGCGGCGATGGAACAGCTGGCGATCCTCGGCACCCAGATCGGCGTCGACACGCTGCCGATCGTGAAGGGCGAAACCCCGGTCCAGATCGCCAAGCGTGCCAAGACGCAGGCGTCGCTTGGCGGCTACGACGTCTACATGCTGGACACCGCGGGCCGTCTGCATATCGATCAGGAGCTGATCCAGCAGGCCGCCGATGTCCGCGACGTGGTTTCCCCGCGTGAAACGCTGCTGGTGGTCGATGGCCTGACGGGGCAGGACGCCGTCAACGTCGCCACCGAATTCGACGACAAGATCGGCGTTACCGGCGTCGTGCTCACCCGGATGGACGGCGATGGCCGCGGCGGGGCTGCGCTGTCGATGCGCGCGGTCACCGGCAAGCCCATTCGCTTCGTGGGTCTGGGCGAAAAGATGGACGCGCTCGAGACCTTCGAGCCGGAGCGTATCGCGGGCCGGATCCTCGGCATGGGCGATATCGTGTCGCTCGTCGAAAAGGCGCAGGAAACGATCGAGGCCGAACAGGCCGAAAAGATGATGCGCCGCATGGCCAAGGGTCAGTTCTCGATGAACGACCTGCGCATGCAGCTGGAGCAGATGCTCAAGATGGGCGGCATGGAAGGCATGATGTCGATGATGCCCGGCATGGGCAAGATGGCCAAGCAGGTGCAGGAATCGGGCTTCGACGACAAGGTCCTGAAGCGCCAGATCGCGCTGATCCAGTCGATGACGAAGAAGGAGCGCGCCAATCCCAAGCTGTTGCAGGCCAGCCGCAAGAAACGCATTGCCGCCGGTGCGGGCCAGGACGTGGCCGAGCTGAACAAGCTTCTGAAGATGCACCGCCAGATGGGCGACATGATGAAGAAACTGGGCAAGCAGAAGGGCGGCGCCATGAAGCAGGCGATGCGCGCGCTGACCGGCAAGGGCGGCATGCCCGGCATGGGTGCGGGCCAGCCCGACCCCAAGGCGCTGGAAGCGGCGGCCAAGCAGATGGGCAACTCCATGCCCGGCGGTCTCTCGGGCCTGGGTGGCGGCGGTTTGCCGCAAGGTCTCAGTGGTTTCGGAAAGAAGAAATGAGCCTGATTTCTTCTTTCTTCAAATACTCAATTGCAACGGCGCCCCACGCGCGCCGTGGAGTGGTCGTGCGATGAACGCGCCGCTCTCCCAATTCCCGGTGCTGGAAACCGACCGCCTGATCCTCCGCCAGCCGAAGCTCGCGGATTTCGAACACTGGGCGGCGTTCTTCGCGTCCCCGCGTTCGGAATTCGAACGCGGCATGATGGATCGCGCCGATGCATGGCGGGTCTGGGCGTCGGATGTCGCGAACTGGCAGCTCAGGGGCTACGGGCCCTTCGGCGTGGATGACCGCGAAACCGGCGCCTACCTGGGCGAGGTCGGGATCTACGAACCCGACGGCTATCCCGAACCCGAACTGGGCTGGTTTGTCGTTCCCGAAGCCGAAGGCCGCGGAATCGCGGCCGAGGCGGCGCAGGCCGTGATGGTCTGGGCGCGCGACAGCCTTGGCTGGGACCGGCTGATCAACATCATCGACCCGCGGAACGACCGCTCCATCGCGCTGGGCAAGCGCATCGGCGGCGTGATCGATCCCGACGGCGTCGGCGAAGATCCCGGCGACGTTGTGATCGTGCATGACCTGGGGGCGCTGGCATGACCATCAAACTGGCGAATACCCCGTTGATCGAAACCGAACGCCTGAACCTGCGCGCACCGCACGCAGGCGACGTGGACGCGGCGCTCGACTTCCTCGTGTCAGACCGCGCGCGCTTTATCGGTGGACCCTACACCCGTGACGGTGCGTGGCGAAACATGGGCAATCTCATCGGTCATTGGGTGATGCGGGGCTACGGCCTGTTCGTCGTGACCGAAAAGGGCAGCGATCACCCGCTGGGCGGCATCGGCCCGTGGTACCCCGAATCCTGGACCGATCGCGAGATCGGCTGGTCGATGTGGTCGCCCGAGGCCGAAGGCAAGGGCTATGCGTTCGAGGCCGCGCAAGCGGCGCGTGCCTATGCCTATGACAATCTCGGTTGGACAACGGCGATCAGCTATATCGACCCGGAAAACGAACGCTCCATCGCGTTGGCCATGCGCATGGGCTGCACGCTCGACGAAGGGTTCCCCTATCCCGACCTCGACGGCTGGGAGGGCACTCTTGTCTTCCGCCACCCCTCGGCGGGGGTGCCTGCGTGACCGAACTCGCGATCCCCGTCCTGGAAACCGAACGGCTGGTCCTGCGCGGACCCGAGCCCGAGGATTATCCCGATTTCAAGGCGACCTTCACGTCCTACCGCGCGCGCTTCATGGGCGGGCCGCTGAACGCCTATGAATCGTGGATGCTCTATGCCGCCGAGATCGGGCACTGGGCGATCCGCGGCTACGGCATGTGGATGATCCACGACCGCAAGACCGACGAAACCTACGGCATGGCCGGCGCTTGGAAACCGGCGAAATGGCCGGAGGCCGAAATCGCATGGGTGATCTGGCCCGGCGCCGAAGGCCGCGGCTATGCGCTGGAAGCGACCCATGCCGCGCGGGCCCACTACTACAAGAACGGCTGGGACGGGGCGGTCAGCTACATCGACCCGAAGAACCTGGCTTCGATCCGGCTGGCCGAACGGCTGGGTGCCAAGCGCGACAAACAGGCCGCGACCATCGACGGCAGCGACAGTGTCTTTCGTCATCCGTCGCCTGCCGCGCTCGACAACACGCAATTGTCGGACGGGATCGAGATGGAGATCCGCCATTACGCCGATCCGCTGTTCAAACCGGAAGGATGGGCTCTTGACTGAGGGAGAGGTTTTGCACATGTCCGACGCCGCCGCGCGCGCCGCAGAGGTTCTGAAGGAACACCGGGAAAGCATCGACAGGCTCGACGCGATCCTGGTCTACACGCTGGGTGAGCGGTTCAAGCATACCCAGGCGGTGGGCAAGCTGAAGGCGGAAAACGATCTGCCCCCCAGCGATCCCGCGCGCGAAGAAAAGCAGATCGCCCGGCTGGAAGCCCTCGCCCGGGAAGCCGATCTGGACCCCGAATTCGCCAAGGCATTCCTGAATTTCATCATTCAGGAAGTCATCCGGCACCACAAGAAACACCAATCGTAAGGCGGGAGTACCCCGCCAACCCAACGCCATTCCAAGGAGAACAAACAATGGCTATGAAAATCCGTCTGGCCCGTGGTGGCTCGAACAAGCGTCCCTTCTACCGCATCGTGGCTGCCGACAGCCGCATGCCGCGCGATGGCCGTTTCATCGAGAAGCTGGGCACCTATAACCCGCTCTTGCCGAAAGACAGCGAAGAGCGCGTGAAGATGGACATGGAGCGCGTTCAGTACTGGCTGAGCCACGGCGCCCAGCCGACCGACCGTGTCGCCCGCATGCTGGAAGCCGCCGGCGTCAAGGAAAAGACCGAGCGCAACAACCCGAACAAGGCCAAGCCCGGCAAGAAAGCGACCGAGCGCGCTGAAGAAAAAGCCGCCAAGGTTGCCGCCGCTGCCGAAGCCGCTGCTGCGCCGGCCGAAGAAGCGCCTGCCGAAGCCACGGAAGACGCCGCAGCCGAATAAGGCGGGGCTTTCATGGTTCGTCTTGCCTTCTTTGCCGTCCTGTTCAGCGCCGGCTTCTATGTCGGGCTGAAGCACGAACGCGGACGGGTGGAGCAGAACTGTTCCGATGCCGGCGGCGTGTTGAACGCCGCGGGCTATTGCGAGAAGGGCGTGCAGAATGGCTGATCTTGTCTGCGTTGGTGCGATTGCCGGCGCCTATGGCGTCAGGGGAGAGGTGCGGCTGAAAAGCTTCTGCGCCGATCCCGCCGCCATTGCCGATTATGCGCCCCTGTCCACCGAGGACGGGGCGCACAGCTATTCCGTGTCCCTGACGGGCCAGACCAAGAACGGCTTCACCGCCCATCTGGGCGGCGTGCAGTCGAAAGAGGCGGCGGATGCCCTGAAGGGTGTCCGCCTGTTCGCCCCGCGTGACCGGCTTCCGGCGCTGGACGAAGAAGAATATTACCACGCCGACCTGATCGGCCTCGAAGTCGTCGATACCGGCGGGACGGTGCTGGGACATGTGAAGGCCGTGATGAACCACGGCGCCGACGACCTGCTGGAGGTCTATGGACCCGGCATGAAGGCCACCGTCCTCATCCCGTTCACCCTTGCGGCGGTGCCAACCGTCGATCTGGCGTCGGGCCGGATCGTCGCCGACCCGCCGGAAGGCCTGTTCTAGGCCATGGCCGACACGCCCTCCCGTCCGTTGCTCTCTCATGGCCGCAAGTCGATCGCCGCTTCCGTTCGCCCGCGCGACCTAATGGGCACGCCGGACCTTGTGGGTGTGTGGAAGGCCAAGGTCATCACGCTGTTTCCCACGGCCTTTCCCGGCGTGCTGGGCGAAAGCCTGACGGGCAAGGCGCTGAAACAGGGTTTGTGGCAGCTCGAAACCATCGATCTGCGTCTGTACGGCGAGGGCAAACACCGCAATGTCGATGATACGCCCGCGGGCGGCGGGGCCGGAATGGTCCTGCGGCCCGATGTCGTGGGCAACGCGATTTCCGACGCGATGGCGCGCACTGGCCCGGACTGGCCGCTGATCTACCTGTCGCCCCGTGGCCGACCGATGACCCAAGGTTTGATGCGCGGGCTGGCGGCGGCGCCGGGGGTGACGCTGCTGTGTGGGCGGTTCGAAGGGGTCGATCAACGCGTGCTCGACCATTTCAACGTGATCGAGGTGTCGCTGGGCGATTTCGTAATGACCGGCGGAGAGATCGCGGCACAGGCCCTGATCGACGCCACCGTGCGGCTGATTCCGGGCGTTCTGGGCAACGAAAGCTCGACCGAGGAGGAAAGTTTCTCGGCCGGACTGCTGGAGCATCCGCAGTATACGCGCCCCGCCGAATGGCAGGGACGGACGATCCCGGATGTTCTGATGTCGGGCCATCACGGGAAGATCGCCGAATGGCGCCAGGCCGAGGCCGAGAAGATCACCGAGGCCCGCCGCCCCGACCTGTGGGCCGCGTACCGGCAGGGCAAGGACAAGCCCTGATCGGGCCTTGGTCCGTCGCGCAAAGTACCTAGATTGACGGGAGCACCGCCCGACCCCGCGTCGGGCCCGGACCCCGAGAGGCACCATGAGCGATATCCAGATCACCCGCGAAGAGAGCGAGACCAAGGGCCGTTTCGTCACCGTCATCGATGGGCACGAGGCCGAGCTGACCTATTCGAAGACAAGCCCCACGATGATCATTGCCGACCACACCGGCGTGCCCGACGCCCTTGGCGGGCGCGGCGTGGGCACGGCACTGGTCAACGAACTGGTGGCCTATGCGCGGGAGACCGGGATAAAGGTCGTCCCGCTGTGTCCGTTCGTGAAGGCGCAGGCCGGAAAGCACGATGACTGGGCCGATGTCTTTGCCTGAGACCGGGCCCGTGTCAAAACACTTGAAGCGGTCCCGATAATCGACTACCCCACGCGAGCCCGGAACGCTTGCGATTCCGGGTGTTTTGCTTGTTCCTTGGGTGGCCTTCTTCGGCGCCTCGACCCCGCGCAGCGCAAAACAGCCACTGAGTACAGTCGGATCGACCTACGGCGGGCGGGC
>TARA_R110002020_G_scaffold93405_6_pt1 | contig 11312 bp, 14 predicted proteins | sample TARA_R110002020 | Tara Oceans TARA_R110002020 (sample SAMEA4396489) | marine metagenome | biome: Westerlies Biome; feature: [MES] marine water layer (ENVO:01000295) within the mesopelagic zone...; material: water (ENVO:00002006), including particulate matter (ENVO:01000060) such...
CATTGTCTTAAAAACTATAACGGGTCTTAATTCATAGCAAAACTTAGACACTGGCATTGCTTGATGGTTATTAGATGAATGAAAAATAAGCAATCTATTACCTACATAGTTACAATACTTAATAATATTAATCTTTTCTTTATCCCACAAAGCTGTGCCGCCTAACCACTCAGATTTCCAATCTAACCTTGGGTAGTAAATAAAAGTAAAGTCACTAGTATCTGTGTGAATATAGGGTTCTACTCCATAAGTATGCGCGTTGATATAAGATCTATGTAATTTTAAAGGAGTTCTAAATTTAATTTTAGCTTCTTCATAAATAGGTAATAAGTATTCAAAGTTATTTTGAAGAATGATATCTTCAGTATGTCCACATTCAGTATGCCAATGCGGTTGAGATTGTTTTTGAGTAGAAGAACGGTAATCATAAGATAACGGTATACGTTTAATACGATCATGTACATCTTCAGCAACACTGTCTCGTAGTAGATTATCATATACCCAAAACATATCGTTAACCCTCACACGCTAGACAGTCTTCACCAATCACTAAAGACTCTATGTTAATCTCTTTAATAATCTGTCTCTCAATCTTACGACTAACCTTATCAGCTTTACCAATCTTTTCAGAACGACAGTAGTACATAGTCTTAACGCCCTTCTTCCATGCCATGAAGTGTACAGCATGAAGGTACTTAATATCTACGTCTGGCCTAAAGAATACATTAAGGGATTGAGATTGGTCTATAGCTTTCTGTCTATCAGAAGCATGTTCTATTACCCACCGTTGATCTATCTCCATAGCGGTCTTAAACAATTCTTTCTCTTCAGCATCAAGACACCTTAGATGTTGCACTGATCCATCATTAGCTATGATTGAAGACCAGATACGATCATAGTTAAGCTTACTATCTTTATCACATTTTTCTAGAAGAAGTTTGTCTAAGAATTTATTCTTGTTTAGAAACGAACCACTAAGAGTATCTTGACGATAGGCGTTGGCTCTCCAAGGTTCAATTGATGGTGATGTATTACCCATGATAATTGAACTGCTGGCATTAGGCGCGATTGCCATAACGTGACTACATCTGAGTCCTGTCCCTGCTGCATCTGGAGCTTCGCCTCGTATCTTTCCCAAGTACTTATTGGCTTCGTTAAGTTTAATTCTAACGCTTTTAAAGATGTTATTGTTGACGAGCTTGGCGACAAGATGATCAAAGGGGATCTTGCTTTTTTGGAGGTAGGCGTGGAAACCCAAGGCTCCAACTCCGACTGAGCGTTCACGCATGGCACTGTACCTAGCGCGACTGATAGTATCAGGAGCATTGTCAATAAAGTTCTGGAGCACATTGTCCAGCATTTCCAATGTGTCCTGTAAAAATAGCGGGTCATTTTTCCACTCATCATAGTATTCTAGATTAAGTGAACTCAAACAGCAAACCGCAGTGCGCTCTGAGTTAGTCGGAAGAATAATTTCTGAGCACAGATTAGATTGGTTTATTTCTAATCCTTTTTCCTTAAGCCAAAAAGGTAACCGATCATTAGAGGTATCTATAAAATGTATATAAGGCTCACCTGTCTGCATACGCATCTCTAGTATACGTTGCCATAGTTCTTTAGCACTTACTGTTTCTCTAACCTGCTTAGTGTGAGGATCTATTAGCTCCCAACTGTCATCATCTTCAGGGTTTGTCATACAGTTTTCTACAAGCTGCATAAACTTATCTGAGATATTAATACCATGATGCAGGTTAAGGCACCTAAAGTTTTGGTCACCTGTAGGTTTACGCATCTCTAAGAATAATAAAATATCAGGGTGATCAATATTGAGGTAGGCTGCATAGCTACCTCTACGAGTTTTGCCCTGCCTGTACGCAAGGCTAGACGCATCATACATCTTAAGGTGTGGCATCATGCCTGTAGACTTATCGTCTGCTGAACGAATACCAAAGCCTATGCCGACACCACCGCCATACATAGACAACCAGTTAGTCTCTGATAGATTATCTACTAAACCCTCTGCGGTGTCTTCAATGTAATTAAGATAACAGGAGATAGGAAGACCCCGCTTAGAACGTCCGTAAGATAAGACAGGGGTGGAATAAGATAGCCAATGCTTAGAGGAATACTCATACAATCTCTGAGCGTGTTCGCTGTTTGAAGAGAATGTTTTAGATACAAAAGCAAATCTTTCCTGTGGGGAAAGTTCACTGTCCAACATGTAAGATTCTTTAAGACGAGCAATCCCTAGCTCATCAAAAAGATTATCCCTACTTGGGTTAATAGTAATGCCATGATGACTTATCTGAGACATAAAATTTAGCTCCTTTCTGCTTCAGAAATAGATGTAATAACTAATACACTTAAGTTTATGGAGTATTAACTAAGACGTTAGTTTAATATCACTCTTAACAACCCATACACTGTAGCCCTTTCTCACTTCCTCAGATTCTACCCATACTTTATAGGTCTTACCTCTCTTGCGCCAGTAGTTACGGATTGTATCAGCAAGCATTAAGGAATCTTTTTTATAAGCTAGATAATTACGAGGGTTGTGAGTCTGACGAGCCATGTTTAATCCTATCAACTATATTACTCTTCAGCAAGCTTGCTTTCTAACTTCTTAAATTGCTTAACAATTTCAACATCTCCCATTGAAGATGCTCTATCAATCAAGCGCGATAGATACCATCTTGCCTTCTCTAAATCTTCTACAGGCTTTTCTTTGTAGCCATAACGCCACAAATATTTCTCTACATTCCCTTTAAGATAACCGAAAAACTCCATCTCTGTCATGCTGGCTTCGATAGCATCAATGGCTTCTATACCATTACGATTGTAATGACGAGGCTTATTTACTGGATCAACTTTCTTATTATTTATAGTAGGGTAACCAAATACATTAGGCTGGCTCATTCTTTAATCCCTTATATTATTTAACAAAACATTAATACGTCTTCTTACAAACTCAATATCTTTATTCAGTATCTGAGTAAAAAACTTTCTACCGTAAGATGGTTCGATACCTGCCAGTTCACATATAGGCTCATAAGTAGAAGCAGTGACACAGGCAGGTACTGTAAACCACTTAATAGATGTGTGTCTATTTTTCTTAGAAGCTCTGCTCTCTTCTTTCGTTTCTGGTTTTGTTCCATCTAGTAACGCCTGTAAAAAAACTGATATAAATAATACTCTTTGTGGACTAGAGATCTTGTTGATTAATAAAGATTCATAAATTTCTTTATCGTTCTCCTCATCAAAGTCCGTATCTAAATCGAAAGCATCGTTGCTTTTATACCACTCGATGCTACTTCTATTTCTTTCTTTTCTTTCTTCCCTGCTTTTTTTCATTATGTTTTTCTTTTATCCAAGCTTTAGGAATTACATGACCCCACCACTTAAAATTATTTTTATCACACCACTCAGCTACTGTTGTCTTAGACTTAGGACCAATCTTTGTCTGGGGGTTTTGGAAAACAAACCGAATATCCCATGAAGGTTCTTGATCTCTTATTAACATATGTTTCTTTCTATCTGGTGCTAAGAATCTTCCCTTAAGTTCTATGATAATACCGTTAGGTAAAACAATATCAGGAAGATAAGTTCTATTAGTAGCGGGAACTATATAGTTTATCTTAAATGGCTCGTAAGAAAAGTCAACTGACCTCTCATCTAAGTCTTCACAGACTTTCGCTTCAAACTTAGAGCGAAATCTATAAGAAGACTTCATCAACTCTTGGCTCCTGTCTAACCTCTGTCAAATACTTAATACCGTTAGAGTACTTAAACCCTCTTAATCCTTTACCGTTGTTCGCATCCTGCCAACAATTAAGTTTAAAGTTACAGTACTGGCACCCTACAGCTAACTTCATGTTGCCACTCTTACCATCTGGTACAGCCTCATAACACTTAGGCGGTGGCTCATTAGACTTTAAGGATGTTTTTAAATTAGTAATCCTATCCTTTACGTTAATCATTTCCATACCGTGTACAGGCATTACCGCTATCTCTCCAGACTGTTTATCAATAACAATGAACGCAGCCTTATCTACTTTGTTAGCGTAAGCATATGCTGATAGCTGTCCTATGTAACCAAAGGGATCATTCTCAAAAAGAGTTTGATCTTTAAATTTCTTAAAACTAAATCCAGAAGCAGACTTAAAGTCCACTACCACATCATCTACTCTCGCATCTTGATGGCCCTTAACTCCCAATATGTTATGTTCTTTCTGTTGGTCTGTAACGCTATGCCCTGCTGTCTTACAGATAAGAACTAGTAGCTCTTCTAAAATAGAACCATAAAGGAATTTAATTAATAAAGAATACGGTAGGTCTTCTACCTCATCATCAGTGCGATTAATTTCATACCATAACTGTCTATCAGGTTTCCCTATATTAGACATACGAAGCCTGTCTCTTTTCTCATCTAAAGAATTGTTGCGAGAAAACGTAGAGGTGACCGCCTCTCTTACGTTATCCAAAAATATTTGGAGATCAGCTTCTGAGGGTTCAACAGTGGAGCGACTGCTGAACAGGGATTCAATATCAGAAATAAGATCATGTAAGTTTGGCATTGGTCACCTCTACTAGCTGGCAAGGTGAAAGGAGCAAATTCCTCACCAGCTTATCACTCTACTTTACTCAAACGGTATCGAATCTTCTGATACATATCCGTCATCGACAGATTGAAAATCCGAACCTGTTGAGTCAGCCCCACCTTCATAAGGAACTAACTCAACGACTTGAACACCTACTAATTCAAAGCCGTTCTTCCCTGCAACAGGGCCACGCTTGTACTCAAATGTTCTGAATGATGCGTTAACCTTAGAACCATTACCTACATTGGTTCCTGACATATCATTCATCTTACTATCAATGAGACGAGGTTTAGATTGTTCCTGTGCTTTAGGTCCAATCTCATTACGTTTTAACGTGACGTAATCTCCACGGTCATCGTCTGCATTTTTAATAGACATCTTCTGTGACTTTGCAATCTTAAGATTATCTTCATCAAGATTACATACATCAATTGACCACTGCTTCTTCTCAGGGTCAAAGTTATTAGAAGGCACTTCAAGCTTTGCCCACTTAGCTGTTCCAGAAATAATCATATCTTTTCGTTTCCTGTTCTGTTCCGAGACGTAACGCCACCTTTTGTATCAACAATGAGTATGGGTAGCGGCATACTCATATTCCTTCTACTCTCTTGAAAAGTTGTGTCAAGAAAATAATTCATTAATTGGTTTGAGATCCCTTATAATCATATTATAGCAGTCAGCCTTGACGATAAAACCGTTGTCCCCATTGGGATCTCCCTTCTTAAGGAAGGTGGCCTGTTTAAAATAATCTTTCTTAGGCATAGCTCCTAGTATCCAGCCCTTACTGTAGTCATTAAGTATACGTGTGAAGATATAATGGCTGCACTTTTGTTTAGGGTTACTGACTGAACACTCATAGTAATCTTTAGGTTTTACACTGGTGCGCTTGGTCTTAACATCTATTCTAAGATCGTCAAACTCAATATCATATTCATATGTATTATTGATACAACCTCTAGGCAAAGAGTTCATAACCATTATCTCACCCAAGAAGCCAGCCATATTACCTGCGCCTCGTGTAATAGAATTATTTATATGGCCCATGTCTGTAGACTTTTGATGAGCTTCTTTTACCCACTCCGATTTAATTAATATATCTTCCATCCTAATGGGTTTCCTTCCATGATGTACCAATCTTAGCTTCACTATCAAGTGGGCATTTTACATTAAGAACTTTTTCAGTAATCTTCATAGCTTCTTTTGTCAAGGAAGAAAATTTTCCAGCGTCCAGAATACTCACTTCAAATTGTACTTCATCGTGTATGTTAGCAACAGGGTGAGCGTTGAGCTTATGTTTTTCTGTGAGCTTACATATCTCTATCAACCACTGCTTACATATAATACTGCCAGCCCCTTGTAACAGTGTATTAAGGGCAGCGTGTTGGTGTCGTATGATTATCTGTCTACCATCAAGACCTATAATGTAGCCGTGATCTGTAGCTTGTTTAGTAATTCTTTCACGTAAGGTTGCAAGCTTGGGCAGGTTCTTAAGAAATCTTTTAATAAGTTTCTGTCCCTCTCTTGCACCACCATTAACAATCGAACCTATCTTTGCAGGGCCAGCCCCATAAAGAAAAGCATAGATGAAAGTCTTGGCTTGATCACGATCTGTTAAACCCGCTGCTCTCATGTTAGCTGTGTGTATGTCACCGCTTAAGACTTCGTTAGTAAAATCTTTATCGTTCATGTAGTGGGCAAGACAACGTAGTTCTAATCCAGAAGCATCAGCCCCTACAAGTTTGTATTTCTTTTTGTCTTCAATGCACCATAGCTCTCGACACTCCTTGCCATAAGGAGAATAAGAAGCAGGTACTTGGGCCATGTTGGGACTGTTGTGGCTCATGCGTCCCGTGATAGTTCCGATAGTTCTGACCTTGCCATGCACTCGATTTGTAGCTGGGTCCATTGCTTCAATCCATGACTTAACCTGTGCTAACCTCTTATTAACTAAGAATAATTCTTGAAAATCTTTAGCTATAGGAACGTCACATTCTTGAAGAGTCTTTTCATTTATGATTGGTAGATTGGTCTTCGCTGTAAACTGTGATGGCTTCCAACCCAACGCTAATAATTTCTCACCAATCTGCTGCCGACTGTTAGGATTAAACGGTTCGTACTTAGTCTTCGTTACCAGCTTTATTTCTTTCGGTGGAAACATATTAATTAATTTATTAGAGATGTCCGTAGATTTTTCTTGGAGCGTAGCAAGAAGACTTGATGCCTTCATCTCATTAAAATAGAAACCATTTTTAATTTGTATGTTAATGAGATGAGCAACTAAATGTTCCATCTCTATAGAGAACTTTGAGAACCCCTCAAGATCTTTTACAAGCTGAAGGTATAGCTCGTGGGTTACATCTACATCCCTGATGCAATACTTAATCATCTTATTACTTAGACCAGAGAAGTCCTCAAAAAATATTTTAGGGTAGGATAGTTGTTCTCCCCACGCCGCAAGGCTATGCCCCTCTTCCCGTACAGGATTAGCTAACCTTGAGTAGACAAGGGTATCAATAATTTTACTAATAGGTATCTCAATCTTTAGTAAATCGTAGAGGACAGGGACATCAAAGCCTATGCCGTTGTGCATAATAATTTTATCATACTTACTTAGAAACTCTCCACACTCGTCAAGATTCTGATAAGTATCTGTAGTGTCGCATGTAAAGACAGTGATGAAGTGTGAATCAATATCTTTACACGCAACTACAAATATCTTATCGGGATTGAACCCGTTAGTTTCTATGTCGAGAACAAGTTTCTTAGTCATTAGACATCATGTCTGAAACAAGATGACTAAAGGGGCAGAAAGGTTCCCAATTTAATTCTTCATTTGCTTTAGTCGGGTCACCTAATAGATAGTTAACTTCAGAAGGACGGTAAAATTCAGGGTTAACTTTTACTATCGTGTCTCCACTATCAGCCAAAGAAACTGTAAAATTTTCACCCTCTCCCTTAAAAGATATATCAGGAAAATCAGGATACCTTTCATGTACCCATAAAAAACTCTGTTGTAGAAAGTCAAACACACTATGAGATTCTCCTGTGGCAATAACATAATCATCACCTTTTCTTTTCTGAAGCATTAAGTACATTGCCCTGACGTAATCTTCAGCGTGACCCCAATCACGTCGCGCATTTATGTTGCCTAACTCAAGAACAAACTTAGAATCTTTAGAGGTATGACCCCACTCAGAAAGTATTTTCTTTAAACCATTTGTAATTTTCTTAGTAACAAATTCATCACCTCGTAGGGGACTTTCATGGTTAAACAAAATACCGCATGAGATGTGGAGATCATAAGCTTCCCTGTAGTTAACACAACTATGATGAGCAAACGCTTTCGCTGTACCGTAAGGACTGCGCGGATTAAATTTTGTTAGCTCTGATTGTGGCGGCTTTGATTCACCAAACATTTCTGATGTAGATGCCTGATACATACGACAACTGGTATCATAATTTCTTATATACTCTAGGAGATTAACAACTGCTAGTCCGTTTGTAAAAGCTGTGGTCATAGGTAGATCAAAGCTTGCTCCTACAAAACTCATCGCAGCAAGATTATATATTTCATCTGGTTTAACTTCTTTTAGGATACGAAGAGTAGTTTCCCATTCGTTTAGATCCCCTATGTGTAGAGTAATCTTATCCATAATATCAAAATATTCTAAGCGGTAGGTATTATCAACACTGCTCCGCTTAACAAGGCCATGCACTTCATAATTATTAAGTAGTAGAAAACGAGCAAGATACGCACCATCTTGTCCTGTTATTCCTGTTATGAAAGCTACCTTCTTAACTTGCCATCTTGTTTTCATAATGTTCTATACACTCCTGTATCTGATTTGTATAGCGATGTGGACTTACAAGTTTCACATATTCTGAGATGCTTCTCAAGAATTTTTTCTTCTAAGCAACACAAACACTTACGTTTTTTTAATCCCTTACGGTCAAGCTCTTCATCACTAAGCTCGATTTTATTTTTATTACGATGTCTAGACTTAGAGCCGTCACACTTACCTGCTCTCCACTTGACACCTTGAACCATGTTCCTCGTTATCTCTTGGTTATATTTTTTACTGAGAAAGTCAGCTACTTCACGGCCCGTAAAACCTTTCTCCGACATATCAAGAATATCTTTGTTAAGAAGCTCCGTGCTTATCATGTCTCGCTCCTTAGAAAATCGCTGGAGAATATATCAGCATCACTTGAACCCGTATCCATCACAGGTGTCTCGCCTTCCTCGTCTTCAAAAGGATTGCTTGTTTCATAGATACGGCCTGTCCCTTCACGGTCATAGAAGAGATAAGCGCACGGTCCTGTGTCACCAGAGAACCTGTTCTTAAGCACACGCACTGTACTGGTGTTGCGTATGGTGAGATCATCGTGCTGACTGTTACGTTCCACACCAATCACCATGTCACTAAGCTGACCAATACCCGCTGTTCCTCTGAGGTGAGAAAGAGATATGTTAGAACCTTCTTCGTGACCGTTACCGCTTACACGTTTGAGGTGGGTAACGATTCCTAAATGGATATCTAATTCTTTTACAAGCTGTGTCAGCTTAGTCATAATCTCATCAAGAGCACGACGCTCATCACCATGTTCCTGAGAAGACACAATGATAGAGATGTGGTCGATGAATATAAACTTACAGTCCTCACCTTTGGCTAGGTGTCGGACGTTGTAGAGTATCTTATCAATACCCCATGATCCAAAGTGATCAAGTAGGAAGAGCCTACGATTGTTCTTCAGACGATCAAAGGTAGACTGTAGTTCTTCTTCACTACACTCAACATCAGGAAGATGTATGGGCCTGTTCATATCAAGACCACACAAAGCCATAGCAGTTTTCTTTGGTGTCTCCTCAAGAAACATCATACCAATATTATACTCAGTCTTTTGTAAAAGATCGTAAACAATCTCCCGTAAGATACTGCTCTTACCCTGACCACTGCCAGCAGTGTAGGTACATAGCTCACCTACTCGCATACCGTAGGTCATGTCATTAAGACCTGCCCAAGGGTAAGGAACAGATAACACATCGTCCTTGGTGTTGAGGATATCCCACATGTCGGAGAAGCAGACAATACCATCAGGGGTATAGGTCTTCTGGTTCCACCATGTATCGGTAAAGAGTTTCTGCTTATTATTTTTTAAATAATCACTAGCGTCTTTGTAATCTTCAAGCGTTACAAGTTTAGCTACGCCCGGTGGGAATAGATTAGCAACGTCATCTGTTGCTTTCTTCCCTGCTTTGTCATTATCAAAGCAAAGAACAACATTCTCAAACTGAGATAGATAACTAATGTTTTTCTTACAGTCGCGTAACGCTGTGCTTGCAGACTTAACTGATACAACAGGCCACTTAGATCCTAACATCTGATAAGCAGCAAGGGCATCAAGCTCACCCTCGACAATGGTAATAAACTTACCAGCCTGATTAAATAAGTTCTGTCCAAACAACAGTGCTGAGTTGATATCCCCTTCAGTGCTGAAAGACTTGTCATCAACCACACGTATCTTGTTAGCGATGTGCTTATTGTTTTTATCTACGTAATGATAGATATGCTTAGTAATTTTATCTTTAGTACTAAGACATTTCACTCCGTACTTACGACAGGTATCAACATTAATATTACGATCACTGATACCTATAAAATCTCCCTTGTCAGCCAAGGCAGTATTCCAATTATTTGTTGTGCTCACGGGTACAGTAGCTCCTTCCGTATGTGCATGGTTACTAGGAAAATATTTATTACAACTAAAACAATACCCATGACCATCAGAGTAGGTAGTGTAGGCATCACTTGAATCCCCACAAGGACACGGTATATGTCTTTTAAGAACAGTCGAGGGTTCTCTATCCAAGTTTACATCCCTCCATTATTTGTATTCATAACTGTAATTATACTCTGCATCAAGCGATGCCCAATGTGACTCATAAGCATGGTCCCAATTTAAGCAATCTCCTGTTGCTACATCACGATTAGCAAGGGATTTAGCCCAATGATCTAAGCTGGGTTCATGGTTTAAGGGTAGTTCTTCTTGAAAGCATGTCATCATTGGTTAGCTCCTAATTTACATCCCTCCATTAACCTGTCTCTAATCCATAGAAAATCATATCCTAAATTATGAGGATGGGTAGGGATAGGAGACAAATAAAACTTGTAGTCTTTTTCAAGAATAGTTTTCCACTCACCAGACTTTGTATCAAGATAAGCAATACAATCCCATTGCATTTCTATACAGTCTGCTTCAATCCAGTATTGGCGAACAGTAAGTTCTTCTTCAGAAGATAATAATTCATCTCGTAGGTGAATATATACACTCATTAATTGCTCCTTCTTTAACAGTTGTTAACAGATATTATTAATAATATTTATAACATTACTGCTAACAACTGTTAACAGTGTCGATCAACAACTGCCGACATCTCTAGCATCCGGTCCTCGAAACGGTCAAGCGGTTTTTTGGGGTGCGTCGGGCGGTGCGACGATTTGTCGCAGTGTGGGATGTTCTTGGGGTGCGTCGGGAGAAGGGGGGGGTGTATAAAAATAAAAAAAATAATAATAATAAAAATAAACCCCCTTGACAATATTATCGTTAAATGCCAAGGGGTTAAGTATTTATTCCATACTTAGGGTAGGGCTTCCCCAGCTTACGTTTTTATCTTCGATAACTCTAATATCTTTAACGTCCTCATAGTCGCTA
>TARA_R110002020_G_scaffold14225_11_pt1 | contig 11311 bp, 12 predicted proteins | sample TARA_R110002020 | Tara Oceans TARA_R110002020 (sample SAMEA4396489) | marine metagenome | biome: Westerlies Biome; feature: [MES] marine water layer (ENVO:01000295) within the mesopelagic zone...; material: water (ENVO:00002006), including particulate matter (ENVO:01000060) such...
AGATACGGTATGCATTCGCTCCTGGACCCACCGAAGTTACGCCTGGCTCATCACCTCATCGTGAGGCGATCCGTTCAGGCGTTCAAGACGGCGTCGACCTCGGCCCGGCTTGGCGGCTTGCAGCCCTTGCGACCGCAATTGATGCCCGCCACCACCGCGCCAAATTGCAGCATTTCCGCCAGCCCGACATTGTCAAGGGCCTTGAGAGCCCCCGGCTTGAGCAGGTCACGTTCATCCAGCCAGGACAGTATGCCGGCCATCAGGCTATCGCCAGCGCCCACCGTGTCGCCAAAGACCGGCGGCGCATAGATCGCCGCCTGCGCCTTCCCCGTGGCGGTGAAAGCGCGGGAGCCCTTCTCACCCAGCGTGATCACCACCAGTTCGCAATGCGGACGCGCCAGCAGCTCGGCAGCGTGCTGCTCGATTGATTTGGCACTGTCGAGGGCGTCGAGATCTTCTTCTGACATCTTCACCACATGGGTGAGATCGAGGAAGGTCGACAGCCGCGCCTTGTAGCCAGTAAAGTCGTCGATCAGGCTGGGTCGCACATTGGGGTCCATCGAAATGGTCGCCCCTTTGGCAATGGCCGCCTGCACCACCTGCAGCCACTGCTCGGCTTCATCCGGCTTGATCGGGCAGAAGCCGCCGATCTGATAGAGCTCAAGCTGCGCCGGCAGCGCGGCAATGGCTTTGGCAGCATCGATCGCGCCATCGGCCGCGCGGTAGAAGCCATAGCGGGCATTGTGATTGCTGTCGAAATTGATCACCGCCAGCGTGGTATATTCCGGCACGCGCTCGGGCAGCAGCGCCGTCACGCCGGCATCATTCAACGGCCCCAGCAGATAGTCGCCGAAGGCATCTGCCGAGATCGGGCACAAAAAGCCGGTCGCATTGCCCAGCTTTGCCAGCGCAATGGCGCAGTTATAGGGGGAGCCGCCCGGATGGGCCGTCATGACGATCTGGTTCTCGCCGTCGCGCCCGGTCAATCGGCCGTCAGGCAGGGCCACTTCGGCCTTCAAATCGATGAGGCTTTCGCCACCCACCACAAACATGCACCGTCCTCCCCGCCAGACCTGCGCTTGGCGCAGCTGGCAGCGACATAGCATTTTTGCGCGCTTTGTCACCAGCCGCGGGTATCTTTCATCCTGCGCGACGCCGTTACGGTTGACCTTGCCGGTTTATCCTGCTCAATCCTCAATGATCGGGCTCCAAATGGGATCAACACCAGCGAGCCGCCAAGGGGACAAGGGAGGACCAGCAGTTGCAATTTCTTGCCTGGATTGTCAGGGCCATCAGTGCGCTTAACAGGATAGTGGGCGAAACCCTCTCCTGGCTGGCCCTTGCCTGCGTATTGGTATGCTTTACCGTCGTGGTGCAGCGCTATTTCTTCAACACCTCGACGCTGTGGGTGCAGGACCTCTATGTCTGGCTCAGCGGCGCCATGTTTACCGGTGTTGCCGGCTTTGCCCTGTTGCGCGACGATCATGTGCGCGTCGACATTTTCTATCGTCCGGCGCCGCTGCGGCGCAAGGCCATGGCCGATCTCTTCGGCGTGCTCTTCTTCCTGCTCCCCTTCATCTACGTCGTCTTCCAATACGCCTATCCGGCAGTGGCCCGCTCCTGGGGCTATTACGAGGGCTCGAGCAATATCGGCGGCATGCCCGGCCTGTTCATCCTCAAGAGCTTCATCATCGTCTTCTGCGTCCTGGTCGGCCTGCAGGGCCTGGCCATGGCGCTGCGGGCCATTCTGGTGCTGGCCAATCGTGAAGAACTGCTGCCCGATCATCTGCGCTATGGCGCCAACGACGCCAAGGAAGCCCATTGATGGACCCGATCCTGCTCGGTGAAATTCTCGCCGCCTTGATGTTTGTCGGGGTCATCGGTGTGCTCATGCTGGGCTTTCCGGTGGCCTTTTCGCTGGCCGGCACCGCCCTGATCTTCGGCCTCGTCGGCTGGTGGCTGGGGGTCTATGACCCCTCCAATTACGGCTCGCTGGCCGGTCGCTATATCGGCCTGATGACCAATGAAGTGCTGGTGGCGGTGCCTCTCTTTGTCTTTATGGGCGTAATGCTCGAGCGATCTGGCATTGCCGAGCAATTGCTGCTGACCATGGGCAAGCTGTTCGGCAATCTGCGCGGCGGCCTTGGCCTGTCAGTGATCCTCGTCGGCGCCCTGCTGGCCGCCTCGACCGGCGTGGTCGGCGCCACCGTCGTCACCATGGGCCTGATCTCGCTGCCCGCCATGCTGCGCGCCGGCTATGATCCCAAGCTGGCGACCGGCGTCATCTGCGCTTCGGGCACGCTGGGCCAGATCATCCCGCCCTCGACCGTGCTGATCTTCATGGCCGACATCCTTTCGGGCATCAATGCCCAGGTGCAGATGGAAGCCGGCAATTTCGCCCCCGAACCCGTTTCGGTCGGCGCGCTGTTTGCCGGCGCCATCATTCCCGGCCTGCTGCTGGTGGGCCTTTATGCCAGCTGGGTAGTCTTCAAGGCCATTACCGACCCCAAATCCTGCCCGGCCACCCCGGTGCCCGAGGCTCAAAAAGCCGGCCTGATGCGCGAAGTCTTCGTCGCGCTAGTGCCCCCATTGTTGCTGATCCTGGCCGTGCTGGGCTCGATCCTGGCCGGCATTGCCACCCCGACTGAAGCCGCCTCGGTGGGCGCCATCGGCGCCATGGTACTGGCCGCCCTGCGCGGCCGGCTGGGCCTGTCGATCCTGCGCCAGGCCGTGGTCTCGACCGCCACCATCACCTCCATGGTCTTCATCATCCTGTTTGGGGCGGCGGTATTTTCCATCGTCTTCCGCATGATGGGCGGCGACAATCTGGTGCATGAATTCCTCTCGGCCATGCCGGGCGGTGCCATCGGCGCCACCATCATCGTCATGCTGATCATGTTCCTGCTCGGCTTCATCCTCGACACTTTCGAGATCATCTTCATCGTCATCCCGATCACCGCGCCCGTACTCTTGGCCCTGGGTGTCGATCCGATCTGGCTGGGCGTCATGGTGGGCGTCAATCTGCAGACCAGCTTTCTGACCCCACCCTTTGGCTTTGCCCTGTTCTACCTGCGCGGCGTTGCGCCGCGCGGTGTCAGCACCGGCATGATCTACAGGGGCGTCATTCCCTTTGTGCTGCTGCAGATAACAGGCCTGTTCCTGCTCTTTGCCTTTCCCGACCTGATCACCTGGCTGCCCAGGCTGATCTACAATTAGCGCAAGCAAAAGGCCCGGGGATTTTCCCGGGCCTTTCTTCTTATCGTCGGCAGCGATCAGGTGTACTTGATGTACTTTTCGCGGGCCACCAGATAGGGCATGTCGGTACCTTCGGTGCGCTGGCGCAGCAGGTTGAAGGCCGAAACGAAGCTTTCGGCCGCTTCCTTGGTCAGCGCGTCGCCGCCTTCGCGGATTTCCGCAATCAGCTCCATCGATGCCTTGGCACCGGCTTCGATGATCTCCTCGGGGAAGCGGCGCACCTGCACGCCATGCTCGGAGACCAGCGCATTGAGCGCGCGCGGATCATTGGCATACATGTCCGAGGCGACCTGATCGTAGGACGACTGGGCAGCCAGGCGCACGATTTCCTGCAGGTCTTCGGGCAGTTCGGCAAACTTGGCCTTGTCGACCACCACTTCGGTGGCCAGGCCCGGCTCGACAAAGCTCGGGAAGTAGTAGTTCTTGGCGATCTGGTAAAAGCCCAGCGCCAGATCGTTATAGGGGCCGACGAATTCAGCGGCATCGAGCGTACCCGACTGCAGCGCGGCAAAGATTTCGCCGGCAGCAAGGTTGGTCACCGACGCGCCCAGCTTGCCCCAGACCTGGCCACCCAGGCCGGGCGTGCGGAAGCGCAGGCCCTGGATATCGGCAACACCGGTCAGTTCATTGCGGAACCAGCCGCCGGCCTGCGTGCCGGTATCGCCGGACAGGAAGCCCTGCACGCCGAACTGGTCATAGACCTTGTCCCAGATTTCCTGGCCACCGAGATAGCGCACCCAGGCGGTGAGCTCGCGATTGGTCATGCCGAACGGCACGCCGGTGAAAAAGCTCAGGGCCTGGCTCTTGTTCTGCCAGTAATAGGGCGTGCCATGGCTCATTTCGGCCGAGCCATCGATCACCGCATCCAGCGCCTGCAGGCCTGGTACCATTTCACCGGCCGCGAATACCTGCACGGTCAGGCGCCCGCCCGATGCCTTGGTGATCCGATCGGCCAGGGTCTGCGCGCCAACGCCGAGACCTGGAAAGTTCTTGGGCCAGGTGGTGACCATGCGCCAGGTGATATTGCCCTGGGCAAGCGCCGGGGCAGCCAGCGTCGTGGCAGCCGCAGCACCAATCGTGGCGGCCGAAGCCGTCTTGAAGAATTCGCGTCTTTTCATTCTATTCCTCCGTGAGCTACCGGCGTTTTGTCGGCAGCGCCGGTGTCGCTTGTCGCCCTCTCCCAGACGATGCGCACCAGTTGGCGCTACCAAAGCAATGTACCACCCTCCTGTCCAGCCTCTTGTCGGCCGACCCACCATTCTGTCCGGGCAACATTTTTATCCAGCCATGGGATTAAAGCGAAACGGCCGGTGTTGATTGCCATGAGGACCGCACACGCGGCCCTCCCAACCGAGGAGATCACCATGCAGATCCGTACCATCCTGACCGGCCTTGCCGCGCTTGCCTTCCTGAGCATGCCCGCTTTGGCGGAAGACTATCTGGGCGGCACCGTCAAGACCGCCGATATTGGCGGCAAGAGCGTGCTCACCGATGCCAATGGCATGACACTCTACACCTTCGACAAGGACACCAAGGGCGATGGCAAAAGCGTCTGCAATGGCGACTGTGCCGTCAAGTGGCCGCCCCTGGTTGCCGATGCCGATGCCAAGGCCGAAGGCGACTTCACCATCGTGACCCGTGACGATGGCACCACGATGTGGGCTCATGACGGCTGGCCGCTGTATTACTGGTTTGAAGACATGGCTGCCGGCGACACCAAGGGTGACGGCGTCGGTGGCGTCTGGCATCTTGCCGTCGATTAATCCGGACAGTTAGTTCATGGACCAGTTCCTCGACCAGGTCGAAGCCAGCGTTCCAGCCCTGCGGCGCTATGCCCGGGCGCTGACGCGCAATATCGACCTGGCCGATGACCTGGTGCAGGATTGTCTGGAGCGCGCCATTGCCAAGCGCGGCCTGTTCCGGCCCACCGGTCCGGTCCGCGCCTGGCTCTTTACGCTTCTGCTCAACCTTTATCGCAACGGCCTGCGCTCCTCCCATCGACGGGGCGAGCAGGTCGACATCGAGACCGTTCCCGAATATGCAATACCCGCTCCCCAGCCGGGCCATCTGGCGCTCGCCGAAATGGCACGCGCCATCGAGACCCTGCCCGTCGAGCAGAAGGAGGCCCTGCTGCTGGTCGCGCTTGAAGGCTTTTCGTACCAGGAGGCCGCCGACATCCTGCACATTCCCATTGGCACGCTGATGAGCCGTCTGGGCCGCGCCCGTGCCGCCTTGCGCCTGTTGACCGGAACCCCGGCCGAGCCGCATCTGAGGACGGTCAAATGAACGCGATCACCCGCGACACGCTGATGGCCTATGCCGATGGCCAGCTGGCCGAGAACGACCGTCTCGCCGTCGAGGCCTATCTGCTGGCCAATCCCGAGGCGGCCTCAGAAATCGCCCTGTTCCAGCGCCAGAACGACGCCATAAGGACGCTGTTCGACCCCGCCGGCGCCGAACCGGTGCCCGCCCGCCTGCAGCCGCGCCGCATTGCTGCCGAGACCGGCCACAACCGCACCCGCTCCCGGTGGCGGGCGATCGCCGCGATCCTGCTGGTCGGCCTCGGACTGGGCACGGGCTGGATTGCGCGCCCGCTGCTCGATAGCCCGCCAGCCAGCGCCACCCTGATAGCCGATGCGGTCAATGCCCACACCGTCTATGTCGCCGAGAACCGCCATGCCGTGGAAGTCGGCAGCGACGACAGCGAGCATCTCTCGACCTGGCTGTCCAACCGGCTCGACACGACGCTGGGCATGCCGAACCTTGATGCGCTCGGCTTTACCCTGGTGGGCGGTCGCCTCTTGCCCGGCGAGCCCGAGACCGGCGGTCGCGCCGCTCAGCTGATGTATGAAAATACCGAACAGCAGCGCGTCACCATCTATGTCACGGCCGCCCTGCCCGATGGCCAGCCGACATACCAGTTCGCGTCCCAGGCCGGCGCCGAGGCTTTCTACTGGGCCAATGGCCGCATTACCTGCACCGTTGTCGGCACGCTGCCAGAGCCAGAGATGAAGGCTGTGGCCGGCTCGGTCTATGCCCAGCTTACCGAGGGCGATGTCAGCGCCAGCCGGCTCTATCGGGGATAGGCTAGCGGGGTAACGGCGCGTTGCGCGGCGGAATGTCGTTGGAATAGATATTGTGCAGCCCGACATTGGTGATATCGCGCTCGCCGCACAGCGCCATGGTGGTATCGAGCTCTTTTTTGATGATGTCGAGCACGCGGGTAACGCCCGCTTCCCCGCCCGCCCCCAGACCATAGAGCATGGGCCGGCCGATAAAGGTGCCCTTGGCGCCATAGGCCAGCGCCTTAAGCACGTCCTGGCCGCTGCGAATCCCGCTGTCGAGATAGACTTCGGTCCTGTGGCCGACGCGCTCGACGATTTCGGGCAGGACACGAATGGTCGATGGCGCGCCATCGAGCTGACGACCGCCATGGTTGGAAACCACGATGGCATCGGCGCCATTGTCCACCGCCGCCTGTGCATCATCGGCATCGAGCACGCCCTTGACGATGACCGGACCGCCGAAGCGCTCCTTCACCCAGGCCACGTCGGCCCAGTTCAGCGTCGGGTCGAACTGGCTGGCCGTCCAGGCTGACAGCGACGCCAGGTCGTGGTCGCCCCCGACATGACCGACAATATTGCGGAAGGTGTGGCGCTTGGTGCCCAGCATGCGCGCACACCAGATCGGGTGCTGCAGCATCTGCCAGAGCGAATAGGCGTTGAATTTGGGCGGGGTGGAGAGGCCGTTATGGATATCCTTGTGCCGCTGGCCCAGGATCTGCAGATCCATGGTCAGCACCAAAGCCGAGCACTTGGCCGCCTTGGCCCGGTCGATCAGCCGCTCGATAAAGCCGCGGTCGCGCATGACATAGAGCTGGAACCAGAACGGGGCGCTGGTATTTTCGGCAATATCCTCGATCGAGCACACGGCCATGGTCGACAGGGTAAAAGGAATGCCGAACTTCTCCGCCGCCCTGGCCGCCTTGATCTCGCCATCGGCAATCTGCATGCCCCCGGTCGCCGCGGGGGCTATGGCCACCGGCATGGCGATGGTCTTGCCCAGCATCTGCGTCTTGAGATTGCGCCCCTCAAGGTTCACCGCGACCTTTTGCCGAAGGCTGATCTTGTTGAAATCGCTCTCATTGGCGCGATAGGTGCCTTCGGTATAGCTGCCCGAATCGGCATATTCGAAGAACATCTTGGGCACGGCACGCTGCGCCGCGCGCTTCATCTCATCGACGGTGAGGATCTTGGCGAGATTGGGCATGAGCGGGCTCCTGAGCTGCGCCTGCCCTAGCAACTAACATGTTAGTCGTCAATTGGCAGATGGATGCGCCAGAGCGCCGCCTGAGAAGCGGTTGTCACCAACGAGCGGACCCCGCGATGACGGTCGTCCCTGAGTAAGGCTGTGTCCAATAAGCCGAGGGCGGGCATTGCCAGAACGGGCTTGCCGCCCCGGCCCTGTTCCCGTCAAATGCCGGCAAAGGGAGAAATACCATGGCAAGTGGCAACGAAACGCTCGAAATCATCGACAGGCGCTTCAAGGACCTGACCATCGGCACGGCTGTGCTCGAAACGCTCTATGACGACTGTGTCTGGGCCGAGGGCCCGGTCTGGTTTGCCGATGGTCACTTCCTGCTCTGGAGCGACATTCCCAATAACCGCATGCTCAAATTCGTGCCCGGCCTGGGCGTCACGCCCTTCCGCACCCCGTCCAATTTCATCAATGGCAATACCCGCGACCATCAGGGGCGGCTGATCTCCTGTTCGCATGGCGCCCGCGCCGTGCTGCGCACCGAGCCCGATGGCAGCATCACCACCTTGGTGGATTCCCATCAGGGCAAGCGGCTCAACTCGCCCAATGACGTCGTGGTCAAGTCCGACGGCACGATCTGGTTCACCGATCCGCCCTATGGCATCCTGAGCAATCATGAAGGCTACCAGGCCGACCAGGAGCAGGCCGGCTGCTATGTCTATCGCTTCGATCCGGCGGATGGATCGCTCAGCGTCGTGGCCGACGATTTTGCCAAGCCCAATGGCCTGGCCTTCTCGCCAGACGAGAGCGTGCTCTATATTTCCGATACCGGCCAGAGCCATGATCCGGACTGGCCGGCCCAGATCCGCCAGTTTGCCGTGACCGGCGCCAGGCTGACCCAGCCAAAGGTCTTTGCCGATATCGATTCCGGCCTGCCCGACGGCTTCCGGCTCGACAGCGATGGCAATATCTGGACCAGCGCCGGATTGGGGGTCAATGTCTATGACCCCGCAGGCACATTGCTGGGCCGCATCAAGACCGGCGCCAAGACGGCCAATGTGACCTTTGGCGGGCCCATGCGCAATCGGCTCTACATCACCGCCAGCCAGTATCTTTTCGCCATCGACGTCAGCGCCACCGGATTGCAGCGTCCCTAGCGAATAACCTGACCAAGACATATCAACCTGCTATGACGGCATTGGCCCGCCTTCCATCGGAATAGTCTATTGACCGACCATGATACCGAGACCACGCCCGCAGAGCAGCTCCTCGACACGCCGGATCTGGCCGAAGCGCTGGAAAGCGACCGCTTCAAGCAGTTTCTCGACCACGTGCCCTTTGGCATAGCGGTTGCCATACTGCACCCCACCGAAAAGCTCGATTATACCAATCTGGAATTCGAGCGTCTGATCGGCACGCCAGCGGAACATCTGCATGGCAAGCCCTGGGACATGCTGCCGCCCAATGCTGTCGCCGAGGACAATGGCGAGCCGCTGAGCCAGGCTGTCGCCCTGCGCGATGACTATATCGGCACCTTTTTGATCAGGCGCGACGCCGACGAGATCAGCGTCGATGTATGGTCCAATATTATCGCCGATGACGAGGGCAAGCCGGCCTATCGCCTGGTGGCGCTGGCAGAAGCGGCCACCCGGCTGCAGGAAGCCGATCTCAAGGCCCAGGTCCAGGAAAAGGACACGTTGCTGCGCGAACTGCAGCACCGGGTCAAGAACAACCTGCAGATGATCACGGCGCTGATCCGCCTTGAGGCGCGGGGCATGCCCGACGATACCAGCGCCCTGCCCTTTCAGCGGCTGGCAGGGCGCATCAGCGCCCTGGCCCTGCTCTACCAGTCGCTGTCTGAAGACGGCCAGTCGGAAATTGTCGATCTGGGCAGCTATCTTACCCAGGTTGCCTCGGCCGTGATGGCGGCCCATGCCGTGGAAGGCATCCGCCTCAACCTGCAGGTGGATAGCTGGCCGGTCTCGATCAACGTGGCCATGCCGACCGGCCTGGTGGTCAACGAGGTGATGATCAACGCCCTCAAATATGCCTTTGAGGGACGCGAGCAGGGTACGATCACGCTGCAATCGCTGGTGGATGACAATGGCTGCCAGGTCATGATTTCCGATGACGGCGTGGGCATGGCGGACGGCGCCATCTGGCCCAAGCCGGGCAAGCTGAGCGCGCTCATCGTCCATTCGCTGGGCCAGAATGCCAAGGCCAAGGTCAGTGTCGTTTCCGGGCCGGGCAAGGGGCTCACGGTCTCGATCTTTTTCGCTCGCGCCGATGCGCAGGCGGCCGACTAATCAGACCGCCATGAGCCCGTCGGTCACCGCTTTCATCAAACGTCATCTGCAGCTATTGCCGGTGCCCGGCCTGCCATCCATTCGGCTTTATGCCAGCCATGCCGGCAGCCGTCTGTCCCAGCTCGCCGACCCCGATGATCCCGACCCGCCGCCGCCCTACTGGGCCTTTGCCTGGGCCGGCGGGCTGGCGCTGGCCCACTACCTGGCCGAGCAGCCCCATCTTGCCGCCGGCCGGCGCATACTCGATCTGGGCGCCGGATCGGGCCTGGTCGGCATTGCCGCGGCACAGGCGGGGGCCACGGTATGGGCGGCCGAGATCGACCCGCATGGCCGGGCCGCCATCACCCTCAATGCCGCCGCCAATGGCGTGGCGATCAGCCTACGCGAAATTGATCTGGACGGGCCTGCGCCGGCCCATTGCGATGTGATCGTTGCCGGCGACGTCTTCTACAATGCCGAGGTCGCCGCGAGCATGCTGCCCTTCCTGCAGCGCTGCCAGGATGCCGGCATTGATGTGCTGATCGGCGATCCCGACCGGCGCGATCTGCCCATTACCCGGCTCGAACGGGTGGCGAGCTATCCGGTCGGCGACGTGGGCGATGCGCGCGACAAGGCCGAGCGGCGCGGCGCGGTCTACCGTCTGCGCAGACTATGACTGCCTGCGGAAGGTGCTGAACTGGAATTTCTGCACGGCACCGCTGGGCGTGACATGATCGTGCTGGCGCTGCCCGATACAGACAAAACCGTTGCCGAGCAGACGGCTCAGGCTCTGGCTGTCGTGCTGGATCACCTGCAGACCGCTGCACTTTTCCGGGCCGCCCGGGGCAAAGGTACCGATGATGGCCACGCCGCCCACGGGCAGCGCCTGCCGCAGCGCATCACCATAGGCAGCCTGATCGTCTGCCTCGGTCAGGAAATGCAGCGCCGCCCGGTCATGCCAGAAGTCATAGGACCGTGTGGGGCGCCAGGTGGTGACATCTGCAACAATCCATTCGACGGCGGCGTCGGCGCCGACACGGCTGCGGGCCGTCTCCAGCGCGGCCGAAGACAGATCGAGCACGCTGACCTCTTTCTGGCCGCGCGCCAGCAGGGCATCGACCAGCCGCGAGGCACCCCCGCCAATGTCGATGATGGCTTGCCCCGTCGTCAGTCCACTCGCGTCCAGCAGCCCCAGGGACAGCGCGGGGCTTTCCTCAAACCAGCTGACGGCGTCTTCCGCCTTGGTCGTATAAACCTGCTGCCAATGGCCTTGCCGCGGCGTCGTCACATTGTTGCTCCCACCTGCCAGGGCACGAATTCATTGTCGCCATAGCCCAGGGCCTCGGACTTGGTGGGCGCGCCCGAGGCGGTCTTGAGGATGAGGTCGAAAATCTCGCGCCCCTTGTCCTCGATTGAAACGCCCTCGACGATATCGCCGCAATTAATGTCCATGTCCTCGGTCATGCGCGCATACATGTCCGAATTGGTCGCCAGCTTGATCGAGGGCACCGGCT
>TARA_R110002020_G_scaffold47651_3_pt1 | contig 11304 bp, 10 predicted proteins | sample TARA_R110002020 | Tara Oceans TARA_R110002020 (sample SAMEA4396489) | marine metagenome | biome: Westerlies Biome; feature: [MES] marine water layer (ENVO:01000295) within the mesopelagic zone...; material: water (ENVO:00002006), including particulate matter (ENVO:01000060) such...
CCTCACGTCAGCGACGGCTCGGGTCGCTCAGAAAAACGCCTGGATGCCGGTCTGGGCGCGGCCGAGGATCAGGGCGTGGACGTCGTGGGTGCCCTCGTAGGTGTTGACGGTTTCGAGGTTCTGGGCGTGGCGCATGACGTGGTATTCGGCCTGGATGCCGTTGCCGCCGTGCATGTCGCGCGACTGGCGGGCGATGTCGAGCGCCTTGCCGCAATTGTTGCGCTTGACGAGCGAGATCATCTCCGGCGCGAAGCGGCCCTCGTCCATCAGCCGCCCGACGCGCAAGCTACCCTGCAGCCCCAGCGCGATCTCGGTCTGCATGTCGGCCAACTTCTTCTGGAACAGCTGCGTGCCGGCGAGCGGCTTGCCGAACTGGTGGCGGTCGAGGCCGTATTGGCGCGCGCGGTGCCAGCAATCTTCGGCCGCCCCCATCACGCCCCAGGAAATGCCGTAGCGCGCCCGGTTGAGGCAGCCGAACGGGCCCTTGAGGCCGGAGACGTTGGGCAGCAGCGCCTCTTCGGAGACCTCGACATTGTCCATCACGATCTCGCCGGTGATCGAGGCGCGAAGCGAGAGCTTGCCGCCGATCTTGGGCGCGGTGAGCCCCTTCATGCCCTTTTCCAGCACGAAGCCGCGGATCTCGTTGCCGTGCGATTCCGACTTGGCCCAGACCACGAAGACATCGGCGATCGGCGCGTTGGAGATCCACATCTTCGAACCGGTGAGCACGTAGCCGCCGTCGGTCTTCTTGGCGCGGGTCTTCATGCCGCCGGGATCGGAGCCGGCGTCGGGCTCGGTCAGGCCGAAGCAGCCGACCCATTCGCCGCTGGCGAGCTTGGGCAGATACTTCATCCGCTGCTCCTCACTGCCATAGGCCTGGATCGGGTACATGACCAGCGACGACTGCACGCTCATCATCGAGCGGTAGCCGGAATCGATCCGCTCGACCTCGCGCGCCACCAGCCCGTAGGAGATATAGCCGGCTTCGGCGCCGCCATAGGCTTCCGGCACGGTGATGCCGAGCAGGCCGGCCGCGCCCATTTCCGAGAAGATGGCGCGGTCGGTGGTCTCGTTGAGATAAGCGTCGGTGACCCGCGGCGCGAGCTTGTCGGCGGCGAAGGCGGCGGCCGAATCCGCGATCATCCGCTCCTCGTCCGTGAGCTGATCGGCGATCAGGAACGGATCGTCCCACTGGAACGAGGATTTGGCGGATTTGATCGATACGGCGGGCGACACGGACATCTCAAAACTCCAATATTTTCCGGAAAGGGCGGCGTTCACCCCTGGATCGGGTCACATTACAGGCTCGCAGCCTTTTTAACATGGATTTTCGGAGATACTATAGGCTTAAAATATTTTTCGGCGGGCGCGGATGCCGCCCTGCCTGTTACGGCGCCGCCGGCGGCTCCATGATTTCCCACAGCGCGATCAGCTCGCGCTCCGCGCCCGAGGCCAGCGGCGCCACCAGGCGCGCCAGCGACACCGTGCGCCCGCCCTGCATCCACGACGTGGTTTCGAAATAGTCGGGAATGGCGCTCTCGAGCGTCTCCTGGAACGCGGCGATGACGCGCTTGACGCTGAGCGGCGGCACCGAGCCTTCCACCGGGGCGTCCTTGACCGGCGGCCCGAACGGCCAGCACTGGGTCTGGCCGAAATCGCGCCAGATCAGCGTCTGCCCGTCCACACCGATGCGCGCCAGCAACGGAAAATCGGCGCCGAGCTCGGTGACGTCGAAATGGGAGGCATCGGGCAAGGCGCCGGCGCCTTTCTGCATCCACAGCTCGTGGAATCTGCGAATCCTGGGGGGCGCGTTGGCCGGCAATTCAAAAGCTGACGGGTTTGTCTGACCGTTCATGCGGAAAACATACTCATATCCGTGCATTCACAAATCCCAGCATAGCTTTGATCTCGACAGCGTCGCCGCTTCAGCGTTTACTTGTCGCGCCGAACTCTTAACCCTGGACGCCATATTCATGAAGCCGACACTGGCTGATCAGTTCGAAGTGGCCGCCGGTCTGGCCTCCGGCATCAGCCGCTACGCGGCGAGCATCGGCCTGGAGTCCGACCCGATCGCCCATGCCTGCGGCCTCGATCCGGCGCGGTTTAACCTGATCGGCGAACGCGTCAGCCTGGACCGGGTGTGCCGCTACATGGAGGCCCTGGCGCTGATCTCCGGCGACGACACCTTCGGCCTGAAATCCGTCGCCGGATTCGAGCGCGGCGCGTCGGGTCCCTTCGGCTACGCCATGATGAACGCGCCTACGTTGCGCGACTGCCTGGTGTTCATGGGCCGCAATCTCAGCAAGATCAGCGAGACCAGCATCTGCACCCTGGAATTCGGTCCGCGCGCGGCGCATTTCGAATGGACCTACTCTCCGCTGATCCTGCACCGCGCCCAGTTCGTCGATCTCGGCACCGCCCAGACCTTCAATCACCTGCGCAACATCCTGGGCGACGACGTCCGCCAGATCCGCATCGAGCTGGAGCGCAAGAAACCGATAAATACAATTTTACACAAACAGTTACTAACTCCGAACGTGAGCTTCGGCGCGCCCGTCAACGCGCTCATCCTGCCGACCGAACTGCTCGGCCGGACCAATGCGTCGGCCGACGTTCGGCTGTTTGCGATGATGTCGCAGCAGATGGAGGCGATCGCCCCGCGCCGCATCGACGCCAATGACCCGGTGGCCGCCGTCAGGCTTCACGTGGCCGAGAACCTGGCGAGTGAGACGCTGACGCTTGCCCATGAAGCCGAGCGGCTCGGGCTCAGCCCGCGCACCCTGCAGCGCCGGCTGACGGAGGCCGGGACCAGCATGCAGGCCATCGTCGACGAGTGCCGCAAGGAGATGGCCGGGCGGCTGTTGCTGGAGACCGGCCTGACCCTCTCGAGCATCGGCTACAAGCTCGGCTTTTCCGCGCCCGCGGCCTTCACCCGTTCCGCGATCCGCTGGTACGGCATGACGCCGAGCGAGTTCCGGCAAAAGCACCGCAAGGCCGCCTGACCCGCGCCGGCGCGAAGCGCACCCCGCGCCGCCGCCTTGCGCGCCGGACGGCCCGCCCGTCAATTTTGGCGCGCCGCGTGAAGGCATTGCGACGCCGGACAGGGCATAAGCTCGCCAACATATCAATCGCAAGCGGTGATGCATCGCGGTGGACTGACGTCCGCCGCGATTTGCGGTTCGGTCGCCCCCCGACGGCATCCCGCACGGAAAGGACACCATGATGGATCTGGGAAACGAGCAGGGCTCCCTGCCCCTGACGCGCACCGAGATGAAGTGCCTTCGCCAATGCGCCGAAGGCCGCACCGACGCGGAAATCGGCGCGGAACTCGAACTGACGGCTGCCGAAGTCGCCTCCGTGCTCTCGGTGGTGATGCTGAAGCTGCGCGTGCCAAACCGGATGGCCGGTCTGGCCAAGGCCAACAGGCTTGGCTACCTCAAGCCGGACCAGGACTGACCCCAACGGAAAATCGCTGCCCACCTGCCTTAGGGGGCGGGACCGGGTCCGAGGCGCGGTTTTCCCAGGACATCAGCCGGAGCCAGGCGGGGCTCCGGCTGATGTCCACACTTCTTCTCCGCAGGCTTCGCCCGAAAGGGCCTAGAGCCAGGCGTCGTAATCCGAGACCAGCAGATGCCGGGGCTTTTCGTCCTCGATGATGGTCGAGAACCGGCCGATCGGCTCGCGGAACACATTGTCGGTGAGATCGTCGTTGACGGTCGACACCTCGCCGATCAGCACATCGCCGCCCTCCCCCCAGAATGCATGCCAGACGCCGGGCATCAGCGTCACGCTTTCGCCCGGATCGAGCCTGAGCAGGCCGCCGGCCTCGAACCTGCGCCGGACCCCGTCGGTGAGAACCTCGACCGGGGCCGCCGGATCGACCGATCCGTCTTCTGCCGAGGCGAACAGTTCCAGCACCAGCGTGGCGCCGCCGCGGTTGATGATGTCCTCGGCCTTGACCACGTGCCGGTGCATCGGCGAGAGCTGATCCTTGCGCGAGATCATGATCTTCTCGGCGTAGAGCATGCCCCTGCCCCGGGCGAGATCGGCGGCCGAGCCGTTGCGCACGGTGAACAGGAACAGGCCGAGATCGTCGAACCTGCCCTGGCCGTAATCGGTGATGTCCCACCCCAGCCGGTTGGCGCGGATGTCGGGAGCGTCGGTTCCGGTGCGGATCCGCATCTCCTCAGGGCTCCAATAGGCAAACGGCGGCATGACATAGCCGAAGGAGCGGATGAAGCGGTCGCTTTCGGCGAGGATTTCGTTGATCTGGCTGCGTTCCATGCTCTCCTCCGCGGCCTGCGGCCCCATTTCAAATCGATTATATGAAGAACTAGAACCTTGCCCGGCGCAAGGCAATTGCGCCGTCCGGGCTTTCCGGTTATGCGCTAGAGACATTCGTTACAGACGCAACCAACAGGAAGTGACCGCCGAGCATGACATCGCCCAGCAGACCACAGTCCGATGGTGCTGAGAACGAGCCGCTGGCGCTCGAAGGTTTTCTGCCCTACCGGCTGGCGCGCGCGGCGGAACATGTGAGCCGGCAGTTCGCCGAGCTCTACCGCAAGCGCCACGGCATGACCCGCCCGGAATGGCGCACGCTGGCGACGATCGGCCAGTTCAACCGGATCACCGCCACCGAGATCGGCCTGCATTCCTCCATGCACAAGACCAAGGTGAGCCGCGCCATCAAGACGCTGGAGGAACGCGGCTGGGTCACCCGCCAGGCCGACCAGGCCGACCGCCGCGTCGAACACCTCGAACTCACCCGCGAAGGCCGCAACCACTACATGGACCTCGTCCAGCTCGCCCGCCGCTACGAAGCCAAGCTCATCGCCACGCTGGGAGAGTCCAATGCCGAGCAGCTTTCGGCCGGGATTGCGGCGATCGAGACGCGGCTTGGCGCCTGAACCTTGCAGGACGCCATGAGCGAGAGCTCAACCTGTGGGAGGCCGTGTCAGTTCAGGGACGCATTTTTCATTGTGAACCCGTTGCACCACCTCCAACGCCCGACGATGACAGAGCGGTCGGTACAATCTTGCCCATTCCTTATAATAATTGCTACCTAGCACTCGCGGGATATTTGGAATCGACGCCAGCAGGTTGAGATTCGGGTGTCCATCCTCCTCGCGATTTCACATGCTCCTAGATCGTCACGTTCATATGGCCCTGCACCAGAGAAGACCGAACGCCCCAATCCCTGCGAGCTTTTTCACATGCACAGAAAAGTATCATCACTGACGGGCCGGAAGATGCTCGGTCTCGAACGCAACGCTTTGTCCGGCCTGGGCGCGGCGCTGGTCTTTTTTGTCATCAGCATCACCATCTCGGTCTATACGGTCCAGAACATCAAGGAGAGCAATGCAAGCGTCACGCAGACGCATGGCCTCGTCGTTGCGCTGGACCTGCTCTTGCTCGACATACAGGATGCCGAGACTGGCATTCGGGGGTATCTGCTGACCGGCGAGGATGAATATCTTTCGCCCTATTACCGCGCCATGTCCCAGATCGAGAGCCGGATGGAGGCCATCAACTCGATCTCGACGGCCGAAATCCGCGAGCGGGGGATCGTCGAGGAGCTGCGGGGCTTTGTCTCGTCCAAGCTCGATGTCATGGAGCAGACGCTTCGCCTCTACCAGGAACAGGGCGCCGCCGAGGCATTGGCGCTGGTGAGGTCGGACCGAGGTCGCAACGCCATGGACGGCATCAGGGATGTGGTCTCCCAGCTTCGCAACGAAGCGGCCGAAGAGCGCAGCCAGCGCCTCGACAGGATGAACAAGTCCTACATCATAGCGTGGGTGAGCGGCATCTCTTCCGGCGCGCTCGGGATCATCCTGACCATCATCATTTCGGCCCTGACGAGGAAATCCGCACTGGCCCTCCGGCGCGAACAATGGATCCGGGACGCGCAGCTCGGCCTCGCGGCCTCGGTCTCCGGAGAACAACCGCTGCAAGAGCTTGGCGAAAACATTCTCGGCTTCCTGACCAACTACCTCGGCGCCGTTGCCGGGGCGATGTATGTGGAAAGCGCTGGCCGGTATCATCGCACCGCGGTCCACGGCGTGCCCCTGGACGTGACCCTTCCCTCGAGCTTCGGCCAGACCGACAGCCTGTTCGGACATGTCCTTCGGGATCACCGTCCGATCGCCGTCGGCGAGGTGCCCGACGGGTATATCAGCTTCGGCTCCGCTCTCGGTCAGGACAAGCCCCGCTATCTCGCTTTGGCGCCTGCGATCGTCGAAGGAGACATCAGGGGCGTTTTCGAACTCGGCTTCCTTTCTCCCGCAAGCGATCAGTCCCTGCTTCTCCTTGAGAAGGTTTCTGAGATCATTGCCGTCGCAATCCGGTCGGCCGAGTTCAGAACGCGCCTCCAGACGCTTCTCGAAGAGACGCAGCGGCAGTCCGAAGAGCTGCAGGTGCAGGGCGAGGAGCTCAGGGTCTCCAACGAAGAGCTGGAAGAGCAGGGCCGGGCCCTGCGCGAATCGCAGGCTCGGCTGGAGCAGCAACAGGCCGAACTCGAACAAACCAACTCCCAGCTCGAGGAGCAGGCGCAGGAACTGGAACGGCAACGGGACGATCTCGAGAATGCGAAGGACGCCATCGAGGCGAAGGCCAAGGAAGTGGAACTCGCCAGCCGCTACAAGTCGGACTTCCTTGCCAACATGTCGCATGAACTGCGCACGCCCCTGAATTCGTCGCTGATCCTGGCCAAGCTGCTGGCGGACAACCCGGAGGGCAACCTGACGGAACAGCAGATTCAGTTCGCGCAGACCATTCAGTCCTCCGGCAACGATCTTCTCAACCTGATCAACGACATCCTCGACCTGTCCAAGATCGAGGCCGGGCATGTGGAGATAAACCCGGAGGCGGTGTCCGTCGAGCGCATGGTGAACTCGCTGCGCCATCTCTTCGAGCCGCTCGCCGCCAGCAAGGGCCTGCAGCTCCCCGTCACTGTCTCGGCGGACCTCCCGGCCGTCATACAGACCGACCCGCAGCGGGTGGAGCAGGTTCTCAAGAACCTGCTCGCAAATGCGATCAAGTTCACGGAGAAGGGCAGTGTAACGCTCTCCGTCCGGCGCCACGGCGACAATCAGATTGCCTTTGCGATCAGTGATACCGGCATCGGCATCGCCGAGGAACAGCAGAAGCGGATCTTCGAGGCTTTCCATCAGGCGGACAGCACCATCAGCCGCAAGTTCGGGGGCACCGGCCTGGGCCTGTCGATCTCGCGGGAACTGGTGCGGCTGCTGGGCGGCAGGTTCCAGCTCGAAAGCAGCCTGGGGCAGGGAAGCACCTTCACCGTGATCATCCCGAGCGAATTCGACAGCGCGCTGGTCCCGGCGCAGATGCAGGATTTCACCTTCGAAGCCAAGCCGGTCACCGAAACCGCTTCTAAGCCCGAGACGGAAGCCAATGCACCAAAACCCAGGGCGATCGCGATCATCGACGACGATCGCGCGATGGGAGACGGCACGGCGCGCAGGCTCCTGATCGTCGAGGATGATCAGTCCTTCGCCCTGATCTTGCGGGATCTCGCACGCGAACTGAAGTTCCAGGCGCTTGTCGCGGGAACCGCTCAGGAGGCTCTGGACCTCGCCCATCAGTTCCTGCCCCATGCCATCCTTCTGGATGTGGGTCTTCCAGACCAGTCCGGCCTGTCCGTCCTCGACCGCCTCAAGCGGGACGTGCGGACGCGCCACATCCCGATCCACATCCTGTCCGCCGAGGACTATTCCGACCGGGCCCTGTCGCTGGGAGCCGTTGGTTACGCGCTGAAGCCAATCCAGCGCGATCGCCTGGTTGAGGTAATCGAGTCCCTGGGTGCGAAGGCAGAACAGACCCTCAGGCGCGTCCTGATCGTCGAAGACAATACTGTCCAGCGCGACGCCCTGTCGAAGCTGCTTTCCTCGCATGATGTCGAAACCGTAGGCGCCGGTACTGCCGCAGAGTGCATCGGGCTGCTGAAGCAGCAGACTTTCGACTGCATGGTACTCGATCTGTCTTTGCCGGATGCGTCAGGTTTTGCGCTTCTGGAGACCCTGAGCGAAGAAGGGACGCATTCCTTTCCTCCGGTTATCGTTTACACAGGTCGCGTGCTCACCGGGGAGGAGGAGCAGAAGCTCCGCCGCCATTCGAAATCGATCATCATCAAGGGAGCCAAGTCGCCGGAACGATTGCTCGACGAAGTGACACTTTTCCTCCACCAGGTCGTGTCCGAGCTTCCCGACGAGCAGCAGCAGATGATCCGCAAGGCGCGCAATCGCGATGAACTCCTGGAGGGCCGCCGCATCCTGGTCGTCGAGGACGATGTCCGCAATGTCTATGCTCTGACCAACATTCTTGAACCACGCGGAGCTCTGGTCGAAATCGCGCGAAATGGCGAAGAGGCACTTGAAAAACTCGAGCAGTCGCTGAAGAACGCGGACCATCGGATCGATCTCGTGCTGATGGATGTGATGATGCCGGTCATGGATGGGCTGACGGCCACCCGCCACATCCGAAAGAATTCGGCATGGCAGAAGCTGCCGATCATCACCTTGACCGCAAAGGCCATGCCTGACGACCAGAAGCGCTGCATCGAGGCCGGGGCCAACGACTACATGGCGAAACCGCTCGACGTCGAAAAGCTTCTGTCCCTGGTGCGTGTATGGATGCCTCGATGACCGAGACGCTTGAAAAAGTCGAGGATATCGAGATCCGCCTGCTGCTCGAGGCGATCTATCATCGCTACCATTACGATTTCCGCAACTACGCCATGTCGTCGGTCCGGCGGCGATTGCGCCAGGCGCGGGAACAGTTGGGCTACGCGACGATTTCAGCCATGCAGGAGCGCTTGCTGCACCATCCGGACATGCTGTCGGACATGTTGCGCTACCTGACGATCCAGGTCAGCGAGATGTTTCGCGATCCTTCCTATTTCGCGGCGATACGCGAAAAGATCATTCCGCATCTGCGCACCTATCCGTCGCTCAAGATCTGGATTGCGGGATGCAGTTCGGGCGAGGAACTCTATTCCTTCGTCATCCTGTTTCGGGAGGAAGGGCTGGAGGAGCGAACCCTGTTTTATGCAACGGATATCAATCCTGATGCGCTGGCCGAGGCCCAGGCCGGCATCTATGACATCGACCGCATCCGCGTATTCACCGAAAACCATCGCCAATCCGGCGGCAAGGGGTCATTGTCCGACTATTACTCGACCGGATACAACCGATGCATCCTCGACAAGAGCCTCAGGCGAAACGTGGTTTTCTCGGACCACAGTCTCGTCACCGACCAGGTCTTCGGCGAGATGCAGCTGGTCTCCTGCCGCAACGTGATGATCTATTTCGACCGGACCCTCCAGGACCGGGCGGTCGGTCTGTTCCGTGACACACTGCCCAACAATGGCTTTCTTGGCCTGGGCTCGAAAGAGACGCTGCGTTTCTCCGAGCATGCCGACAGCTTCCGCGAGTTCGTGCGTGAGGAGAAGATCTATCAACGGATCGGCTCATGAGCGCAGATCCGAAAAGCGCGGTGATCATTGGCGCCTCGGCCGGCGCGCTGGAGGCCCTGTCGGCGATCCTGCCGGCCCTGCCTGCGGCTTGCCCCTATCCGATCTTCGTGGTGGTGCATCTGCCCCCCGGCAAGCGCAGTGTGCTTGCGGAGATCTTCGACCGGAAATGCCAGCTCCGCGCGATCGAGGCAGAGGACAAGGAGCCCGTTGAGGCGGGGGTCATCTACTTTGCGCCCCCCGACTACCATCTGCTGCTGGAGGGGCGAACCCACATCTCGCTTTCCAGTGAAGAAGAGGTGTTCTTCTCTCGCCCGTCCATCGACGTCGCCCTCGAAAGCGCGGCGGATGCATGGGGCGATCAATTGACAGCCATTATCCTGACCGGCGCCAATCACGACGGGGCTCACGGTCTCATGACCGTTGCCCGCTCCGGCGGCACGACGATCGTTCAGAATCCCAACGAAGCCTACGCACAGGCAATGCCAGAGGCGGCTATCCGCGCATGTCCGGATGCCAGCATCATGACCTTGTCCGAGATTTCAACCGTTTTACAGAACAAATCACAATGACGGCTGCTGTTAAATTTCTCCTTGTTGACGACCTGGCAGAGAACCTCCTTTCCCTTGAGGCTTTGCTCAAACGCGATGATCTGATCCTGCTCAAGGCCAGATCGGGCGACGAAGCACTTGAGCTGCTTTTGCAGCACGATATCGCGCTGGCGCTCATCGACGTTCAGATGCCGGGCTTGAACGGTTTCGAGCTGGCCGAATTGATGCGGGGCAATGAACGCACAAGACCGGTTCCGATCATTTTCGTGACCGCGGGAAGTCATACCGCGGAGCGTCGCTTCCAGGGATACGAGGCCGGCGCGGTCGATTTCATCCAGAAGCCGATCGAACCGGATATCCTGCGCAGCAAGGCCGACATCTTTGCCGAGCTTTATCGCCAGAAACGGATGATCGCCGAGCAGCGAGACCTCCTCGAGGAGCAGACGCGCGCCCTCAGGCTCGCAGACAAGCGAAAAGACGATTTCATCAGCGTCCTCGGGCACGAGTTGAGAAACCCGTTGGCCGCACTCAACAGCGGATTGAAGCTTCTTTCCAGAAATCCGGACGCAACGAGGGCCGAGCAGATCCAGGGCCATATGCAGGAGCAGATGGAACATGTCATCAGACTCATTGACGACCTGCTGGATGTGTCCCGAATAACCCAAGGCAAGATCAATCTGGTCACTTCGGAATTCGACTTGAGGGAAGCCGTCGCTGCGGCCGTGCAGATGACGAGACAGGTGATAAAGGAAAAGGACCACGCGCTCACATTCAGCGCGCCGGAAGAGCCCTGCATGATATCGGCCGACAAGGTCCGCCTGACGCAATGCGTAGCAAACCTGCTGAACAACGCCGCGAAATACACACCGCAAGCGGGCCAGATCGACGTGTCGCTGGAGGCACTCGAGGACGCCTATCGCATCAGCGTGGCCGACAACGGGCTTGGACTCTCACCGGAGCGGTCGACAGCGATTTTCCAGATGTTTGAGCAGGTGGAAGAGCATAGGGAACATGCGCATGGCGGGCTCGGCATCGGTCTCTCGCTGGTCAAGCAGCTCATGGAGTTGCACGGCGGGGACGTGACAGTGCGGAGCGATGGTCCCGGCATGGGGAGCGTCTTTACCCTGGAGGTGCCGAGACGCGCAGAAGTAACCCAATAGATGCGAATGACTGATTTCAGGATCTACCCGATACCTTCGAATGGCGGAAATGGCGGCGCAATGCCGCCCATCCATCCCAAGTCCCCCAGCATCCCCCCGCCCC
>TARA_R110002020_G_scaffold95357_7_pt1 | contig 11301 bp, 9 predicted proteins | sample TARA_R110002020 | Tara Oceans TARA_R110002020 (sample SAMEA4396489) | marine metagenome | biome: Westerlies Biome; feature: [MES] marine water layer (ENVO:01000295) within the mesopelagic zone...; material: water (ENVO:00002006), including particulate matter (ENVO:01000060) such...
GGAAGCCGCCCGCCGATCAGGGTGGCATAGAAGTTCTCGCGCTTGCTCTGCATCCTGACGGCATAGACGATGGACGGCCCGTCGAAGAGGCTGAGATCGACGCGTTCCTTCACCTCCTTCCGCAGCTCGATCAGGATCGGCGTGGCGCGTTCCACCAGCGCGTTCGACCGCAGGTAGGAAAAGCAGCGGTCCAGCGCCTGACGACCGGGCAGGAAGCCGTTGCCGCCCGGCGCGCGTTCCAGGTAGCCCATCATTTCCAGCGTATGGGCCAGCCGCTGCGCCGCGCTGCGGTCGGTGCCGACCGCGGCCGCGATTTCGGCCAGCGACAGGGGGTGCCCTGACCGGCCCACCGATTCCAGCACCCGCATCGCCCGGACCACCGTCTGCAGGACCAGTTTGGGGTTCGCGCCGGGCAAAAGACGGGCGGTTTCATCGTCGGTCATGGGAATCTCGTCCTCTTCATCTGGCAAGAGCTTGACAGAGGGTGTCGCAGAATTCTAGCTATGTTCCGAATTATCAATGCATATGTATTGATAGTCAATACAGTATGATGGAATTCAGATGGCCGACCTGCCTTTTCTCGACCTCAGCCCCGATCCTGCCGAAGCCGGCCGCGAACATGGGCGCGTGATGACATCCGCGATCGGGGCCAATCTGGACATCTACCTTGCGCGCTTCGCCTATGGCGGCGCCGACCGCAAAACGGTGCTGGAAGAAGCCGAACGCTGGGCCGATTTCATCGCCACCGACAACGCCGACTATTTCACCGAAATGCAGGGCGTGGCCGAAGGTGCGGGCCGGTCGGTGACCGAGATCGCGATGCTGAACGCAAGGTACGAGCTGACCTACAGCATCTACGCCCGCGAAGCTGCCGTGCTGAGTGGCACCGGGCCCGAACAGGAGGGCTGCACGTTGTGGGGGCTGATGCCCGCGATGACGGCGAACGGCACCTGCATGATCGGGCAGAACTGGGACTGGCTGGCCGGGCTGGTAGGCAACGTGTTCATCAAGCGCGTCCGCCGCGGCGAAGACCGCGACGCGGGCAAGCCCGACGTACTGGGCTTTACCGAAGCCGGGATCGTCGGCTGCAAGATCGGCGTGAACTCGGCCGGGATCGGGCTGTGCCTGTCGGGGCTGACGACCGAGACGGAAGGCGGCGCGGTGCTGCGCAAGCCCGTCCATGTCCGCTGTGCCGAGGTGCTGGAGGCCTGGCGGTTCTCCGAAGCGCTGCGCCCGGTGGTGCAGACCGACAGGGTCTGTTCGGCGAACTTCATGATCGGCCATGGCGAGGGCGAGATCATCGATATCGAGGCCACGCAGAAACACTGCGCCTACATTTACCCCGAAGACGGGATCGTGACCCATTCCAACCACCTGATCGCCGAAACCCGCGTCGCGTCGACCATCGAACGGATCGCGACCTCGACGCTCTTTCGCGCGCAGCGGGTCCAGCGGGGACTGAAACGGGCGGCGGGGAACATCGACCTGGACACCATCCACGACGTGATGTCCGACCATTTCTCGGCGCCCACGGGCGTCTGCCAGCATCCCGACACGGCCCGCGCGGCCGAGGCGCGGAACACCACCGTCTCGTCGCTCGCCATCGACATGAAGAACGGGGTCCTCTGGGCCACCGACGGGCCGCCCTGCCAGGCGCCGTTCCAGCGCTTCGATCTTTTCGACCAGTCCGAGGGTTAAGTCATGAATACCGCCCCCTTCCGCGATCCCCGGGCGCCCGGCGCGCCGATCCTGCCGCAACCGGGCTGGCATCTGCCGCCCTACAACCGCTGGACCTTCCTGCATATGCGGGAAATGACGCCCACCGCTACCGTCCGCCGCGGCCGGATGGCCCCGCGCGATTTCGAGCGTGACGAACAGGATCTGGGCGATGTCGCGTTTACGTCGCGCGGGCGGGATTGGACGGTCGACAGCTGGCTGGACGACAGCTGGACCGACGGTTTCCTGCTGCTCCACCGCGGCAAGATCGTGACGGAACGCTACATGGGCGGGCTGAAGCCGCATCATCAGCACCTGTCGATGTCGGTGGCAAAATCGGTGCTGGGGATCGTGGCCGGCGTCCTGATCCACCGCGGCGTGATCGCGCCCGACGCGGACCTGACAACCTACCTGCCGGAGCTCGAGGCGACCGGCTACCGCGACGTGACGGTGCAACAGGCGCTCGACATGACCTCCGGCGTCACCTTCGACGAGGCGTACGAGACGCCCGGCTCTCACATGCAGAAGCTGGGCAATGCCTGCGCCTGGGGCGGGCGGGGCGATCTGCCCGGCTGGCCGCAGACGATCTGGCAACTGGTGCTGGAGCTGACCGAAACCGAACGCCCCCATGGCGAAAAATTCGTCTACCGGTCCATCGAGACGGACGTGCTGGGCTTTGCCGTCGAACGCGCGACCGGGCAGCCATTGGCCGAGATCCTGTCGGACGTGCTCTGGCAGAAACTGGGGGTGGAGGAAGACGCCGCCTATACCGTCGATCACGGCGGGTTCGCGCTGGCCGATGGCGGGCTGAACGCGACGCTGCGGGATTACGGGCGCTTCGCCCAGATGCTGCTGGATGGCGGACGGGTTGGCGACACCCAGGTGGTTCCGGAAGCGTGGATCCGGGAGACGCGGTTCGGCGCCGGCGGTCTCTTCGAAGGCATCTATGCCGAGGTGCTGCCAGGCGGCGGTTATCACAACAAGTTCTGGCAGGCGGACCGGGACCGCGGGGTGATCTCCGCCCGCGGAATCTATGGCCAGTGCATCTATATCGACCCTGAATCCCAGTTCGCCGCGGTCAAGCTTTCCACGCGGGAAACGCCGCTGGACATGGACAGCGACATGGCGGGTTACGCGGCCTACAAGGCGCTGGCGGGGGCACTGACGGCCTCATGATACGGTTCATGCTGGGCCGGCTGGCGCTGGCCATTCCCACCCTCTTCATCGTTACCCTTGCCGTCTTCGCCATGGTGCGGGCGATCCCCGGCGATCCGGCCTCGGCCATGCTGGGCGATCTGGCAACGCCCGAAATGGTGGCGAGGCTGAAGGCGTCGATGGGCATCGACAAGCCCCTGCCGGTTCAATACGTGATCTGGCTGGGCGATGTTGTTTCGGGCGATTTCGGGCGGTCCATCGGCAATGACGAACCGGTAGGGCCGCTGATCTGGGAACGGTTCAAGGTCTCCGCCTCCATCGTGCTGCTGGCCGTGGCGCTGGCGTCGATGGTCGCCGTTCCGGCGGGCATGATCGCGGCGTGGCGGCAGGGCACGGCGACGGATCTGGGCCTGATCGGCGTGGCGACGCTGCTGCTGTCGATCCCGTCCTTCTGGCTGGGTCTGATGATCCTGCTGGTGTTCGGGCTTGGCCTTGGCTGGTTCCCGATCCTTGGCTCGCAGGCGCTCAGCGGCAGCTGGCGCGAATGGGCCGCGGCCATCGCGATGCCGGTGCTGACACTGTTCCTGGTCGAGATGGGCTCCATCGTGCGGATGTCGCGCGCGGCGACGATCGACGTCCTCCGGCAGGAATACATAACCCACGCCCGGGCCAAGGGCCTGAGCGAGAGCGCCGTGATGTGGCGCCATGCCTTCCGCAACGCCTTTGCCCCCACGTGGACGCTGATCGGCCTGATCCTTGGCGCGCTTCTGGGCGGAATCGCGGTGGTGGAAACCGTGTTCACCATCCCGGGGCTGGGGCGGTTGCTGGTCGAAGGCATCTACACCCGCGATTACCCTGTGGTGCAGGGCTGCATCCTGATGATCGCCTTCGTCTACGTCGTGGTGAACCTGATCGTCGACATGGCCTACCCGTTCTTCGACCCGAAGGTGGCACGATGAAAGCCGTCCTGCGCCGCATCGGCCCGTCGGGCGTTCTGGGTGGGTTTCTGGCCACCGTCCTGATTGTCTTCGCCGTCCTCGGGCCATGGCTTGCGCCCTATGATCCGGTGGCGCTGGACCTGCGCGCACGTCTTGGCGCGCCAAGTGCCGCGCACCTCCTGGGCGCCGACGAGTTCGGGCGCGATATCCTCAGCCGCCTGATCTTCGGCGCGCGCGTCTCGATCACCGTGGCCACGACGACGGTGGCTCTGGCGATGGTCATCGGCGTGGCGCTGGGGCTGACGGCGGGCTACCTGCGCGGCTGGACCGACCGGGTGATCATGATCTTGAACGACAGCGCGCTGGCCTTTCCGGGCCTTCTTCTGGCGCTCGGCATCATGGCGGTCGTGGGTGCCAGTACCACGGCCATGGTGATCGCCCTGGGCATCGCCTTTGCCCCGGCGGTCGTGCGCGTGACGCGGTCCAGCGTGCTGTCCCTGCGCGAACGCGAATTCGTCGAAGCCTCGCGCGTGATGGGCAATGCGGAGCGTACGACGATGATCCGCCATGTGCTGCCGAACTGTGTCGGGCCGCTGACGGTGCTGGCCACGGCGATGTTCGGCTGGGTGATATTGGCCGAAAGCGCCCTGTCGTTCCTCGGCCTTGGCGTGCCGCCCCCGGCGCCAAGCTGGGGCAACATGCTCGCCGCCGCGCGGCCTTACATTCAGGAGGCGCCGTGGCTGATCATCCTGCCGGGGCTGTGCATTTCCGCCGCGCTTCTGGGGGCGAACCTGCTGGGCGACGCGCTGCGCGACCTGCTGGACCCGAGGATGCAGTCATGAGCCTCCTTTCCCTTGAAAACCTGCATATCCAGGTAGGCCATGACGGCGCCGAGGTGGTGCAGGACCTGTCCTTCACGCTGGAGCCGGGGCGCATGATGGCGCTGGTGGGCGAAAGCGGATCGGGCAAGACCATGGCCGCGCGGTCGATCCTTGGCCTGCTGCCGCCGCCGATGCGGCTGGCCAAAGGGGCCATCCGGTTCGATGGTGTCGATCTGGCCGGGCTGGGTCCCAAGGCGCTGACGAAATACCGCGGCGCCCGGATCGGGATGGTGTTTCAGGAGCCGATGACCTCGCTCAACCCGGCCATGCCCATCGGCCGGCAGATGGAGGAAGGCCTGCGCCTGCACCTTGGCCTGTCCCGCGTGGAATGCCGAAAGCGGATCCTGAAGATGCTGGAACGGATCCGCATCGCCGACCCCGAACATTGCCTTGCCGCCTATCCGCACGAATTTTCCGGGGGCATGCGGCAGCGGATCATGCTGGCCTCGGTCATGTTGCTGAAGCCGCAGCTTCTTATCGCCGACGAACCCACCACGGCGCTGGACACGCTCGTCCAGCATGACGTGATGAACCTGATGACGGAACTCGCCGCCGAAAACGGCACGGCGGTTCTACTGATCAGCCACGATCTGGGGATGGTGTCGCATTACATCGAGGACGTCGTCGTCCTGCAGCACGGCATCCCCGTCGAACGCGGCCGGACGACCGAGGTCCTGACCCAACCGTCCCACGCCTACACGCAACGTCTGGTCGATGCCCTGCCGCGCCGGTCCGCCGGGGGCCTGCGCAACGCCGAGCCGAAGCCGGCACTGGTGGAACTGCAGGGCATCACCGTCGATTATCCGGGCCATGCGCTTCTGTTCGGCCGGCGGGTGGCCAAGCGGGCGGTCGATGGGGTCGATCTGGTCGTGGGGCAGGGGGAAACGCTGGGCCTCGTCGGCGCCTCTGGCTCCGGCAAAACAACCATCGGGCGCGCCATCGTGGGGCTGGAGCCGATCTCCGGCGGGACAATGCGGTTCAAGGGGCAGCCGCTGGTCCCCGACGATCCCGACACGCGGCGCGATCTGCAGATCATCTTCCAGGACCCGTATTCCTCGCTCGATCCCCGGCAACGGGTGGAGGCCATCGTGGGCGAGCCGCTGAAGCTCGACACCGGCCTGACCCGCAAGGACCGGCGGGAACGGGTGCGCGAGGTCTGTGACGAGGTCGGCCTGCCCGCCGGGTTCCTCACCCGGTTTCCGCACCAGCTGTCGGGCGGGCAGCGGCAGCGCGTGGCCATCGCGCGGGCCATCGTGCGGCGCCCGGCCTTCGTGGTGGCGGATGAACCTGTCTCGGCGCTCGACATGACGGTGCAGAAGCAGATCCTGGAGCTGATCCGGCAATTGCAGATGCGCCACGGCTTCGGCTGCCTGTTCGTGTCCCACGATCTGGGCGCGGTGGAACAGGTCGCCGACCGGGTGGCGGTGATCGAGACCGGCAAGATCGTGGAAACCGGCACCCGCGACGACATCTTCGACCGTCCGCAGGCCGAGTACACGCGCCGCCTTCTGAACGCCGCGATGCTTCTGGGCCGCAGCTACAACGCCGCCGTGTCGTGAGGGGGACAGATGTACACACCGCCCGCCTATGACACCGCCGACCCTGAGCTGCAGTTGCAGCTGATGAAGGAATGGAGCTTCGCCACGCTCTTTTCCCAGACCGATGGCATGCCCACGGCCACCCATCTGCCGATACTTGCAGGCCGCGGCGGCAAGCACGGCAAGGGCGTGCTGCGCACCCACATGGCCCGCGCGAACCCGCAATGGAAGGCGTTCGAAGCCGGGGCACGGGCCCTGGTCGTGTTCGCCGGTCCACAGGCCTACGTGCCGGTCAACTGGTACGAGGATGACCAGACCTTCCCGACATGGAATTACGGCGCCGTCCACGCGACGGGCACCGTCACGCTGGAGCATGACCCCGGCGTGCTGCGGGTTCTGTTGCAGGACACCATCGCCACCTTCGACACCCCGCCGGAGGGGCCATGGCGGATGGAAAACGTGGACCCGGCCAAGACGAACCGCCTGCTGCGCGGGATCGTTGGCCTCAGGATCGAGCTGGAAAGCGTCGAGGCCAAGCTGAAGTTCAACCAGGACAAGTCCGCCACCGACCGCGCGCAGGTCGCGGCGCGGCTGATGGACAATCCAGCCACGGCCGCGGCCGGGGCGTTCATGCAGCGGCTGGACCGACAAACGGAGCCTGCCGACTGACGCGCAAGGCACCAACGCATTCACGGGCCAGACGGAAACGGCCGAACCGGGCATCGCGCCCGACAACCGGGAGAAAGGTAAACGGAATGAAACGACAACTGACACTGACCCTTGCTGCGCTGTTGGCAGCCGGGACCGCGATGGCGCAGGAGCCGCAGCCGGGCGGCGTGCTGAAGATCGCCAGCACATCCGATATCCGCAGCCTCGACGGCACGCGGCAGGATGCCAACACCGATGCGGTGCTGCACCACATCTTCGATTCGCTCGTGGCCTATCGCGATGACATGACCGTGGGGCCGCTTCTGGCCGAAAGCTGGGAAACCTCCGAGGACGGCAAGACCTGGACCTTCACGATCCGCGATGGCGCCACCTATCACAACGGCAAGCCGGTCAAGGCGGAAGACATGGTCTGGCTGTGGGACCGCCTGATGGCGCGCGGCGAGACGACGGGCACGCCGTGGCTGTGCCAGCCGGTCTTCGACGGCTCGGGCTCGCTCAAGGTCAACGATGTCTCGGCCCCCGATGACCGCACGCTGGTCTTCGAACTGGAGGACCCCAGCCCTCTGTTCCTGGAACGCATGGCCGACGTGATCTGCCATATCTACGGCGTCTCACCCGACAACGTGGATGCGGACGGCAACTGGATCGAAGGCTCGGCCATCGGCACCGGACCGTTCAAGCTGAAGGAATGGAAGAAGGAGCAGTACGTCGCGCTCGAGAAGTTCGACGATTACGTGCCCGTGGACGCGCCGCGCTCGGGCTATGCCGGCGACCGGACAGCTTACGTGGACGAAGTGCAGTTCGTCGTCGTGCCCGACAGCTCGGCCGCCGAAGCGGCGGCGCTGGCGGGTCAGGTCGATGTCACGCCGCTGTCCAACCTCGACCGCGCGGACGAGATGGAAGCCGAAGGCATGTCGGTCCTGTCCGCGCCGGGCCTGTCGCTGACGGCGGTGCTGCTGCAAACGCAGGATCCGCTGCTGTCGGACGTGCGGATCCGCAAGGCCATCGCCCACGCGATCGACCTTGAGCAATTGACCGAGGTGACCACCAGCGGCCTGACCAAGGCCAACCCGTCGGGCGTCCCGCTGTCGTCGGCCTATTACGGGGAGGAGTTCGCGAACTGGCCGGACTACGACGTGGAGAAGGCGAAGGCCCTGCTGGAAGACGCGGGCTATGACGGCACGCCGATCACGATCCAGGCCAACAAGCGTTACAACAGCATGTACAACAACGCCGTGCTGCTGCAGGCGATGCTGGCACAGGCCGGGATCACCGCGGAAATCGAGGTGCTGGACTGGGCCGCGCAGCTCGACAACTTCTTCTCGGGCAACTTCCAGATGTCGTCCTTCGGCTATTCCCAGCGGACCGATCCGGCGATCATCTACGGCATGTTCATCGGCGACAAGGACACGTACCCCACGGCTCAATGGGACGATCCGAAGGTCTCCGAGCTTTACGGCAAGATCACGTCGGAAGCCGATTTCGACACCCGCCGCGACCTGCTGGTCGAATTGCAGGCGAAGATGGCCCAGGACGTGCCGATCCTGCCGTTGCACTACTGGCCCGTTGTGCAGATGGCCGGCCCGGACGTACACGGCTACGAGGCATGGTCGCTGGCTAAACCGCGCGCCTGGGGCGTGTGGAAAGACCAGTAGGCCCATCAGGTCCGGGGCGCGGGATCCGCGCCCCGGCGACAGTCAGGAAAGTGAACGCCATGGACTACATCGAAAGCATCGAGGACCTGCGCAAGGTCTACCGCCCGGCCTCGGAAGGCGCGCTGCGCAAGCAGCTGACCGCGCTGGAACCCCATTCAAAACGGTTCATGGCCCTGTCGCCCTTTGCCCTGATCGGCACGCAGGGCCCCGACGGGCTGGGCGATGTCACTCCGCGCGGCGACGGTCCCGGCTTTGCGCAGGTTCTGGACGACCGCACCATCGCGCTGCCCGACCGGCCCGGGAACAATCGTCTCGATACGCTGGAAAACATCGTCCAGAACCCGGCCGTGGGCCTGATCTTCATGATCCCCGGCATGAACGAGACCTTGCGGATCAACGGCACCGCCCGGATCACGGCGGATCCCGACATGTGCGAACGCCTGGGCATGAACGGCCGGCCCGCGCTGTCGGTCCTGATCGTGCGGATCGAGGAGCTTTACATGCATTGTTCGAAGGCCTTCATCCGCTCCGGTCTGTGGAAGCCCGAAACCTGGCCCGAGCGGTCCGAGATGCCGACGCTGGGCCAGATCCTGCGCGACCAGACGGCCATCGCGGACGCGGCCGAACAGATCGACGAACGGCTGGAAGACAATTACCGCAAGGACCTCTGGTAGGTCCCACCGGGGTCCGCTTGTCGCGCAGCCCGATGAAAACCGATGGCGGTTTCGGCAGCGCCATCGCACACGGCCACCCGGCTGCTCAAACACCCCAAGGGACCGTGACAACACCTGTCCCGCATATCGGCCCGCCGAACGGGGCCGACGGGGCACGGCGGAACCCCGCGTGCCAATGACCTGCGACGGCCCGGTGCGCGTCTGAAGGCGCAGGACCGGCCCGAACCGCATTGGCCACGCTTTGGTCACATTCCGGACCAACATTGGCCACGTCCATACGAGATACCCCCACACTATACCAAAGCAGAGTCAGAACGGCCCGCATCCTCATCCGGTAAATCCGGAGCCAGTGCCACGGGGCCGTTCACGCATGTCCGCTCGCCTTTCCCTTCCAGCCCTGCTGCCGTCGGTTGCGACGGCGCTCCTTCTGTGGGCGCCCGAAGCGGCCCGCGGATACGCCGGCAGCGCGCAAGCCGAGATCCTGATCCAGTGCGAGGCAGGCCCGGTGCTGTGCGCGGCGCTGACGCAGGCGCTGGCCGACCATGCGGGCGGCGCGATCGTGCGCCCGGTTCCCGCGGACGGGGCAGGGGCGCCTGACCGGGCAGGAACGCTGGTCCGCTATCATCAGGAAGACAGCACCGGGACACGGGTCCGCGGCCATCTCAGCTGGCAGACGGGCACCGGGCCCGCCACCAGCGGCCCGAGCCTGGGTCTGACCGTCATGGACCACACGATCCAGGACCACATGCTGCGCGATTTCGCGGAGCTGCTCGTCCGGAACTCCGGCCTGCCCTTCTGACATTTCGTTTTCGTTCTTCGGGGAGCGGGGGCTCCTCCCTTCAGACAAGGTGACCTTTCATGTGCCAAATGTGCCAAGCGCTTGACCCTTCGACCACCGGCTATGACAGCCATGGCCTCGTCAACCTCGATTCCAACACGTCCGGCGCCAGCGTGTCGTCCGCGGGGGCGCTGCCGACCTACACGGTGGACCAGGCGGCCTACCAGCTGACCCACGGGTTCTGGAACTCGATGGGCTACGGCAACCGGAGCTTCGACGTCCAGACCGGCGGAACGATCACCGTCAACCTGAACGCCCTGGGATCGACCGCAAAGGCCACGGCGCTGCAGGCGCTGGAGGCGTGGGAACAGGTCACGGGCCTGCAGTTCGTGCAATCGTCCAGCGCCGACATCACCTTTTCGTCCAACCGTTCGGGCGCCTATTCGACCTCGGCCACGATGGGCAACGAAATCGTGTCGTCCAAGGTCAACGTGCACGACAGCTGGCAGTCCTACGGCGGGTACTACCTGCAGACCTACATGCACGAGATCGGCCACGCGCTGGGGCTGGGCCATGCCGGGAACTACAACGGCAGCGCCAGCTACAACCGGGACGCGCTGTTTGCCAATGACAGCTGGTCGATGACGGTCATGTCCTACTTCAGCCAGGGGCGGAACCCGAACGTCACCAACGACACGGCCTACACCGCGACGCTGCAGATGGCCGACATCGTGGCGATCCAGAACCTTTACGGCACGCCGACCACGATCAATACCGGCAACACCACCTATGGCGACAACACCACTCTGGACCAGTTCGGCATGGACCTGCCGGGAAGCTGGGCGGTCTGTCTTCTGGACAATGGCGGGACGGACCTGATCGATCTGGCCAGCCGCAACGCCTCCCAGCGCCTGAGCCTGGTGGCCGAGACCTATTCGGATATCGACAACCTGACCGGCAACCTGTCGATCGCCCGCGGCACAGTGATCGAAAATGCCGTGACCGGGGCGGGGAACGACACGATCACGGGCAACCATGCCAACAACGTCCTGTCCTCCGGGGCCGGCAACGACACGATCCACGGCGGGGCCGGCAGGGATACGCTGATCGGCGGCGGCGGGGCGGATACCCTGCACGGGGGCGCCGGGGCGGACCTGTTCACCTATACGTCGCTGGACGATGCAGGCGATACCATCGCCGATCTGTCCGTCGGCGCAGGCGACCGCATCGACCTGAACGGGATCCTGACCACGCTCGGCTATACCGGGGCGTCGGCGGTGGCGAATGCCATTGCCGA
>TARA_R110002020_G_C16318711_1_pt1 | contig 11299 bp, 14 predicted proteins | sample TARA_R110002020 | Tara Oceans TARA_R110002020 (sample SAMEA4396489) | marine metagenome | biome: Westerlies Biome; feature: [MES] marine water layer (ENVO:01000295) within the mesopelagic zone...; material: water (ENVO:00002006), including particulate matter (ENVO:01000060) such...
GAGCGAGACTTACGGGCTTGTAGAGGCCGAGTGTAAGCTCTCAGGGATACCCTTCATAGGGACACGCAATAATCGACCAATACTAAACAAAGAGGAGATTCTAAAGAGATGGAAAAAAATCCTAAAATAGCCTTACTGGTTCCTACTAGAAAACGAGTTTCCGGCGTTAAGAGGCTTTTAGAGTCTTTGAGGGAAACTACTAAGTACTCTAATTTTCTTAAGGTATACTTCTATGTGGATGAGGATGATTACGATTCTTTAAAGTTCTTATCTAATTATGTTAGTAGGAGTAAGCTTCCTCATGTTGACTATCTTATAGGGCCAAGGATTATCATGTCAGATATGATAAATAAGCTTTATCCTATGACAGATGAGTTTATCCTTTTTTGTGGAGCAGATGACATTGTATTCAAGACCCCAGGGTGGGATGAGATTCTAATTGACGCTGTAGAAAAAGTAGAAGATGGGATTGGTCTTTTTTATGGAGACGATCTGGTTACTACTGAGCACGCCTCAGACTTTGCTACGCACCCAGTTCTCACCCGTAAATGGGTGGAGGTACTAGGTTATTTATCCCCTCCGTACTTCTCCTGCGACTACGCGGATACTTGGCTAAACGACATAGCTTCCGCCGTAAATAGAAAATTTAAATTACCATTTATTAATGAACATATGCACCCAACTGTAGGCAAAGCTGCCTATGATAGTACCTACGCTGAGAACAGGCAAAAGTTCTACAATGACGATGTGCCCTCGCTCTACCAGCACCATAAGAAGGAACTAGAAGAGTCCATAGAAAAACTACGGAGTTACATTGCAGAATTATGAAACGAGATAATAAAATAGATGTGCTGTTTGTTGAGCCTAATTCTGCAAAGCAATCGTACCAAGGGCTTGCAGACACTTATGCTGCTATAGAAACCCCAACTTGGTCTTTGCTCTTAGCTCAAAGCTGTAGGAGTAAGGGATTTCTTGTGGGCATTTTGGATGCTAATGCGGAACGACTAACAGATAATGAGGCTTTGGCTAGAATCAATGAGCTAGCCCCCAGAATGGTTTGTTTTGTCGTATATGGACAGAACCCAAACTCAGGTACAGTTAATATGACAGGAGCCTATGCTCTTTCAGATAAGTGCCACAAAGAAGGCTATATTACTGTTTTTGTAGGATCCCATACTTCAGCTTTGCCTAAAGAAGTCTTAGCTAATAGCTGTGTTGATATTGTCCTACTAAATGAGGGAGTGTACGCTTTGCATAATCTACTCAAGTCCAACTTGGATAGTGATCTTCCTAATATAAAGGGGATCGGATTTAAGAGTGAGGACTCTTCCTTAGTATTGAATGACCCGGAAAGGATTGTGCCTCAAAATAGAATGGTTGAGGATTTACCGGGATATGCATGGGACCTTTTACCTTATGATAAGACTCCCTTTGATTTATATCGAGCCCATTTTTGGCATACCAATTATAGTCTAGAAGAGAGAAGTCCTTTTGCCGCTATTTATACTTCATTTGGATGTAACTTTAAATGCGATTTCTGTATGATTAATATTCTAAACAGGACTAGCAATGACAACTCCGCTGTATCTTCAGACTTTAATGTTATGCGGTATTGGCCCTCAGAGTTTATTATTAAAGAGTTTGATATTTTGTATAAGCACTATGGAGTAAAAAATATTAGGCTAAGCGACGAGATGTTTTTCTTGCATAAGAAGCACTATCTACCTATAATTGAACTTCTAGAGGAAAGAAAATATCCTCTCAACCTGTGGGCTTATAGTAGGATAGATACCTGTAAATCAGACATGCTTACTAGGTTTAAAGGGGTTGGTATTAATTGGCTTGGACTAGGTATAGAGGCAGCTAATAAAACTGTTAGGCAGGAGATCACGAAAGGGAAGTTTAAAGATGTTCACATTAAGTCTGTAGTAAAAGAAATAAAAGAGGCTGGAATTAATGTTGGAGCAAATTATATATTTGGATTTCCTGGTGAGAATTTAGAAAACTTGCAAGAAACACTAGATCTTGCTAAAGAAATCAATGCTGAGTTCTCTAATATGTACTGCGCTGCTGCTTTACCCGGAAGCCCTTTGTATAAAGAGGCTGTAGAGAATGGGTGGGATCTTCCAGAGAGTATTAGCGGGTACGGGTTTTACTCTTATGATTGTAAGCCATTACCAACTAGGCATCTAACTGCTGAGCAAGTTCTACGGTTTAGAGACAATGCTTGGCAGGAGGTAGTTTTAGACGAAAAGTATTTATCACTAATAGAGTCCAAATTTGGGCACCAAGCTAGATTGAATATAGTAGACCAAGCTAGCCTTAAACTAAAAAGAAAGCTACTAGGGGATTGAAAAAATGAAAAAAGCACTTATTATTACGTGGGATGGATTTCAAGATCAGGAAGTAATCTATCCTTATTACAGACTTCAAGAAGCGGGGTTCCAAGTTACTATCTCTGGAGCTTCGGGGAAATCAGAAGTCGTTGGCTTGTTTGGAACGAAATTCAAATGTATTGGGGATACTATGATTTTATCCCCGGATTACTACGACTTACTAGTTCTCCCTGGAGGAGTTAAAGCGTTAGAAAAAGTAAGACAATCCGAACCAGTTCTAAGCTTCATCCGAGCTTGGCCTAAGACTAAGGTGATATCATCAATATGCCATGGCGCACAGCTTCTTATCTCCTGTGGGAAAGTAAAAGATGAAGAAGTCTCCGGTTATTATAGCATTAAAGATGATATAATCAATGCCGGGGGAAGATACAATCCGAACCCTGTGGTATCCTCTAACATTGTTTCTGGCGCTCATTACAAAGATATGCCTGAATGGATGGAAAAAACCTTACAGACTGCTAGTAACTACCAGACCATGTACAGCAATGAAGGACTATAAAGACGTAGTAATCCCGAAGCCTTGGGGCAAAGAGTACCTGTTATTCGAAGAGAATAATGTAGCAGGGTGGATACTTTATATAAATCGTGGAGAGAAGACCTCTTTACATTGTCATCCAAAAAAGAAGACAAGCTTGATTGTTCTAGATGGGGATGCAAAGATTAGCTTTCTCACATCTTCTACAAAAGTAAGTCGTGGGGATAAAACCATAATCCGGCAAGGAGTATTTCATTCTACAGAGGCACTATCAGATTTATGTCTTCTTGAAATAGAAACTCCAGTTGATAAAGAAGACCTTGTTAGATTGAAAGATTTATATGGTAGAGAAGGTACACCTTATGAGACAACTGAGCATCCTAGGGGAGATCTTGATTATATTGAGACTGGCAAGCTTACTGAGACTGAGATTAATGGAACTAGACTGTGTTTTAAAGAAGACAATGATATGTCTAATTTTGATTTAGTTGTATTCCTAGAGCCAGGGCTCGTTAGTAAGGTAGCAGTAATAGCTGGAGAAGGGGACTGCCTTACTAGGGCTGGGTACAATATGCTCTCTTCAGAGTTTGAGGCTGCTAACAATGTAAAGAGGTTAGAGATTAATGTATAGCTTTTGGTTGGATTTAGATAAGACTATATGGAATTGCTATGATAGAACCGGGGTAGAAGTTTGGGCTAAAGAATTGGACGGACCTTTTAATATATCAGAAGACTCTCCTGATAGAGTTATTGCTAGTAACGGTGTGTGCGAATTACAATCTGGGGTTAGAGAGTTTTTCCTAAAAACTAAAAACGAAGCCCATTCAATTAATACCATTAGTGCTGGCGCAGATTTTGTCAATAAGTTTGAAGATCAACCTTCTTATTTACTCTTGAAGCTTCTAGGACTTTTGGAGTACCAAGATAACATCGTGTTACAAACGAGAGAGCTTAATAAGGGTAGGTTTTTATCAAAACTAAATAACAAAAACATAGTGTTTATAGATGATGATCCTCTTCAGATAAGAAGCTCTAATGATTACAATGTATTCTCTATAAATAGAGGGAGTTTTACTTTATGGAGTACCTTAGTATTTCCTTAATGAAAGATATAAAAGAGAGAGTTTTATATAAAGCATGGCTTTGTAGGGAGTTTGAATTATCTGTCCAAAGGTCTATGATTGAGGGGAAGATAACATGCCCAACATACTTATCCATTGGGCAGGAACTTATTCCCGCTGTTCTTTCCGAGTTTTTCCCCAACTCTTATATTTTCGCTCAACACAGAGCCCACTCAACCTACTTGTGCTTTGGTGGGGATCCTAAAGAGTTGATTAATATGCTAAAAGGTTCTAAACAAGGATCTGCTTCTATAAATATACCCGATAAGATGCTTGGGCATAGTGGTTTTATGGGGGACCAAGTTCCTCTATCCGTAGGGTTCACTTTAAGCAATGCTATCAAAGGTAAAAATTCTCACACCTTGTCTATTATGGGAGACGCTTCCGCAGAGGAGGACTATGTATTAGCCTCCTTAGGATTTGCATCAAGCAAGAAGCTTCCAATGTTGTTTGTTGTTGAGGATAACAATCTCTCTATCCTTACAGAGAAAAAAGTTAGACGGTCTTGGGAGATGTCTGAGATAGCTAAGTCTTTTGGTATAAAAGCATCTTTTGATGTTTGTGACAGTTTAGACTCTTTACTCCTAACAGTATCAGAAATAAATCCAAAGGAGACTAGTTTTTTAAATATTAGATCTGAAAGAATTTGCTGGCATGCGGGGAGTGGAACTAACGAAGGCGTCTATGATCGTCTAAAAGATGAATCCAAAGAGTTCCCAGACGTAGTTGAAAGAGCCAAACGAGATAATAAAAAAATATGGGATACAATTTAGCAGAAACTATAAGTAGGCTTACTCTTAAGCACATGCAGAAGGGCAACTTATTGCTAGGGCAATGCCTAAGCGCAGTTGGTTGGGTTGGGGGTACTGTACCTAAAGTTCCTGACCACCCTAACCTTGTAGAACTATCAATGTCAGATGTAGCTGGAGGCGGCATAGCTACGGGAGCCGCCTTATTCGGGAGTAAGCCCGTATACGTTGTTAGATATCAAGGATTCTTGTGGTATAATTTGGTTTCTGTAGTTAACTACGCTGCTAAAAGTAAAGAGATGTGGGGGGTTCCTTGTCCCATTATAGTTAGAGCTATTTCTATGGAGGGAGGTATCGGCCCAGTAGCCGGATCCTCACATATCTCTCTAGCTTACAAGATGCCTGGAGTCTCGATATCATGCCCCAGAACCCCTAAAGAATATGAGGAGGTGTGGGCTCATGCTGTATCAGGGGATGATCCTTATATTATATCAGAACATAGGGCTAGCTTTTTAACTGAGGAAGAGGAAAATTACCAAGTGTTTGATGACCCAGACGTAGTTTTATTGCCAATTTCTGCACCCCGAGGAGAAATTAATAAAGCTGTAGCTACTATTGGGGACAAGCTTAAAGTGAGTGTTAACCCAATAATATACCTTAAACCTTTTCTACATTTTGATGCCACTGTAGAGGTAATAAGAAAATCAAAATTTGGAGCAGTTATTATAGATGATGACTACACTAATGGTATAGCTAAATCTGTGGCTTATGATTTAATGGTAGCGTCAGGGAAACCCGTCAAAGTTATGGGCCTTAAGGATAGGTCAGCGGGGTTCTCTATAGATACGGATAACCTACCTCCAAGTGAGGAAGAGATACTAAAGGAAATAGAGAAAGTAACCTTATGCTAGATTTATTAATAGTTTTTAATACCTATGGAACTAAAGACAACCATATACATTACGAAAAATGTATACAGTCTATCTTAGATAGTGACCTTCCAAAAAATACTAAAGTTGTTGTGTCTTCTTGCAATAACTCTAAGCTGTGCAGAGATTATTTAAGGTCTGTTTTCGAGGATAAAATTATTATTTCTGAGATAGATACTAATTTGCCTGTGAATATAACCTTCAACTTAACTGTTAAAAGGTGCGTGAGTATGTTCGGTGAGTTTAAGAATTACCTGTATGTAGATTCTGGCGTGGATTTCTTATCGAATGAGGAGGCTATCAAAGAAGCTGTTGAGGTTATGAACTCTAACAAGTACGCTATGCTAAGTTTTCAAATTTGTAATGACAACGCATTGTATAATGTAGGAATACATAACCCTCCACTACTGGGACAAAATCATGAAGTTCCTGTGGGTACAGCCTGTAATGGACATGCTGAGATCTTCTCTAATGATATTTTCAGAAGGTTTAGTGGGCTGCTAATGCCTGATGTATTCGCAGCATTCTGTACCGAGTCCACATTCTCCTTCGTAGCAGCATCTGTTGGTAAGAAGTGGGTTATCTTGAAAGACTACTCTCTTAATCATGCTAAAGGTGTTGATGGTGCATCGTCCAGCGTACCTCATGTATCTCCTGTACACCACAATACGTGGAACAACTTACTATTTGGTCGTGACGCAGTTGAGTTTATTAACGACCCCGAAGCTTTGGAAGCAGGACTTGGGTATGAGGAGTGCAACTCTATAATGGTTCATGACGAAAATGCTTACACTGTAGATGGGCTTCCTAAAAATAAGGAGAGGCTAGCCTCAGTAGTAGAAAAGTACTTCTACTCTACCAAAGAGGAGTTTAATTATGAAAATTTATAAGTATCCTACAGCTATTCCTCAGGTTCATGATTCGGACGTAAATTATTACAACGTAATTCCCTTCTCTGAGAAAGGGCTTCAAGATCATTGTGAACTTGTTAGTAATCCTGAAGATGCAGACTACTACTACATGGGGCAATGGTCACACGACTACAAACTCTTTAATATAGATAACTTTAAGTACTTTTCTTTATACCCGGAGAAGCATATTATAGACCTAGAAGGTGATGGAGGGTTTGATATTCCTTCTTTCCTGTGGAATTCTATAGTAACTGTTAACGGTCCTTTAGGTAAGTACAATTCTAAGATAAAAAACTTGTTCGTGCGTCCTACTTTCTCAACCCTATTTGTAGATATGTGTAGAAATAGAGAGGAAGAAGTACAGGAGTGCGTGTCTAAATCATTAGGCTTTAAGGGTTTTATAAATTGTCAAACTAGGTATGATATGTTTAGGCATTTAGAAAACGTGAACAAAGAAGTAATTGATGTAGAGCTAGAAAACAACCCTGTTTGGAATGGCCCGTCAGAAGTTGGTTCTGAAATTCAAGAGAGCTATACTGAGATACTAAAAAAACATGCATTTGCTCTCTGTCCTCGCGGATCAGGAACAGATAGTGTACGTCTTTTAGAGGCTTGTTTTTATGGACGTATCCCTATCCTTATTTCAGACGAAGATTATCTTTTAGTAGATCACAAGCATGCAGACACTTCTTTTGTTAGAAGGATCATATGGGACGGAAAGACCAGCCTAAGTAAGGAGTTATTAAAAGTAATTAATGTGAGTGACCTTACTATAAAGCAAGATCAGAAAAAGGCTAAGATGTTTTTCGAAACTGTTCTTAAAGTTTACATGGAGGATCCCACAAAATACATGCTTGAATGGATGGTAAAACAAAAGTTGATTACTAATGATGCACTCCACACTTCTTGAAGAGGTTTTAGTATTTACTCCCGGTTGCTTTAGAGATTTCAGAGGGGATTTGTGGACTCTATGGAATCGTGAAGACTCTCCGTTAGACCTAGACTTTAATCATGACAAAGTATCAGTGTCTAAAAGAAATGTTTTAAGAGGGCTACATACTGACTCTAAATCTTGGAAGTTAATCACTTGTTTACATGGAGAGGTACAGTTAGTGGTAGTTGATTATAGGAAAGACTCTAAAAACTATTTAAAAAGTGAATACCTTATTCTAAACAATGAAAATAAAATATCAGTACTTATTCCTCCTATGTTTTTGAATGGGCATTTGGTTCTTAGTGACTCCGCAGTATTCCATTATAAGTGGAGCTACAAAGGGGAGTATCCTGATGTAGAGGATCAATTATCTGTTCACTATGATTGCTTGGATATTCCCTGGCTAGAAAAGAATGTTCTCCTTTCTGCTAGAGATTCTGCTGCGTCTAGGCTATAATACTTAAGAGGATACTTGATGAAACAGATTAATTTTGGCGAACTCCGCATAGGGGAAACCGCAAAAAACAACTTACTTGATTGTGTAAATACTGACTGGGCCTCCTCTGGCCCTAAGGTTAAAGAGTTTGAAAGAAAGTGGGGAGAGCTTTTTGATTACAAGTACAATAAAGCAGTAAGCTCTGGTACTGATGCAGTCCTTAATCTAGTCTCCTCCTTGTACACTCTAGGAGCTAAACGAGGAGACGAGGTAATAGTACCTGCTCTAAGCTTTATTGCTACTTCTAATGCTGTACTTATGGCAGGCTTTACTCCTGTGTTTGTAGATGTTGAACTAGACACTATGAACCTTAATCCTGCCAAGGTCGAAGCTGCTATTACAGATAAGACACGGGCTATTCTTGTTGTGCATACCATGGGCAGACCATGTGACATGACAGCATTTAATGAGATTGCTACCCGTAGAGAATTATATCTTTTTGAAGATGCGTGTGAGGCACATGGAGCAAAGATATTAGGTGAGTACATTGGTAAGTGGAGTCATGGAGCAGCATTTAGCTTCTACACCGCACATCTTATTAACAGTGGAGAAGGTGGAATGGTATCCACCCAAGTTAAAGAAGTAGCTGACGCTGTTGGTTGCACCCGCTCCCACGGTAGGGAAGAGGGCTCATTATACTTCGACCATATTATGGTTGGGTACAATTCTAAGATGAATGATCTTGAGGCTTCCCTTGGCCTTGAAGGTATTAGTAATTTCCAATCCATTTTTGATTACCGTAGAGGGTTTCTTCTTCAACTAATTATGGCTACGCAAAAGTACAAGGAGTTTGCTTGGTTCTCTTTCGAGACTCCCGAATTTACTACATGCCCTCATGGCTTCTCTATAACTCTTAAAGATAACCGAAATATCAACCTACTTACAGAGGTATTGGACTCTAATAAGATTCAGTGGAAGCGTAACTTTGGCTCTATCCCCACCCAACATAAGGCTTACGAGTTTATGGGGCACAAGGTAGGGGATTTCCCCAACGCAGAATACATAGGGGATTTTGGAATTCACATTGGCACTCACCATTACATGCAACAAGAGGACGTTGATAGAATCATAGACGTTCTTTCCACCTATTTCGAAGCACTACAATGTCAGAACGAAAATACCTCCCAACTCTCGCAGAGTTAATCGACCGTCTCTCTATCGCTCAGCTTAAAGAGGTCTTTATTACAGACCATAAAGAGGAGTACGCAGAGGAGATTGAAAATATCCTACACGATATTGATCTTGAGTTAGGAGGAGAGTATTGTGTAGATACTCCTGTAGAAGCTGAAACCATTAGAGCCATCGTCGTACTCGCCCAGATGAACTTGCATATCTGGCACAATGAAACCAACTACCGTAAAGGTATTTCTACAGGTAACGACCTAGAGCTTACTCATGGCTTGAATGGTATCCGTAATACTGCCAAGAACAAGATTCAAGAGATCGTAGGTGGTCGTAAGGACTACAAGATTGATTGCCTTGCAGCAGACTTTAAAGACTGGGAAGTGAGTTGGACTGATTGATGAACATCCTAATTACAGGAGGCGCAGGCTACCTTGGTACTACTCTAGTAGAAGAGTTGCTTATGCGGAGGGGTAAGCAATTTCCTGAAGGCCCCATTAAAATAACAGTACTTGATAACCTCATGTACAGACAGACTCCCTTTCTTCATCTTTTTAGTGATGAGAGGTTTGAGTTCGTTAGAGGGGATGTTAATAACAAGGACGTTCTAATGCCTTTGGTACAAGAAGCTGATGTTGTTATTCCCTTGGCTGCTATTGTAGGCTTCCCTGCATGTGATTTGGATCCTATACGTTCTTGGAACACCAATACTGACCACATTTATAATATTCTTTCTTGGAGAAAAGCTGGCGCTAAACTGGTCTACCCCAATACTAACAGTGGTTATGGTGTAGGAGATAAAGACGAGGCCTGTACTGAGGAAACTCCACAGAATCCTATTAGCCACTATGGTAAAACTAAGTGTGAATCAGAGAGAATAGTTCTAGATGTTGGTGGAGTAGCACTAAGGCTAGCAACAGTCTTCGGCCTTTCTCCCAGGATGCGTATGGACCTACTAGTTAACGATTTTGTCTACAGAGCATACAAGGATAGAGCTATTGTTCTCTTTGAGCACACCTTCCGTCGTAATTATATTCATGTAAAAGATGTAGCTCAGGCATTTATCCATGCTATTATAAACTATGACAAGATGAGTGGAGAAGCTTACAACGTAGGCTTGAGTAGTGCTAACCTCACTAAGATGCAGCTAGCACAGACCATTCAAAAACAAACACCTTTCTCAATCCATACAGATGACACTCATGAGGACCCTGATAAGAGGGACTATATTGTGTCTAATGCTAAGCTAGAAGCTACAGGGTGGGAGGCTAAGTATGATCTGGACTATGGTATTAAAGAGTTGCTTACAGGATATCAAATTCTAGACTCTCACCTACACCCTTATTGCAACCTATGAAAAAGATTTTAGTGATTGGAGAGTCCTGTTGGGACACCTTTGTTTACGGAGGTTGTGAGAGGCTAGCCCCTGATGCTCCTGTACCAGTGTTTAATACTATTAAGACTAGTCGTAATATGGGTATGGCAGGAAATGTCTATACTAACATTCAGCATATTTCTAATTTTCAGGTAGGCTTACGCTCTGGCCCTAATTGGGAATCGGTCACTAAGACTCGCTACATTGATGATACTTCTAATCATATGTTCCTTAGGGTAGATGAAGGAGACAAAAACTACGAGCGGTGCGATATTGAATCTCTAAACTATATGGACTACGATGCTGTTGTTATCTCTGACTACGACAAGGGGTTTTTATCAGAGTTAGACATTGAAACAATTTGTAGGAACCATCCTCTAACCTTCTTGGATACAAAAAAGGTTTTAGGTAGGTGGGTTTATAGCGCAACATACATTAAGCTTAATTCCTACGAAAGCCGAAACAACGTTCCCAAAGAAATTCGTGAAAAGATTGAAGATAAGTTGATCTCTACTCAAGGACCCAAGGGGTGTTTTTTTAAGGGTGAGAGGTTCTACGTTAAGAAGGTGGACATTAGAGACGTAGCAGGCGCAGGAGACACCTTCCTGGCTGCTTTAGTGTGCAAGTACCTAGAGACTAATAACATTATCAAAGCTATTCAAGCAGGCAACAAGGCTGCTACAGACGTTGTGCAGCAACGTGGAGTATCAGTACCTCGCAATAAGAACCAACCTATGTTTAATGGAAATAAAGTATGAACTTTGACGAATATCAAGAAGAAGCAATGCAGT
>TARA_R110002020_G_scaffold430843_1_pt1 | contig 11292 bp, 24 predicted proteins | sample TARA_R110002020 | Tara Oceans TARA_R110002020 (sample SAMEA4396489) | marine metagenome | biome: Westerlies Biome; feature: [MES] marine water layer (ENVO:01000295) within the mesopelagic zone...; material: water (ENVO:00002006), including particulate matter (ENVO:01000060) such...
GCACCGTTACATCTCCTTTACAATTTTTCAAAAAGGTTAATGTCTTTTTCATATCAGTGATAGTCAAGTTTCCACCTCTCTTTACAGAATTTTCATGTGTTACTTTGTAGTGCACGTAATATGTGCTGTGTGCAGCGTGATATTCTATAATGCTAGGAGCACTAGCGTTTATCACTACATCGGTGATGTTTTCACCTAACGATGATAACAGATTTACCCATACCTTAGAGTCTAATATCACTTTAGTCATAGTATCACAGGATGCCTTCATCGAGTTCTTTTAAGCCATACCACACAGGACTCTTTCCTACTTCTGTAACTAATAAAGTGCGCCTTTGTCCTTGTAAAGAAGCATCTGTCTTAGACTTCTCATACGTTGCTGTGAATCTTTGCTGTGTTAGAAGACCATCTTCATTTCTCACATCTTCTCTTTCAAAATGTATTATCTGAAAGACTAAAGCACCTGTGGTCTTTTCCCACGCAGGTCTCCAACCCGACAAACCTAAGTTTCTATCATCGGTCTGATTAGATTGTGTTAGATGTGTCTCTAAGAACACTTTAACACCTCTCTTTACAAGACCTGAACATAGAGTAGTCAATTGGTGAAAACGATTTTTTCGTATACTCCAATCCCATTGAAACTCAACACGTTTAGCATCAGCACCAATGCCCCTATTATCCGACGCACTAATACCATCCTTCGCTAATCCGAGGTCAAATATGCGCATGTTGTTGATACAAATTGCATCGTATTGGTCTAGCCCCGTTACTATCAAACCCCACAAATTTTCATGGTTCTTTACAGCATACTGTAAAATTCTCATTATACGATTATGTGTCTCAGGGAAGTTTACAGCAGTCCTATCTTCTTGCATGTATACATATGGTTCCCAACAACGTATACCATCTAAGTCGCTGTGGAAAGCACTCTTGTTGGCTAACAGCCCACCATCGAAATCGAGTCCCCAAAATTCTTTCGGGGTGATGCCTTCTGCTATGCACTTTTCAACATAGATACGATAAGCAGCAGTCGTTACTGCACTCTTACCTGTATTTTCATGCCCTACTAAGGCCGTAAATGTGTGCCCTGTTTGGTTGTTCATAACAGACATTTCTGCTTCTAAAGCAGCAAACGGGTCTTTCCTAGCGTGTGGAGGCGCGGCCTCATCAGCCAACTGCTCTTGCATTTCTTTAGTTTTACCAAAGCCAGCCATTATTTCTCATCCTCGTTTGTAATCTTGTCTTCTGCTTCTTGTAAAGTAGCATTGGTTTGTGCGACATTATCTTGTAGTTTCCTCGTAGATGTTAGAACTTCGTTAGCGAATGTTTCCAAAAGAGTAATCATCAATTGTTGTCTTCTGTTCATAGCATTCAATTGGTCGAGTTTTGTTTGTGCATCAACCTGTAAAGCGTTGTATGCTTTAACCAGTTCATTCGCTTGGAATTCCAAGTCTAATACTTTATCTTCTAGTTCTTTCTTTGTAGCCATTAATCTCACCTCACTCAAATTGTGCAGTGCTGCTGTTGCCGCCTGTCGCTCTTGGTCTTGCTCTTCTTGGGTCCACGTATATACCAAACACCGTTAGTTTAGGAATTTCTGTATTGTCTCTCATCATCATACCTATACGTCCAAAGACGTATACTGTTGAACGCTCGGCATATTCAAACATCTCACCGTTGACACCCGTGTAATTGAAAGGGTGTGTTAAATCATGAACAGCGCTACCTATGTTACACATAACTTCAGAACCTGCACCTTGTCCATACATACTTTGTAAGCCACTAGATGATAAAGACATACTGTATTGCCTGTTGTTTTGGTCGTATTCTGTTTCTCTTGCTTCAGTAGACAGACGATTTACAGTTCCTCGTGTAAACACTAAGGGGCCTATTCTACCTTGACCATCACCGGTTTGGAAAGTGCGCAATCCATCATGATAAGCGTCTGTAAGGTCTTCTATTGATACAGCGTATTCATGCATGTCTTTGGATGTCCATAGTTTAGAAGGCATAAGTAAAGGTCTTACCGACTCATCAACGAACTCATCTGTGTAGTTAATAGTGTCCATGAAACCTTCGTATGTATCAAGTATATCTTGACGGTATTCGGTAGCATTCTCTTTAGGTGGCCTAGCGTTTATCACACAAGGGTGCCCTACTTTTATGGAACGTTCTGAATCATCACCTTTCAGGTCTACTCGCCAAATCTTTATCTCTCCATCATCAACAAATGCTTCTTGCTCATTACCTAAGAAATAAGCATATCTTCCGTCAACATCTGTTGTGTAAGGTTTGCCTTGTCTACTCACAAAGCAAATGTAATCTCCGCCACCTAAGTGTATACCCATTTCCGGTGTTTCGCTAGATGGTTGTGCTGTTGAAATCACACCATGTTCTGCTGTGTTGATGGTCCATAAACCATTAACTGCAACATAATGCCCCGCGCCTTTAGCCATCGCTTGGTTAGCATCGCTTCTATATTCTCTAACCAACCAACTTTGTAGCCCTGTGCCTCTATTCGCTTTCTTTGCGTCTACTCCGATAAATTGTCCTACATAGGTAGTGTTGTTACTACCACCGGTTGTGCCTTTTCTTAACACAATAAAACATTGTTCAGCCCAATCCACAAGCAAGTCATCGTCTTCATCAGACCAATTATCACAATCATAATTTTCTTTTATGTAGTTCTTGTAAAAATCTATGACCTTTCCTATCTGCTCGCCTGTTCTTTCAGCATGTTTGGTAAGTCTATCCATAACCTCAGTCGGCATTGGTTTAGCCGATGCTGCTAGGTTAGGTTGCATGTTCTTCGTTTGCGTGAAAGGGTTTTGCTTACCCTCGTTCGTTTCATCATTCATCGTATTATTCATATTTCTTTCATTCATTTATTTTTCACTTCCTTTCTAATTCGTGCAACTAAATAGTCACAGAAGGAATATTCATCTTGAGGCCAAGTGTATATGTTGACCATGATATCACCGTAAGCACACATGATATCGAAAAGAACAGGTTGTGTAAGAGATGCATTGTATTCTCTCCTTATGTGTTTGTAAAAGGTTCCCGTCACATGACGGAGAGGCATCCCTTCATCCAACAGTCCATGTAGTTTGCTCCTTAGTTTCATCCATTCGCCTTGTATCGCTATGGCACCCAAGTTCTCAACTTCTAATGCTGCGATGCTTGAAATTCTTTTCTCTAAAGACTTCTCATCATGCGGTAGACTCTCTAGTAGATTCAGACAGGCTCTCATATCTCCATTCATGGTTTCTACCAAAGTAGGTATGTGATGCTGCCATTCGTTTAATACAAACCGATGAACGTCAAAAGCAACAAGAACATCCCAAAGTCTAGCAGCACCTTCATCCGGTTTTATTGGTTTGAAGGTGTATGTGCGACAACGGGAACGTATAGCAGGTCTTATTTTTTCTAATTCATTACCTGTGAGTATGACTAAAACATTGGAACTGTATGTTTCAATTAGTTGTCTCATGGCATCTTGTGCCGAGGACGTAAGACCATCAGCCTCGTCTATTAAGACAATCTTCCTATCTACACCTACAGGTTTTGTCCTTAGTAATGTCTTTAATTCTGTGCGTACAAAATCTATACCCCTATCATCAGAACCATTGGTTTCAAAGAAATTAAAATCATTATTATGTTCACCAAGCATCTCATTAGCAATTACACGCGCTGTGCTTGTCTTACCTGTGCCGGGTGGTCCTACGAACAACAAAGCAGTAGGCCATGTGTTGCTTGCTTTCCAATGACTGACATCTTGAACCAAATCCCTTTGTCCAACAATGTCTGTAATGACTTTCGGCCTTGCTATTTCACTCCACATGATATATTATTATTTACTTCTTTATATACCAAAGTTTTTCTTTTATATACTAAAGTATGTTGTTCTCATATTTTTCAGTCCAAAGTAAAAATTCTTCCCAATCGCTAGGCATCGGATTTGCTACATACCAAATAGCGTTTTGATAACCTTCAAAATCTCCTAAAAGATGCCAGCAATCTAAGGAATCACAAGTCTTTTTAATCCAAATCAAAATCTTTTCTATATCTTTCCTACTTGAGTAAGTGGTTTTGTTATCTTTATTTAATAAAGTGTGTAACATATCTGACGTGTCATGAAAAAATTCACATCTAATGCGAAAACCTGTAACAGTATCACCTTTAGTTACGTATGTTTTCCATTTTAACCCATTTAATAGAGCACCTACTTCCATCCAATAGACATCATTAGACATTATAGAACCCCCACATCTGCTATTTGCATAACATCAGTTATACCCAATTCATTGTTGAAACCATAGAATTTACTGTGTTGAAATTCCATGTTGCTGAAAGATGGTGATGTAATTTCTACAATTATGCACTTATCATCAGGGATTTGTGTTTTCATATCGCTTAAAGATAACATATTCATTTTATGCTTCTTCATTTCTGTATGAAACATACCTACTTTGTTGCCTTCTTTTATGGTAGCACTACCAACGGAAAAGAAATCTGTGCCATCAAGTGCTTCGTAGCCTATCTCCACTTCTGCGCCCTTGATGTGATACCATGCTAACCTCAAAGGGTGTATGTGTTGATTTAATACCATTAGATAACCACCAACATCATTTGGTTTATATGGTTCCATAGAAGGAAAACGTATAGTGTTGTCATGCGACATTCCCTCTATCTTACTCCAAGAAGGTATAGGATATAGGTAAGCAACATCATGGAAAGGTAAATCCATCAATGTGCCTAAATGTTGTAGTCTGTCTCTTAGGTTTAGTTCAGGCTGTTTAAAGAAAAAACAATCGTATGCTGTGCCTGTAGTATTCATTTCAACTACACACTTATCATCTTCGTAAACTTTACGATTACCCTTTCCTTCAATGACCTGATAGAAGCCACCGTTATATTCTGACAAGGATATACCATCTTTCCAAGAAAGCATCTTTCTAGGTGTGTAGATTATAAATTCTTCATTTACAAATTCTTTTGGATTATGTAACATGGTGTGAAACGCTTCGCGCAAGTTGATGTTATTGATGCTATCTTTTGTGAGAACTATCATATCCTCGGTAACGCCGTTGCGCACAGCGTTTCTTAAGAAAGTAATCTTTGTTATTTTTTGCCTTGCGCCTAACACATTACGCCAAAATAACCTCGCTTCTACTTGATTCATTTCTTTTGCACAATCTAACCATGTAACTTCGCCATATTCTTCATCATCAGATGTGAAGGCTAACGTCATAGCAACTGCTTTTTGTAAAGACCACCCCTTACCTTTGTGCGATGACTCGCTAACTAAGTGCTCGATGAGGCTTTCTTTTGATTTTCCTACAACATCCATTACAACTTCGTTGTATATACCGTGTAATTTACCTATGTGTGTTATCATTTTCACATATGACCATCTGTTAAGCCCTTCTCCAAATAAAAGTGGAATGATTGATAATGCATCCTCGTTAGATGATTTTTTAATCAACCTCTCCATGTATGATTTCTTACCATAACCGTATACTTCGTGCGCACTAGCCAAATCAGAATAAGATGTTTTCATAGAAAACCCTGCCATCTGTTTGGTCTAGGATGTGTGGCTACCCCGTAGTATTCTTTAGTTAATTCTAAAACTCTTAACATGGTTATGCCTGTTTTGTATTTTTTACCCATAAGATAAATACAATCTAACATTAAACTACTGTTAGACCTTCTACAATCCCAATCTTCGTGTCTGCTTATTTTATGGTATAACCTAATACCCTCCATAACCTGTTTAGGTTTTAGTCCAAAAAGTAGCCCCAATTCATACCCTGCGTTGTCTATATCAGACATCACCGACTCTCCTTGCCAAATCTTGTGCTCTCTCCTGTAACACATTACTTGTTTGTGAATCTCTTAGCACATCTGTGGCTGCTTGCATAGCATCTACACCACCGAACTTATCATACGACTGTGCTATCTCTTCTTCTGATAAGTTGTTATACACGTAAGGCATTTTTTCTTGAAATGTATCTAGTTCACTTACGGTGTTTCCAAAGCGACCACCTTTTGGCTCTCCTTGTGCTCTAAATGCACCTGCGCCTCCCACATCGACATAGGTAAGGGAGCCATCAGGTCTGCGTAGCACGTTATCTAATTCTCGCCCTAACACGTCCCAATTCGCTATCAAAGCATGTGGCACTACATCTTCTCTTAGTTTAGATGAATCAAGGTGAGGAAGAATAGGTTTAGCACCTTCTTCAAAATCAGTTATCATAGTCGGGCGACCAAATTCTTCCGTCATCTGTGCATCAGGCACTCCAACACCAAGTTCATGTAAATAACGGTTCATATCATACTCATTATTGATGTGTGCTTCGGGATTTCCGCTTTGGAAAGCACCTCTTTTCACAACAACTCTTTTACCATTAGGTAGTGTTCTTAACATCGCTCCTGTAGAGCCTCTTAATCGTGCTTCTTCCTTAAGAAACGACCATGCTTTTTCAATAGAACTCATTCAAAATACCCTCCTATTATCAAGTCTAGTAAGTTAGTGTCACCCGATGGTTCTATTTTATGTTTACGAGGCACACAAGATTTACACCTCACTCTCAATCTACCACGCCCACTTTGCATGAAGTTTTTATTACATTTTACACAGGTATAATTTCTAATTACTTTCTCTTCTTTGATTAATTTCTGACACCCTTGGCATGTTTTTCTATCTCTACCCTTGATTTTTTGCTCAAATTCCTGACCACAACCTACACACTCATAAGTGCGCTTTATAAGTGTGGATTTACACTTATTTTTCTTCATGTGTAATTCTCCCTTCCATTCTATTTTTGAAGGTAGTATCAATGGTGTGTAAAGGAATTATTTTTACGTTAAGTAAAGAATCGCCACTACGTTCAGTCCAAGTCATATCAGATAAACGCTCGATTATGTCTTTCACATGTGTTATGTTCTTTCCATTGTTCTTCATCCAATCATCGGCATTCTGTGCATTCATCACCGCTTCAGCAATACGATTGTATGCTGCTATACCCAAGGGTCCGATTCTATCTTCTTCATTTGGAACTAACATACCGACTATCATATCTAGCAAAACACTCATTTGTAACTTAGGGGAAACTTTGTGTGGCACTCTTTGCCTGACTGAACTGCACTTTCTGTAACCATGCCCTTGTGTTTTTCCCCCTAGATTGTCTTTATCTGTTGTAATGATAACAGATGCACCTGTGTTCATATCTTGGATGTATAAACATGGATTTGAAAAATATTCTTCATCATTGTCGTGTGTTGCTTTTTCTTCCTTGGTTAAGATGCTCGCAATTTTAGATAGTGCTTTACCTGAGCCATCTGTCCATTCATCATTTATCTTCATTTTAATTCCTCCCATCTATTTCATAAGGATTCTTTCTTCTTCCTCTCATAGTGCTTAATACAATAAAATCAATTGTGTTTTCATCTTTCATACCGATGTTGAAGTTCATGGCTTCGGCAATTGTTTTTGCTTCACTTTCTGTTAAGTTCTTAACGGAATCTGATTCTATAGGTCTAAAACCATCTACATCTTCAATACACATAACTATCTTATGTGAATCCCCATCACGTAAAGCATAGTAAGCATATCTTTTTCCTTGTTTATTATTATTTAATTCAATATCATTATGTATATTTTTTATCATCTTCATTCAGAACCACCTTTACCTGTCGCACTATATTCTCTTCCGCAAACCCTACACTTGGATTCGCCTAAAACTTTAAGGTGATTTAATCCACATAATCTAATTCCTTCACTATTCATTTTTCAACCTCTTTATTTCTTCTTTCTTTTTTCTAGCACATCTAGCACAATTCTTAATCCATGGGCTTATCGAAGTATTAATCACCTTTCTTTTGCATGTAATACAAGACCTGTAGTTTTCAGGTTTTAGTTTCATCCTTCGCTTCACTCCTTTCATTAATTTCTCTTTCTTCTTTCGCTTTGTTAATCGCCATATTCAAAGCAGTTAGCATTTCTTCTGCTTGCTCAATTGATACACGGAAACCATGTCTAGTGTGTGTTTTTTCTCCATCGTTTCTGTGCATGTTGTGTATTCTCATGTCAATCCACATTCTGTTATAATATTCTACGGTGGTGAGAACCACATGCCCTTTACCGTCTTTCCACTTTCCTTCCATGCTTACAGTGCGCCATATCTCACTCATTCAACCACCTCAACATATCCATCTTCTGAAAAACTCGTTGCACCACACTTTTCATAGTGCATTTTTACCCATGATTTAATATCTTTAAGATAAAAGAAAGAAGGAGACATTTCATTACATGAAGGGCATTTCAAATATCTTGTATCATGCCATTCAATTTTCATTCAACCGCCTCCATGTTACTCTTCACTACTTTAATATCCATTCCATACTCAGGATGTTCTTCAGGTAAATACTTACTTCTTTTCTCCATCATGTTAGAAATCACCTTAACGATGTTGCTCGCTGCTTTGTTGAATCTTTGTTCAGCCACCTTATCATTAGAAGGCACACCAATCATTCTAATCCCATCAATGGTTTCATGGAAAGTTCCCTCTACCCTTGTAACCATTATTGCTTTCAGTATCTCATACTCAGCGTGTTTCACACTCTTAAATCTCATTCTTCTTCCACCTCACTACCGTTCCAACTCCATTCTGTGCTTTTTCTATAATCTTCTTCCCTTTCTTTCAATCTTCTTTCAAACTCATTAAGTTGCATTTTAGCCATAGATAAACTACTATTTGCAGCATCGTAGATTTGTTGTAAATCACTAACGTGCTTTTGTGCTAGATGTACATAACCTATTGCTTCTTGCAATTTTACTGCTGGTGATGTATCAGTATTTATACTCATTCAATCAACTCCTTCATCATTTTAGCAATAGACGGTTTGAGACTAGGTAGGTATGCTATGTAGTTGATACCATCACGCAACTTCTTAACTTCTGCTAAGAGAAGTGGTGCGTCAGACATTAATCTCGCATTAGCACGACTTTCATTGTGATTGTAATTTTCTTCCTGTTCACTGTTAGCACCTTGTGAGAAGAAGTAATACCCTGCTGTCTCATCATGCAGATGGGCTTGGGCAATATCCTCTTCACTCGACACTAAAACATTCCATTTACCTTCTGTATGTCCTTCGTACCTGAACTCTAGCATCTCTCTTTTCAGTTTGGCTGTGTTAATCATTCAATCAACCTCCAATAGTTCTTTGACTTCATCCCAAATGTCTGTGTCATCCGGTATCAGTTCGTTATCCCAAAGGTTCTGCAAACAAGCGTCATAATCTTTGATTTCTTGACGCAACCGCTTGTATGCTTCAAGGATAAGTGGTGCGTCTGCTATCAGTTTAGCGTCTGCTTCGCCTAAGTTCTCGCTACCAAACCTGTTGTTTAGTAAGTGCGGAACATCGGTGTCTTTCTCACCAACCCATACTCGCCAACCATTATGATTGATGACATGTGTGAACGTGCCACCATACTTTGCTTCTGTTTCAACAAGGTCATGCGTGGCAAGCCAAGGTGCAGGTGTATGTCCTTCGTAGTCTGTGTCAATCATTCTTGCATCACCTTCTCGCTACATTTCTTACATGTTTTTTTGTCTCTATATGTGCGCCATATTGGACCGTAAGCACCACACGTAGTGCAATTTTCTATTGTCCACTTACTCATGCTTTCACCTTCTTCAATCCATAATACCCTTCACCGTTATACGGTAAACCAACATATTCACAGTAGCATTCTTCACCACAGAACCCTCTAGTCCCAACAGGTAAATCTTCCACTTCGTATATGTATTCTCCATTGCAATTAGCACATTCATTCATGGTCGCTCATCTCCATACGCTGTGTATATCTCTCGCCAAACATTGGCACACATTACTGCGAACTTACTGTTCTTTATCGACCTCTTGAAATTACCATATTCCATGTCATCTATGTAGTTGTAAAGCACTCCTACAAATTCGCCCTTCGATAGATTTAATCTGAAAGGATAATCTGCATTCTTAAGCACATAGATATTTTCATCTCCGAAGGTATCTGTTATGTGTTTTCTTCTTCTAGCACGTATCAACACATGTTCATCTAAGTCTCTATGGTTTACCACGCTGAAGAATCCGTTTGATAGAAACAACCACATTCACTCTTCCTCCTGTTCACAGTAAGTAATCATAGCACTACAAGCCCAATTAGGAATGCCTGTGCTCATACCTTCTAACCATAAGGAATTAGTATCTACAGTCGGTCCACTATTGTATGTGAATGTATTGTTGAAGTTCCTCAATACATCTATGTTGTGAGCATCATCACTCTTCATGTGTTTATCTATCAACTCTTCGTTAAACGGAGTGGCCCAATAAACAAAGAAACGGTCAATCGCATCTTCGTTTGATGGTTTGTCTATTGATACACCACAAACATCCACACGCATTCTTTCATTAGTTTTCATTCGTTTAGTAGGCATATATGCCTTATATTCATTTCTTATCGCTATTTTTCTTTTATTCCATTCATCCATTTACTTTCCCTCTTTCGTTTTTTTGTTACACAATATCTCTATCATTTCACTTTGTTTTTCCATTACCTCTATCATTTTATCCATTCTTCTTTCTATGTTCTTATATCTCGCATTCATCTTTCCTTCGTTCATTCCTCTTCCTCCCGTTCTAATTTTGCATCTATGGCAACTACACCCCACATCCATGGTGGTATCTTTACACCGTGTTGTTCTTTACCCAAAACAGTAAAGTTTTCTGATACATAACCTGCTTCTATTTTATCACAGATTTCTTGCCTTGTTAATCCTCTATACCTTATTCCACCTGTATCACACAAGTGAAGTCTTTCAGTGCCAAACATTGTCATAAAATCTTCAGGCACAACTTTTACTTCTTCACCACTAGGTGATGTCAGTGTGTATGTCCATATTTCTAACTCCTGTGTTTCACCATCTTCACTCAGAATCTCTTGTGTTTCTTGGTGTATAGGGTATACGTCAGTTATATCTGATTCTTTCAAAGGGTAGCCGCTTTCAAACTTCCAACTTTGCACAACAACTTCTTTGTGTCTTTCTGTTATCTCTTCAATCTCATCGTCATTATTTGGTGGGTCATCCCACTTGACATCAGGTAGTTCTGCATAGGTATAACCTATCTCAAACAACAAACTGTGTAATCCCTTTAGTGCTTCAATCACAGCGGGATGTTTTACAGCCTGTATTAGAGTGAATTCTCTCTCATCGCTTTTCATCACAAGGAAGCCTTGACCTTCAGGCGACC
>TARA_R110002020_G_scaffold23738_4_pt1 | contig 11291 bp, 17 predicted proteins | sample TARA_R110002020 | Tara Oceans TARA_R110002020 (sample SAMEA4396489) | marine metagenome | biome: Westerlies Biome; feature: [MES] marine water layer (ENVO:01000295) within the mesopelagic zone...; material: water (ENVO:00002006), including particulate matter (ENVO:01000060) such...
CGTCGCTGGTTAAGGAAGCCCTTGGTGGCACCACCAAAGATGTTCATGGAGTTTTCATTGTTGGAGATGTCGCGCACGAGGCGGTCCATCTCCTCATTCATGACACCAGCAAAAGCGCCAACGCCCGACTTAGTAGCAGTGTCCATTGCAACACCGCTGACCTGAAAGCGTCCGTAGGAGCTGTGCGCGTTGATACGCAAGTCGCGGTATCCCTGAGCACCAGCCGTTGGAAGGAATCCTCCAGTGGCACCAGCACCAGCTTCAGAGGAGAAGCCCACACCAGTGTTGCGGCCAACGTGAATGGGGATGACCATCTGCTTGCCAGACCAACCTTTCGAGCGCTTCTGGAAGTACTCACGCATCCAGACGCGGTTGTTGATCTGTTCAGCGACGGGGCCTTGATAAAACTCTTTGAGCATGGGGCCGAACGTGCCGGCTCCCGCGATGCCTACTGTGGCGGACATAATGTCTCTCCTCTAATCAAAATGGTTAAAGCGCGTGACGCTCTCTGATTGCCTCGGCAAAGGCTGCAGTAGCTTCAGATACCGTGCGCGGACGTTGCCCTTCAGAGTGAGATGATGGCGCAGGAGCAGAGGAGCCGGGACGACGAAAGGCCTTAGCCTCAGTCGCAGCCTTTTCAGCCTCTTCTAGCTTTGCCTTTAACAACTCAACCTCTTTCATGGCCTCAGCCGTGTACTTGCTTCGCATCTCTTCACGTGCCTTTTGAAAGCCCGCAGCTGCAGAAGCAATATCGACTGAACCGTCTGCGGCCACAGCCTGCCAAAGCTCTTGTTTACTGACCTCAGGGTTGTCCTTAATGGCGGTTGCAATCTCCGCTTCTAGCTCTTTAGCCACAAGCTGCTCAGTGCGCTGCTGTTGCCATGACTTGACCGACTGAATCTCGTTTCGTAACGCTGCAAGTTGCGCGTTATCTTTGGACTCGCCTGAGTCTAATAACTCATCGAGCCACTCATCGGCTGACTTGTCAGCTTTAGGCTTCTCAGCCTGCTTCAAAGTCATTTGCTCTAAGTCGCGGATACGCTGCTGCGCATACTCAAGATCGCGTTCGCGAGAGCGAAACTTCTCGTTTACCTCACGGAACCGCCCATACGGGACTGACTCTGGAACCTTGAGCGATTGAGGCTCTGAGTCGTCGCCTTGGGTCTCCACCTCTTCTTTAACGTCTTCGGTGTCTGAAGACGAACCATCCTCCGCTTGATTAGAGTCCTGGGAGTCGTTGGACTGTGGAGACTCATCCGCCTGCGCTTCAACAACGGGTTGCTCTTCACCGGAGGCAACTGCCTCCATCTTGGAAACCATCTCGTCGTATTGCTCACTGCTTAAAATCCCCACTTTTCACCTCGCGATTAACGCCCGCCGGCTAATGTGACCCCTCTATAGCTAGAGGGTGAGACTTCTGGGCGCTGGACCCGTGCCAATCATCCCAATCATCTGAATAGTTTCTGCCTGTCCTCTCCTCAAAGAGCAAGCTCTCGCGTATATTCTCAGGCTTCTCACTCATCCTGTCTTCGCGCACCATCGATGCCTGATGAGACCCGTAAATCGCTAGCGCTGTGGCGATTACCATATCGTCGTGGTGACCGCTTTGAGCCTCTGGTTTGCCTTTTTGCGAGTATACAAAGTGATTGGCCTCGCACTGGAACCTCCGATCGCGGCCGTCAAAGTGTCCGTCGTAAAGAACTTCGTACAGCTTAGACAGCATAAGCGGACGGGATGAACGGTCGGTCCAGAAGCCGTACTTCTTAGTCCAAGTGTTCTCTCCGTCCTTCTGGTCAAGCTTGTGATAGATGTACGGATAGTTGCAGAGCCTGAGCTCCTCAATGATGGTAAGCCCGTAACTGTTGGCCTCTGGCACCACGAGAGCCTTCCACTTATGTGCCTCTGCCAGCACTCGCTTACCAAAGGCACGAGGCATTATGTGCTCGTAGAAGGTGGCTACCGTGACAATCTTCTTAGGGTTGGTCACGTCTACAACACAAAACGCGGAGTAGTCCCCCCTCTCAGCGCCTGACGCAGTATCGACACCCATGACATACGTGTGCCATTTTTGGGGGGCTATGTGCTCAACGTACCCTGGCTCAGGGTCAGCGGCCGGGAACGCGCAGTGAAAGAACCTGCCGCCAGTTGATACAAAGCTATGCTCTGCGACTATCGGGTACTCTTGATGCAGGATGCGGAGCTTGCTGTTGCACTTGAGCCGGTAGGTGTCGATGTACCAGTTGGCTTGCTCATCGGTTAGCTCAAACTCCTCAATCATCTCACCTAGCTCAGGGGGGACTGAGGTCGGGATCTTCTTTGAGGTGCAATCTGGGTCTTCAGTCCACGGGTAAAACACGCGGTGGTACTCAAGCTCGCTGTCGTTCCACATCGAGTACGCGAAGTTCATACCGTTGGCAGTGGTCTCAAGAACCACTTCTGGGTCCTTGCCCAGAGATGTAAACAGCGCAGCCATAGTGTCGTCAGGGTTTTCGTAACGGCTAAACTCAGAGCAGTGCAGCGCTACCGGCGTACCACCACGAGCACCTTCGCTGTTTGCGGTGCCAATTATGATTCGGGCGTCATGGATAAAGTGAAGCTTGTGAACCGTCTGGTGCTTTAACGGCACTCGCATGAACTTGGGCAAGTTCTCATAGAAGCGGTGATAGATTGGCGCAATGTTCTCGAGCACAGCCTTCTCGGTGTGCGCAATGACCGCAACCTCAAAGCCGGGCCGGAAGAGCGCCTTCCAAAAGAACTTAGCAGCGACGAACGTAGAGATGCCGACCTTACGGCTTTTAAGCACGTAGGTGAACGGCTGAGCGTCCATCACATCGGCAAAGTCAGCCTGGATTGGCGTTGGTATCAGCGGTACAAGCTTCTTGCTCTTGTCCAGAATCTTCAAATACTTCTGGCAGAAGTAGGGGAAGTCCCACGCACAACGCCTTAGCTCATCAACTTGAGCCTGCTTCAATGAATCGACTTGATGCGCTTAACAGCAGCATCTGATTCTTTAAGGAGCTCGCGCCAACCTTCTCCGTCAAGGTCCTTACCGCTGGTCTCTTTAAGCAGTCGGTACTTTTCCTCAAGCATTAGGAGCTTGACCTCTTCCTGCGCAAGACGGTTGTAGTCGAGCTTACGAAGCACTTCGATGTCTGCCTCGTGCCTCTCCTTAAGGCGGAACCGCCGAGCAAGCAGCCATTGTGCTGTCTTGACGTTGACCTTTGCGTCTTCAATAACAATCGTTTCTAGGCCGACCTGCGCCGCTCCCTCTGCTTTAAGCATAGAGGCAAGCATGTCTTGTGCGCGTCCACGGTTAACCTTGCCGTGGCGAACAACCGCAAACAGGTGCCAGGGCTTTACGCCTACTGCTTTAGCGGCTGCGGTGCGGGTGTGCCCGACTCGCAGCATTGCCAGGATTGTCTCCATGTGAGGCTGCACTGAGGTAATGCAGACCTCCATCGACGGAGTCATGTCCTCGTTAGTGGAGGTCTTTGACATTGTTCTTGAACTTCCCCACCGTCCGCACAACGGCGTGCATCGGCGTGTTTGGGTGGCTGACTAGGTTCAGGGCTTGTAGAAACCGTGTCGTGTCATTGGCCAGACGGCTCATGTTGTCAGACACCCTCGACGTGGTAGCCAGCCCCTTCTCCCACGTGCGGGCTAGGGTGTTGTCCTTAATCATACCGAGGTACGCTTTAAGGAGCGGCTTCACCGCTTTTTCACGCTTAGTTAAGCGCTTCTTCCGCTGCATCATCAGCATCGCCTCTTGCGTGTCGCGCAAGGCTGTAATCTGAAGTCCGACTGCGCGCTCAATCTCGGTCATCGATGCGTGCTCTTGTACGCACACTTCGACAGCACCCATGAGTGACTCCATAAGCCACTGAAGAGCAGCGCCCTCGGTGGTGTCGTACCTTACTTGATTTTGCATCGCGTAGCCTGCTCGATGGTCTGCAAGGTTAGGTGGATGCCGTGGCGGCGCTTACTAAGCGTGGCGCAGTAAAGAAGGCAAGCGGCCAGAATCTTGTCGGGCTCGACTTTGCGCTTGTCGGAGGCTTGCTCAAGGAAGAGATTGGCAATCTTGAACTGCTTCTCTGACAGAGACGACAAGTCGACTGGGCCAGAGCTGGTGCCAGACTCGAGGTCCTTGAGAGCGCTTAGCGCCTCTTTGAGCTCTTTCTCGACATCAGCTTTCGTCTTTGCTTTCGGCATCACATTCCTCCGTGTTCGGGTCATAGGGTAGGACCCAGTCGGAGGGTCCGCAAGAAGCCAGTATTGCAAAGAAGGTATCAGCACCCATGTCGATTCGCCAGTCTGAGCGATCATCCCGCCAGAGGACAAGGGTGGGACGGCCATCCGTGTCACCTTCGCTCTGCGCAATTGCTCTGCGGATGGGGCATCGTTTTCCACGTTTCACCTCTACCCAAAACTGGGTGTCTTCGACGTCTGCCTCACGAGCTCCCGCAGACTGGCTATCGCCGCGACGAGCCTGATACCCTCGATCTGTAAAGAGTCGCGCGGCTTCTCTTTCTCCACGCTTTCCTTTTTGCCTGCTGCTACGCCCGCCCATGTTGCCCACCTTTTAGTCGTGCGGCTCTTTTCATCGCTTCATCAGACCATGACACGTCGGACACCTTCGCGAGAGGTACAAGAGCTTGGTCATGTCTCCGCCTAGGGCCATCCAAAGCTTATCAATAGACTCGACGTTATTGGTTACGCTTGGCACGTAGTGTCCAGCCTCTAGTCGGCACAAAGACGACAAGCTAATGCCAGTCTTCTCCCGCAGTGCTCGCATTGAGAGCTGCTTTTGAGCCCTAAGTTGCTTGACGTAGGAGCCAAATGTGGACGCTGGTTGCGCGTTGTTTCTACTGGGTAATGCCGGCACTGATACCTACTCCCTGCCACCATGACAGCACGTGCTCACCGAGGTGACCGAGCGCCTGCTCTGGCGTATGCACCGAGGTAAAGATAGTTGATCGCCCATTATGGAGCCTTTTGCGGAGCATGTCGCTTAGTGTCTGCGCCCCGTGGCCACTTAATCGTTCGACAGCCAGGATCTTCCCGTTGGGTGTCTTCCTGACCAGTGGAAACACGTCATCAAAGACGAGCAGCTCACACTGCATGGCCTTATCGATGAGCTTCCACTGGTTTGCCCCGTCATCCATGTAGCACCGCTTACATGCGGTCACAAAGTCCTCGTATTCGAGCCACATGAGGCCTTTTACGCGGTCTTTCATGACTATCTTCATAGCAGCACGGGCGGCTGCGGTGGATTTGCCGCTCTTTCTGGCTCCGTAGAGCCAGATCGAATCTTCAGGGTTCCCATTAAGCCATTGGTACAGGGCATGATCTGCCTGTTCTCGGCCCTTTTTGCGCTCATAATCCGCAGCTGAGTCCCTCAATCGACGCGGTATGTACTGCAACCTGCTCTCTCGAAGAGACTTTTCGGCCTTTTCTCTGCAGCTAGTGCACTGACTAGGGGGCGCATACCACCCTGAATCGGACTTTTCTTGTGGTTGAACCCACTCTTCACAGCCTTCTGTGCAGCAAGGAGTCTGATAAGGGCGACGACACGCTGGACATAGGGAGGATGCCTCGACCGGGTGCCCGCAGGTGCATCTATCACCTCCTAGCTCAAGTCCATGCAACGTCGATAAGGTTGCCTCTGGTGTGCACAAGTGGGCCACCGACTTTGGCACTGGCCAGCGTGCCGCGCCAACTTCCACGGTATCATGGCCTTTGGCCGCTTTCGCAAGTATCTGCCGCATGTTCATTGTCTATCCCCTTTAAACAAGTCTATTTGGTGGTCTGGTATACCAAGCATTGCTCGGTGCTCCTTCTGCTGCTCAACAGTGGGCTTACCTCTCGGCACCCACTCTATCTGTGTGGTATTACTGGGCTCAGGCAGCCATATTGCCCAGCAATGCGAAGAGGTATCCGAATGACCATCCGCCGTAAACGAAAGCCTGCCTTCAATCCAGAGGAGGACGTCGGGCTTGTAGGTTCTACCTCGGTTACCCTCACCCCACCAAGTGATCCTAGTGAGCACTGCTCCGATGGTGTGCCATTGCCTGCAGTGTTCCTCGATGCGGTGAACGAACCGGACGAGCTCACGCCCGTAGGGTGGGTTTGCAACGACATGACTATGTGGTGGCCAGAGCCTCGCGAGACTGTCCTCAATGCTCACCGTGCCTACGCCAGCCTGCCTCTCGAGGGTGCTCCTGAAACGTCCATCTATATCGAAGACGGTCCAGTGTGCGCCGAGGGGAGCCAACCAAAGTGGCAGAGCGCCCATTCCAGCAGCTGGATCTACGACATCTCCGAGGGGCACAGCCTCTTTTCTGAGCCACTGGAGCAAAGGGAGGACAGCCTCAGGGGGAGTCGGGTAGTATTGATTAACACCTCCGATCATGAGGATTCCGAGTGAAATACGACGACAAACCACAAGGTATTACCATCTCTTTTGGCATGGCTCCTCCCAGCGGGAAGAAGGGCAAAAAGAAAGGCACTGAGGCCGAGACGCGGAAGCGTATCGCCAAGGACAAGGTCAAGAAAGACTTGAAGAAGATGTACGCATCTTGGAGCCCTTCCAGGGGCAACGCTGAGAGCCAAGCGTACAACGACGAGCTCGGCGCTTACATCGACAGCATGGAGGGCTAGATGGCTCTGTGGGGCGGAGGACAAGGGTCCAACATTGTTGGCCGAGTATCTGGCAGGGACAAGTCTTACTACGCCCAGCAGCGGCGTCAGAAGTACGGACAGTACGGAAGCCCTTGGGGTGACGTGCCACCTGCACTCGAGGACCATTTGCGTTCTCTTACTGGTGTAAGCGGCACGGCGTTGCGGGCTAACGCTGGGGTAACTCCTTTGGCGGAGGGCCAAGAGATGCCTCTTATGACTGCAGGTCAGCCAGCTGAGTTTATGAAGCTTGTAGACGACGGCACCGGGCGTCAGGTTTGGACGGGCTGGGAGAATGACCCGCAGTACTTGGCTTACAAGCAGCAACAGGCCTCCGCTCGCAGTAGTGCAGCAAAGGAGCGCATGGGTCCTGTGCAGCCTGTAGGTCCTATGACCCAGGGTAGTGGAGCTTACGCTCAGCTTGAGCAGTTGTACGCTGCACACGATAGGCAAGCTGTAAGGCAGGGCCCTCAGGGCGAGTACTGAGCTCACTCTGAGCCCTTCCAAGACTGATCGTCTATTTGGTGTAGCGCAGCGCTTACTCGTTCCAAGAACATGCGACTGTCCAGGCTAGCGAATGAGATGCCAAACTCCCAATGCCTGACTGCTGCGTCGGTAAGCCCTAGCAGCGTGGCGAAGTCCTTTCTGTTTAAGCAGAACACTTTAGTCCGCACGCGGTAGACCATCTTGCACCAGTGCTCGTAGTCGTAGCCCATGCTCAAGGCGTGGATGTTGGCTGACGTGCGTTTATCTACCTGCGCCTGCGAAGCTAGCGGCTTGCCGTTAGTGTAGTTCAAGTGCTTCTTAGGCGGAGGTGGAGATGCTTTACGCGGAGGCGTAGGTGTTTCATCCTTGTGCATCATGCGTGCAAAGCGTTCAGCGGTAAGAGGCGTATTGGCAGATCGGTCATCTGATGAGCGGTTGGTGGACACGGCAATAGGCGCACCAGCGACTTTGCAGCTTAACTCATGTAGTTCGTCGGAACGTTGCTTTAACACTGATGTCCAGCCTGAGATTTGACGTGAAGCGTGGGTAATAGCTTCTGCGGCGTCAGCAATGTTGACGAACATCTCAGCAAGTCGGCGGTCTTCTAAAGGATCCATGTGTCCCTCCATGTTAGTGGTCTGTGACGGGTGTACCACGACTCTGAAACACTGTCTACTCTACTTGAAGAATAGAGGGAGATTTGACGGATTTGAGTGTTACTGCTACCCTAGCGTCGGCAACGCCGCCTTGGAAGCAAGCTTCCGTCGGGTGGCTGCTAGCTAGGGGGAAGCGTTACGTGTCTAAGTGCGCGTAATCACGGGATTCTCTCAATCCCTTAAGGCACAATCTTAAAAATTGCGAGGGAACGGAGGTATGTGTTTTTGCACGTGAGGAGGGGTGAGGGTGCGACTGCCCGACTCGCTGTACCGACCGGTACGTGGAGGGGGTAGCCATCGACCTAAACGTTGTACTGGTCGCCATTTTCCGGCACTCGAGACATAAATGGGCTTCAGTGCCCCGAATAGGGGGTCTACGACATGAGGTCTAACAGCCCCCGAATACCGTCTAAACGGGCCCCAACTTTCGACCGTCGACGCGTCGGATCTGACCTCTCGACATCGGTCGATTCTAGACACGTTAAAGGGTCGTATTTCACATGGATCACGAGTCGTTTTTTGCGGGGTATCCTCTCAACTCGGATGGCCTTCGACCTGTGTAGCCTCTCAAGCGCCCTCGCTACGGTTAACCTGTGTAACCCGGTAGACCTTGCTATGTCGGTCCTAGCTAGCACCACGGGCGCACCTTGAGCCGCGTATAATAGACACGCGAGTACTATTGCGGCCGATGCCCCGTGTTCCCTCACCATCGGTTCTGTCACTGTCATCGATGCTCCCCGTGTTGACTGTGTCTATCCCTTTGGTTGACACCGTCATGAATTGCCTTTATTGGTGGATCGTCACTTACCAAAGGATACGACAATGATAGACCAGAGCACCTGTTACAGCGACGGCGCCATAGGCGTCTCAATTGATTACAACCGCGCCCACCGTGAGTTGTCGCGACACTCGCTCGATAGCTGGGAGGATCTGCAGGACTTCAACCGCGAATGCTGGGACGTCTACTCAGCTCCGGCCAGTGCCGACCACCCTGCAACGATTCCGGCATCCAAGGTGCTCGCATGGTTGGGGTACTAGGATGGGGACCTGGTACAATAACACCCCCTACCGTCACCACCACGACGAGGACTGTAACCTGAGGCTAGCTAGCACGTGGGCTGAGCCTGTGTGTGACTGCGGTCTGTCATCAGCGCGTGAACGCGTTCGCGAGTTATCAGGGTTCTACGTCGCTGGAACTGGCGACGATCACACGGTTGAGCTGATGACACTGCTAGATGTCATTGCAGATCATGACGCGCGGGAGCTGATGCCGTTCGCCTACATGCGCGGATGTGCTCAGCTTAGAACCCGCATGGTTGCAGACGGGATATGGGGTGACGGTTGCTACGGTCAAGACGGCGCCCAATTCTGGATCGTCCGATACGGCGATCGGGGATATGAAACCGGGCAGCCTATCGCGCCTATGCTGAGGGTACACGGCGAGTACTAGGGCACGTTGTAGGGGCTGAGCCTTAACCGTTCGGCCCCTACTGCGTGCAATGGTGCACGGATTCAAAGGATAGAATCATGAGACATCACATATTGAATATGTTCTTAGGCCTACTCTGGATAGCGCTTGTCGTTTGGCTGCTAGGCTGCAGCGGATGCGGTCACACTCGGATCGAATGGTCGGCCGATGATATCGGGCACGCAGTCTATGCGGCTCGCTATGACGAGATCTCCGATCGGGTGACGTGTCGCATCGTCGATCGGATCGAATCGGGCGGACCCGGTCAACCACGGTGGATCGTGTTCGAAGACGATAACGATAACCCGATCCCCTTGTCATACTTTCCAGACGCTAGCGAGGGCTCTGCGGTATGCACTGAACCTAGCCCGGCGGACATCGCCGACCTAGGCGCCCCAGCTTGGGTGTTCGAGTGTGCTGAGCAAGGGATCGACCCTTTGCGCTGTGACGGCCCTACAGGGGGTGCACTGTGAGTAGCTTCGAAAAGATTATCGGTGACGCCATGATGTCACTCATGACGGGGGACGATAGCGCCGTCGACTTGAGCATGGCGCGCGTGACTGTAAAGGCAGCTGCTAGCAGGCTTATATTCTGCCCTAGGTGCGGCTCCGTCATGGACCAAAGCCGAACGATCGTGGTTGAGACAATGGCCGGAGATCGTGAGACCGATATCACGGCGACCGCTTGCGGCTCTGACCTAGGCAACGGTGACAAGTGCGAGCCGAACCGCGCGTTCCTGCTCAAGACTGCGCTATCCATGCGGGAACGGTGGCCAGATCGCGAGCACGTTTGGTTCAAGGTGAACACGTGGGACGGGATCGAGACGATCCCCTAGGGACCGGTGTTACCCGATTCAGGGTTCGATCTGGCCATGCCGGATCGCGCCTTGCACGGGTCATATCGGCCCCTACTTCAAAGGATAGAAGGATGGATATTGAAACACTGTTCAACATGCTAGACGGCGCCGTTGGCGTTGTATGTCATGTGCAAGGGCGGAGGATCTCCGTGTGGCATGGGGGCAACTCCGTCAACGTATATGATGCGGATGGAGTACCTGTTGACGCTTGGGAGTCCTCTTCGTGGTCTAACGGGGATCCGGCGCCCATGACGGACGCTGAGTTTAGGCGCCTCGCTATTGAGCACGTCGAGGGGGGCCGTCATGGGGCGCAATAGCGGTTTGTATTTTACCTGCATCGTCCGATTTAAGGTGCATGCGCGACACGGCACAACGTCGCACGTGGGCGCCGATCTAATCGGGCTCGGAGTATACAGGGTCAATGGTGCCGATGACTGTAAGCTTGCCATGATGGCAGACCTCCGATCGGTATACGATCGCGGTCGTCGCGTGGTGGTTGTGTCGTTTGACGTCCGCTCGTCGCCTAACCCAAGTCCCGCGATAAATACGGGCACTTTCGCAGTAGGGGGTCTACGATGAAACGTCCCAATTCTGCCGTCTGGTACCACGGGCCCTCCACTATCGACGGATCGCTGATAGTGGGCGCCGTGTCTGGCCTAGTGAACCCGTCCAATAACGATAAAACAGGCGATCTATTCCAGACGTGGATGATGCCCGACGACGAGCGACCGAACGTCGCTGTTAAAACTGGCCGTGACCGGTCTGTGTGCGGTGACTGCGGCTTGCGGCCGCTCAACCATAAGGCCACCCCTATCGAGGATAGGCCCTGCTATGTGAAAACGTTTCAAGGTCCGCGTTCGGTGTGGGAATACCTGTCACCCGATGCCGGTGACCCTTGGCCCGTCGCTGCAGCTGCGTCGCTGAGTGAAGCGCCTAACCGCGTGGCAGGCTTAAGGTTCGGCGCATGGGGTGAACCTACCGCGATCCCCTTGGATGCATGGTGGTCTGGCCTATTGAAACCGCTTTCACGGTGGATCGACTGGACTAACTCGCCCGGCTACACTCATCGTTGGCGCGATTGTGATCAGCGGTGGCGCGGTTACCTCATGGCCAGCGTTCACACTGAAGGCGAGGCAACTGAGGCGCGCGG
>TARA_R110002020_G_scaffold80747_1_pt1 | contig 11278 bp, 9 predicted proteins | sample TARA_R110002020 | Tara Oceans TARA_R110002020 (sample SAMEA4396489) | marine metagenome | biome: Westerlies Biome; feature: [MES] marine water layer (ENVO:01000295) within the mesopelagic zone...; material: water (ENVO:00002006), including particulate matter (ENVO:01000060) such...
GCCTTCCGCCGCTTCACCCGCCAGGACGGCTACGGCGGCCGAATCGAGGTCTGGCGCTCGCTCGACAACGTGTCGTTCAGCTTCCGCAACGGGGTGCTGGTGGGCACCCGCGGCGCGGAATGGGACATGTTGTCGGCCGGCGTGGCGCTGCGGGGCGACGGGCCCGGGCCGGGCGGGGGCGCGCGCACCTATGTCTTCCGTGCGCTCGACAACCAGGCGGTCGACGTCGCCATGGCCTGCAGGACCGCCGACCTTGGCCGCCAGCGTCTGGTCATCGACGATCTGAGCCATGCCACGCGGCATCTGCGCGAAACCTGCAGCAACCCCGATGGCACGATCGTCAACGATTACTGGGTGGCGGATGGCGGCGCGGCCGAAGAGGGCGTGATCTGGCAGTCGCGGCAGTGGAGCGGGCCGACCGGCGGATACCTGTTCATCCGGCGGGTCAGCCGCTTCTGAGGCCAGGCCCGCGCTGATTCCGCCCAATTCCGCGGCAGCGTCCCCGGTTTCGGCCATACGGAGAGGCCATTCCCGCGCATTGGCGGCCGGGGCCGGGTCCAACCTGTATCGAATTGGTAACGGTGGCAAATTTAGCGCGGTCGTTCCCCTCTGATGCGTCTTGGCAATTGAACCGCGAAAACTTCTCGTCTATGAATTAACGAAACGTAATCTCTATGGGAGTTCTCCGGCCATGAAATCGGGTATCAAAGTTCTGGCTACGGCCAGCATCGCATCGCTGGCACTGGCGTCCGTCGCTTCGGCCGGCTCGCTTCAGGAGCCTGTTGTTGAAGCTCCGATCATCGTCGAGGAAGCCACGGGCTCCTTCGGCGGCATGAGCACCGGCGCAGCCGTTGCAGCAGGCCTGGCCGCTCTGATCGTGGTTGGCGCGATTGCCGACGGCGACGACGACGACAACAACACTCCGGCCACCTCCACCCCCGGCACCTGATTGATCGTCCTGTCCACGGCGGGCAGCGCATGGCGCTCCGCCGCGGGCACCGCGACCGCAGTGCACTGCTGTCTGCCCCGGCGGAAGGCAGTCATCAAGACATAGAAGGGCGCACCCGCTGGGTGGGCCCTTTCTTCTTTTCCGGACGGACCATCCGCGATCCCCGGGCAGATCCCCGGTGCGCCGCGGCCGTGGTCCGCAGGACCCTGCCGCCGTGATCCCTGCCGTCATCGGCGCCTCCGGGCGCCTGCCCGCGGCAGGGGCGGATTGCGCCGGGCAACTTTGTCGTCTGCGCAACGGCCTGTTAATTGATCGGAAAGGTCCTTTGGTCTAGGCCTGACCCAAGGCAATCTGACCAACAAGGAATTCCCGCAATGAAACCGGTTCTCAAGGCAATGGCCCTCGCCTCCGCTGCATCGCTGGGTGTGGCCTCGGCCGCCTCGGCACAGCAGGAAGGCGGCTTCGGCGGCGTGGGCACGGGCGCAACCATCGCGGCGGCCTCCGCGGCTTTCGTCGTGCTGATCGCCGTCACCGACGATGAAGGCAACATCGTGGGCACCGCCACCACCACGACCGCCGCGAACTAGGCCGGTCACCCTGCGGCGGCCTGTCGGGCCGGTCAGGATCGAAAGACAAGTCGACGGCGGCCCCACCGGCTGCCGTTATCGGGGCGCGCTCCTTTCCCGGGAGCGGGCCTTTTCTGTTTGTGGCCTCCGGGGTTTTGCCATCTGTTGTGCCGGATCGGCGGCTATTGCGCCCCATTGCCCGGGGAGGACAGCCCGGATAACGGAATGACGTCACCCGCGCACACCGCGAGGATCATCGGGAACAGGCCGGCATGTCACGACTGAATATCTGGCGCGAACGGCTGGTAGGGATCTGGATCGGGGCATTGTGCCTCGTGCTGGCGATGGGGGGCTTCAGCCACCTTGTGCCGGGGAGCGACGAACTGTTCGGCCCGTTCAGCCGCACGATCGAAAGCCTGCGCGTCCACCTGCTGCTTCTGGGGCTGGTCCTGTCGCTGCTCTTGGCATGGATCGGGCGGTCCCGGGCCGGATATGTCTTCGCGGGGGCGGCGCTGGTCTTGCTGGTCGTCCTGGCCGCCGATTACCGGCAGCGCACGGCCCCGCCGGGCGCCGGGGCCGATCTCGACATATTGTGGTTCAACCTGCTCTTTAAGAACAAGACCCCGCCCGCCACCCTCGTGGCAGCGCTGCGGGGCAGCGGGGCCGACGTGATTGCCCTGGGCGAGGTGCAGCCGCTGCGGGGAGAGATGGACATGCTGGCCGATCTCTATCCGTTCCGCCTGGACTGCGGTCCGGGCGTGGCCTGCGACATGCTGATCCTGTCGAAATACCCGCTCGAGGATCCGCGGATGCGCGAGACATGGCTGGGCCCCGGACGGTTCGCATCCTTCGGCGTCCATCCCCCGGGCCAGCCGGCGGTGCAGGTCATGGTCGCGCATCTGATCAAGCCCTGGTACCTGCCGATGAGCCTCCGCGACGACCGCATCGTGACCCGGGCGCTGCGCCGGGCCGGGCCCGGTCCCCTGATCCTGGTGGGCGATTTCAACGCCGCCCCCTGGAGCCGGCGGATCCTTGACCTGGAGCGCCGCAACGGCCTGGAACACGCGGCGCCCCTGCCGATCGCGACCTGGCCCGCGACTTTGGGGCCGGCGGGGATTCCCATCGACCATGCGCTGGTGCGGGGCGGGGTCGCGGTCACCGCGATCGCGCCCTGGGGCCGTGGGCTGGGATCGAACCATCGCGGCCTGCTGCTGACGGTCGACCTGGGCGGGACATGACCGGGCCGGCGCAGGGGCTGGACAGTTTGCGGATTTTGCGGGCAGATCGGCGTGAAGCGCCTGCACTTCGGCTGCCAAAGGCGGCATATCCGTGGCCGGCCCCGGTTTCCCGTCCCCCGGAGGCCGGATCGCGGCGGCTGCGACATCACAACAATTGAGCTTTGCCCGAAGACAGGTAGTGAAACAGGACGGTCTAACGGATACGGATGAGACGATGGCCCCCACTCTGATCACACCCGTCATTCTTTGCGGCGGATCCGGGACCCGGCTCTGGCCGCTGTCGCGCAAGAGCTACCCGAAACAGTTCGTGCCCCTGACCGGCCCCGAGACGCTGTTCCAGGCCTCGGCCCGGCGGCTCAGCGGTTCGGGCTCGGGCCTGTCCTTTGCCGCGCCCATCGTGCTGACCAATTCCGATTTCCGCTTCATCGTCACCGAGCAGTTGCACGCCGCGGGCATCGATCCCGGCGCGATCCTGATCGAACCCGAAGGCCGCAACACCGCGCCCGCGATCCTGGCCGCCGCCCTGCGCCTTGCGGAAACCGACCCGGACGCGATCATGCTGGTGGCGCCGTCGGACCATGTCGTCCCCGATGCCGAGGCCTTCCGCGCGGCCATAGCCAAGGGCATCGCGCCGGTCGAGGCCGGCGACCTCGTGACCTTCGGCATCGCGCCCACCCATCCCGAAACCGCCTATGGCTACCTGGAACTGACAGGCCAGCCGGGGGAGGACGGCGCCGCGGTGAAGCTCTCGCGCTTCGTCGAAAAGCCCGACGCCGCCACCGCGCAGACCATGCTGGAAGCCGGCAATTTCATGTGGAACGCGGGCATCTTCCTGTTCAAGGCGGCCGATCTGGTCGCCGCGGTGAAGGCCCATGCGCCGGGGCTGATGGAACCTGTCGCCAAGGCCGTCGCCGACGCCCAGGTCGATCTGGGCTTTCTCAGGCTCGATCCCGAAGCGTGGTCGGGAGCCGAAGACATCTCGATCGACTACGCGGTGATGGAACGGGCGACGAACCTGTCGGTCGTGCCCTTCACCGGCGGCTGGTCGGACCTTGGCGGCTGGGACGCCGTCTGGCGCGAGGCCGGCCCCGACGAGAACGGCGTCGTCGCCAGCGGCGAGGCCACGGCCATCGACTGCACCAACACGCTTCTCAGGTCCGACAGCGAGCGGCTGGAAGTTGTGGGCATCGGGCTCGACAACATCATGGCCGTGGCGATGAACGACGCGGTGCTGGTGGCGCCGATGGACCGGGCGCAGGACGTCAAGCTGGCGGTCGCGGCGCTGAAGGCAAAGGGCGCGGCCCAGGCCACCGCCTTCCCGAAGGATCACCGCCCCTGGGGCTGGTTCGAAAGCCTTGTCGTGGGCAACCGCTTCCAGGTGAAGCGGATCATGGTCCATCCCGGCGCGTCGCTGTCGCTGCAAAGCCATTTCCACCGGTCCGAGCACTGGATCGTCGTCGAAGGCACCGCGCGGGTGACCGTGGATGACGAAGTGAAGCTCGTGACGGAAAACGAAAGCGTCTACCTGCCGCTGGGTTGTGTCCACCGGATGGAAAACCCCGGCAAGGTCCCCATGGTCCTGATCGAGGTCCAGACCGGCGCCTATGTGGGCGAGGACGACATCGTCCGCTACGAAGACGTCTACGCCCGCAGCTGACCCCCGTGCCCGTCGGTGCCACGGCCGGGGTCCGCCCCCGGCCGGTCCGGCAGACCGGGTCAGCCCAGCCGCTGGAGAACCGCCTTGGTCGAGGTCGAACTTCCGGTCGTCTGCGTTGCCATCAGCGCGTTGGAGACCAGCGAGAAGCTGACATTGGCGGTGGCGGCGATGGGCAGCATGCCCACGGTCGCCGTGCCCTGGCGGCGGAAAGTCAGGCACTCCCCGAAGAACGATCCGTCGATGCCATAGAGCGTGACCCGCCAGGCGGCATTGCCGGAAATCTGGGTGTCGGTCGTGCCCAGGATCTGGGTCGCGGTATTGTCGGGCAGGGTCAGGTCCGCGCGGTAGACAGGGTAGAGATAGCCTTCGCCGTCGGTCGACACGACCTTTTCCGCGTAGCTGGTCTGGCTGGCCGTGAAGCTGAGCCCGCGGACCTCGCCCACGGCATCGAGCGCACCCATGTTGTAGCCCCGCGGTTCGGGGTTGCTGCCGGTGTAGCGGGCGAGGTTGACCAGCAGGTCGCCATCGCGGTTGTTCAGCTTGGAATAGATGAACTGGTGCGCGGCCGAGCGGTCCTCGTAGCAGACCGTCGACGAGACCGTGACCGTCGTGTCCGTCACAGTGGTGCCGGCGGCATGGTTCACCGCGACCTCGCTGCCCGAGACGTAGCCCGTGATCCAGGTCACCAGGTCGGCCCCGCCGCCGCCCGCGCCCGCGATCGTGACCGGCATGCCCTGGACCATCCAGTCCTTGAAGGGCGTGCCGGAGGTGACCGTCAGGGTGGTCTGTCCCGCGGTCATCTGGCCGGTGGTATTGGTGACCTCGGGTTCGCCCTGTTCGGTCTTGACCTCTTCGAGATGGGTGCCCCCCACCGCGCCACCGGTATTCAGGATCGCGGCGATCTTCTGGCCGTTGCCCTTGATGTTGCGGATCACGCTGTCATAGAGCCCGGGCGCCGTGTTGATCACCGCATAGGCCTTGCAGCTGCCCCCGAACAGGTTCTCGACGCGGGTCCGCGACATCGACGATGTGCCGCCCGCGGTCGGGTGGAGACTGGTGTAGAACCAGGTATCGCATTTGGTGAAGGTGTGGTTCTCGTGGACGTTGTTTTCCGACCAGGTGTCGTAGTTCCGCTGGTGGATCGCATAGGTGTTCTCGGCCGGGGAGGTGCGGGTCCAGTCGTGGAAGTGGCACCCGTGGAGCCGGCTGTGTCCCAGGTCGTCCCACAGGATGCAGCCCGCCGGGTCGGTCGCCTCCGAGCCGTCGAAGAAGCCGCCCCGGACCTCCAGCCCCAGCCACGCGGCCTTGCTGCCCGACTGGTAGGCGCGCAGGAGATAGGTATCGGGCGTGCCCGCGTAATTGATCGTGGCCCCCGAGAAGTTCAGGACGGTCGGCAGGCTTTCCGATTTCAGAACCTCGAGAAACAGCGCCGCTTCCCCGGTCGGGTCGGCCGGGATCGCCGGGAATTCGATCCGCAGGGTGCCGCTGATCCTTGCATAACCGCCATGTTCGGACAGGTAGTCCAGCATTGCCTGCATGGCTGGCTGGGCATTCGTCTGGCCCGTCAGGTCGGCGCCGAACTGGGCCGGCGACAGCGGCGCGCTGCCGCGCAGGACGCCCAGTTTCACGCCGCCGGCGGTCACCAGGTGCGGGCCGGTCTCGCCCGAGGGCAGCACCTGGTAGAAGAAATCGTCCTGGAAGGCATGCACGATCTGGTTCTCGGTCACCTTCTGGCGGCCAAGACCGGACGTGTAGCTGAGCGACGTATCCGCAAGCAGGTCCGAGACCCGATCGAAGCTCCGCTCCGCATCGCTCATCCACCGGGAGCGGATCTCGACATTGTCCTCGTCCAGAAGCGTCTTGCCGGTCCGGCTCAGGATGCGGATCCGGTAGGCCCCGTCGGCCAGGAAGAACCCCGCGACATAGCCGTTGGCATCGGCCACCACCGGATTGGCCTGGGCGAAGGTCAGGTTGCTGTCCTTGAAGATCGGGCTGAGAGATTCGCCACCCGCCAGATAGACGAAGATCCTGGCATTGGGTGAAGGTGCATCGGCGTAGCTGCGCAGCTGGCTCGTCTCGCCAAACGTGAAGTATCCCAATTGAAAGCCCCCTTTGAGAACGGACGTGTTCGGGGGGAATGTGTAAAATTTGACTTTAGGTTTTGTTGATGCACCGTTCGCACCCCCTGCGGGACCGGGTCGGGGGCCGGATGCAGGGGACCATAGGGGGGAAGGGGCCAGGATCCGACACATCCCGGATTAACCCGGAGCGGACTATCCCCGGGCGCGCGCCGAAACCCTGTAGGCATTGTTATGTTAAAATATGCATCCGTGGCCCCGGTTCTGCCCCTCCCGTGACCTCCCGGATGTCCGAGCGTCGCAGCTGCGGGGTTCGTCCTTGCAAAGGGTTGGAAACACGGCTTTCGTCACGGGGCATTCCAACCCTTCCAGCCGCGAGGCACGACGTGAAAGTTGCCATTGTCCACTACTGGCTGATCAGCATGCGCGGCGGCGAGAAGGTGCTCGAGAAGCTGCTCGAACTCTATCCCGATGCCACGCTGATTACCCATGTCTGCGATCCGGAAGCGGTGCCCGACATCGTCCGCGACCGCGAGGTCCGCGAGACCTTCATCGCCGGCCTGCCGGGGGCGCGGAAGCATTACCAGAAATACCTGCCCTTCATGCCGCGGGCGCTGGAACAGATGGACATGCAGGAATTCGACCTGGTCCTGTCCAGCGAGAGCGGCCCCGCCAAGGGGATCATCCCGCGGCCCGACGCGGCGCATGTCTGCTACTGCCATTCGCCGATGCGCTATATCTGGGACCATTACCACATCTACCGCGACTCCGCCGGCCGGCTGGCCCGCCTGGCGATGCCGCATATCGCGCACAACCTGCGGATCTGGGACGTGACATCGGCCGCGCGGGTCGACCATTTCATCGCCAATTCCAGCTTCATCGCCCAGCGGATCGAGAAATACTACCGCCGCGAGGCAGAGGTCATCGCCCCCCCGGTGGCGGTCGACGATTTCCGGATCGCGGACGCGGTGGACGATCACTACCTGCTGGCCGGAGAACTGGTCAGCTACAAGCGCCCCGACCTGGCGATCGAGGCCTTCAACGCCAGCGGCCGCAAGCTGACCGTGGTCGGCGACGGCGAGATGCGCAGCCGGCTGGAATCCATGGCAGGGCCCAATATCACCTTCCTGGGCCGGGTGCCCTTCGACAGGCTCAAGGCCGAATTCGCCCGGGCCCGCGGACTGATCTTCCCCGGCGAGGAAGATTTCGGCATCGTGCCCATCGAGGTCATGGCCTGCGGCCGCCCGGTCGTGGCTCTGAAACGCGGCGGGGCGCTGGATTACGTGATCCCGGGCCAGACCGGCGAATTCTTCGACAGCCCCACGGTGACAAGCCTGAACGCCGCCATCGACCGGCTGGAGGCGCATCCCACGCTGACCGACAGTGCGGGCGCGATCCGCGCCCATGCCGAGAAGTTCCACGGCGACGTGTTCAAGGAGCGGGTGAAGGCCAGCGTCGACGCGACCCTGGCCGCGCGGAACCGGGTCTAGGCTCCTGCCCCCGGGGCCGGCGCGGGGGCGTCAGGCTTCCGCGTCCACCGCGGCCCTGGGCCGCCAGGCCGACAGGTCGCGGCCGAATTCCCGCTCCGCCCAGTCGATTTCCGGCGCGAAGATCTCGTCCAGGCGGGCGAGCTCCCCGGGCGAAGGCATGGCCTCGGAGCTCTTGTCGATGGGCACGTAGATCGATCGCCCCAGCGCCCCGTGCTTGACCCGCCCGACGAAGTTCTGCAGCCCCATCTGCCGGGCCGCGGCGGCGCCCAGTTTCATCGTCCGCGCCAGTGCGAAGGACCGTGCGCGCGAGGCCGGGCGCACCACGCCCACGTCCTCGGCCGGCCGCGGCGCGATCCCCAGGAAATCGGTGATCTGGCGGGCATAGCCGTTCGGGTCGGTCTTCAGGTCGTCGAAGAACAGGCAGCACAGCCGGTCCTCGGGGAAACGCGCGCGGTAGCGCGGCACCAGGACCGAGTAGCGGGAATTCTCGATCAGGTCCGGGAAGCTCTCCAGCGCCTCGCCCAGGGGCTGGCGGGTCATGCCGCTGCGCTTGAGATAGAGGTAATGGGACACCGTCCGGGCACGGGGATTGCGCATCGACAGCAGGATCTTCACCCCCGGCAGGTCGGCCGCGATCCGGTCGGCGGTCTCGTCCGACAGGATGTAATCGTGCGAGATCTCGCCGCGCGCGATCTGGTCGGCCGTGGCGGGAGCGAAGAAATCCGCGTACCAGCCCAGCCCGCGACGATATTCCCGGTCAAAGAAGTAGATGTCCTTCGCGTCCGGAATGAAACATTGCGGGTGCTGGCGGAGATATTCGAAGATCCAGGTCGATCCGGTCTTGTCCGGCCCGATGAAGAGAAAATTGGGAAGCTGCATGATATCCGCCTCAGCCGGCCGAGCGGCCGGAACCCCGGGCGGGGAGCAGCGCGCTGTAGAGGGTCAGGTAATCCTCGGCAAACCGGGCCGAGGTGAAATGGCCTGCCTTCGACAGGCAGGCGCCGCGCATCGCCCGGGCCCTGTCCGGGTTGGCGATATAGGTCTTCAGAACCCCGGCCAGCGCCGCGGCATCGCCCGGTTCGACAAGGTCGCCGGTCGTGCCCGGTTCGATCATTTCCGGGATCCCGCCGATCCGCGATCCGATCACCGGGAGCCCCGCGCAGAAGGATTCGAACACCACCCGCGGCAGCGGATCGTTCCAGATCGACGGCACCACCGAGATGTCGATGCCCGACAGGAAGGTCCGCGTGTCCTGCCAGCCCAGGAACCGGACCCGGTTGTCCTTTTCCCCGAGCGCGGTCAGCCGCGCTTCCTGTTCGGGGCTGCCGCTGCCGGCGATCTGCAGTTCCCAGCCGTCGGTCCCGGCCAGCTTCTCGCAGGCGTCGAGCAGGACGTTCAGCCCCTTGGTGGGATGGAGCCGGCCCATGAAGCCGATCTTCAGCGGTCCGGGCGGCCGGGGGGCGTCGGCATCGTCGGGTGACAACGCCGCGCCGCCGGCAAAGCCGCAATTGATCACGCCCTGCTGCGGCACGCCGCCGAAATAGCCGCTGTCGAGATGCCGGCCGAGCACGGCCCGGCTGTCGCCCATGACCGCGTCGACCAGCGCGCTGTCGCCGCGCCGCCGGGCCGTCAGCAGCTGGCAGTCGCGGCACTGGGTGCCGCAATCGGCGCCGCCGCGGAACATCGGCCCGCGGAAGCAGACGAGGTAGGTGCCGAAGAGCGTATGCACGAGCGGCAGGTCCAGGGCGCGGACGGCATGCCAGATCCGCGTGGTCACCCCGGCCAGGTTGAAGGTGTTGACGATGTCCGGGGAAATCGCCGCGATCTCGGTGCGCAGCCGCTCGGTCCAGCCGCGGTCGGCGGCGGCGCTCAGATGCCAGTGCAGCCGCCCGATCGAACTGCGGGCCTCGGCCGTGGGGCCGGTGCCCGACAGGGTCCGGCCAAGCGCCGTGACAGCCATGCCCTCGTGCTCGAAGCGCTGGGTCTCGGCGGTGCCGGAATGGCACAGCACATGCACCTCGTGGCCGCGGGCCACCAGTTCCCGGCCCAGCGTTTCGACCGATTTCTCGGCCCCGCCCAGCATGTTCGGGTAGAAGAAATTGTTCGACAGCAGGATCCGCATCGCTCAGCCCTCCTTGCCGTCGACCATGGGTGTCTCTGCCAGCATGGCCGCCGTTTCCCCGGTCAGTTCGCCAACCCGGGCGGCCTCCTCCTCGGTCAGGACCGAGGTCCAGTAGGAATTCACCTTCGAGATGTCGCGATTCTGGTCGTGGGCCTTGTTTTCCTTCGGTTGCTCGGTCGTGGCGCTGCCTTCGGCCGGTGCGGTGTAGGCCGCGCGGATCTGCTGTTCGATCCCGTCGGTCCAGGGAATGTCGAGATGGCGGTAGAGCGTCCGGTAGACCCCGACCGGCTGGGCGATCACGTCGTCGATGTCGACGAACCACAGGTTGTCGCGGGCGCGGAAGGCCTCGACGGCGCGGCGGTAGTTGACCGACCAGAGCAGCGCCGCGTTCTCGGCCGCGGAATAGCCCTCGGCGCCGAAGGATTTCGGCAGGCAGGGCGCGCTCCATGCGCCGAGCGCATCGAGCCGGCCGGCCACCTCGTCGGCATCGTTGCCCCAGCGCATGCGCTTGTAGCTTGCCGCCACCGCGAAGGGGTTGCGCACCGTGACGACCGACGGGATGTCCTGCATCGCGGGATGGCCCAGCAGCGGCAGGGCGAAGGGATCCTTCCAGATCAGCCGTTCGATTCCGAACCGGTACTTTGCCGCCAGGTAGGACAGCCGCGGACGGTGGCCGACAAGACGGGCCGCGATCTTGCGGTGGATCTTCTCGCGGTCGTAGCCGCGCTTCTTGTACGTCAGCTTCAGATGCCGGATGCCGTGGACGATCTCTTCGAGGTCGGTATCGTCGAACCCGGCCGTGCCGGGGATCTCGTAATGCCGCGAGACGCGGGAGAGGCCCGTGATCCCGTTCAGGGGCTCGTGCAGGGGCGCCGTGTTCCCGGGCAGGGACAGGTATTGCCCGATCGCCGTCGTGCCTGACCGTGGCGATCCCGTAACGAGAATGACCCGTTTTGGTGCGCTCATGAAATGACCTTTCGGCATGGGTTGCCGGTGGGCCCCGCAGGGCCCTCTGCCGGAAAAAATAAAAAAATCGCAAACAAACCGGGGAGGTCACCTTCCCGACCTGGCGCGCGCTCAGAGTTAAACAGACTGGGTTACGCCGCAAGCCCTCTCGCCGGCGCGAAATGACCCACCGGGGCGGCGCGACAGCATGGTGGCTGGACGACGCCCGCGCC
>TARA_R110002020_G_scaffold165581_1_pt1 | contig 11273 bp, 23 predicted proteins | sample TARA_R110002020 | Tara Oceans TARA_R110002020 (sample SAMEA4396489) | marine metagenome | biome: Westerlies Biome; feature: [MES] marine water layer (ENVO:01000295) within the mesopelagic zone...; material: water (ENVO:00002006), including particulate matter (ENVO:01000060) such...
AGGTGTATGTCTCTTCATATAGCAGTAGCTACAATCTAATAAACATCCGTAACCGAAAGAAGGAGATATAAAGTCAGATGAACGTCCTGATGGTCTAATGACCATACTTTTACGTTTTACGTTCTTCAGCATCTTGTTTTGCTGTTTTAGCATTTACAGTTTTATTTACAAGTCCTTGTGGCAAACATTCTTTAGCCATGTGCAGTGTATTCATAAAAGACATATTGTCTCCTGTTAATTGCTTAATTTCTAAACTTTTTTCAGAAGAATGGCCTGGCATTGACTGTAGTGCATGAATCATATCATAAGCTACTACATAGCGGCTGCCAGAATCATGTTTTATTTCAAATAATTTAGGTCTTATTACTTTTTCTTTACTCATCCTACTTTAATTACTTGAAGATTATTATCTGTACTATATAATTTACAAAGTTTACCGTCATACTTAATCCAGCAAGCTCCTATTGGTGTACCAGTATACTCTCCTACATCTTGAGTAGTCTTATGCACATCTTTTGGTATCTTACTATAATAAACTTTACCTATGTCTGTGTGTATGTAATATTTATTATTTCCCATATCTAAAATTTTACGTGTGTCATACCTTCAGGTATGTATGATGCCCTCACAGGTCTATTATCAATCCAATGGTATTGTTGACCATCTTTAATTCTAGGCTTATTATAGATTACGCTATCGTAGGGGAATCCATGCTCATCTAACCACTCTTCAGTAACTGTTTTGTGCTTATCTGTACGAGCTGTAAAGAATACTACTGTATCCCCTCTGTTCTTAAAGTCTTGAATCTTTTTAGCAGCGTTATCAAACGGTTTTGCTTCTGCAAATCTATGCCATTCTTCATTAGGCACATCTTCACAGATAGTACCATCAATATCAATTAACCATATCTTACTCATCTTCTTTGTTTTGGTTTAAACCAGTTGATAGTTGTTCATTCTAAATTTCTTTTCAAGCTTAAGAATATCGTATTTTAAATCTGCAATTTCTTGGTCTCGAGCTTCTAAAAGCTGTTCTACCTCTTTAACTTTTTTACCTATGAGAAGAAAATCTTTAAAACTTGAATAGCTTTCTCCTTTGTATTTTCTTACACACATATCATAGGTATGCCTATACCTTGCATTAGTGTCGTATATGCCAACATGAGTGTTTCTATAATGTATTACAGTGGCGTGGTTTTTCTTTATACATCTGCCAGCACCGGATACAGAGTGAGACTCCTCTCTTAATAAAATATTTACTGCTATTCTTCTAGCATCTACAAGTAATCTGTCTCTTTTAGTACTTAAAAGATCTTCTTTATTTACTTTTATAAAATCGCATACAGATTGTATTATAGAATCTATTGTGTCAGGGTTATATTCATCAGTCATAATGATTCAAGTAAATTTATTTCGTTAATAGTTTTGTGATAAGCTTTTTGTAAAGCTTTTAATTCTTTTTTAGCTCGTTCATCCCATTTTTGTTTTGGGGATATATCTACAAGCCGTGACATTTGAGAAGTTATTTCATGTCTTCTTTGTCTAAGATATTTTAATGCTATTGGTACTTTTTCATTGTACATTATAAGTTATAAAGTGTATATCGCAATGTGAGTTCTTCACCTGCTTTAATATCTCTAAGAGTTCTTACATATCTAAAATCTTTATCTATTTCAGCTACAAGATTTGGGGTTTTAGATTCATTTATAAATCCTCCTAATGGAGTTCTTATATAATTATTCTTAAACCTTTTATCATATACATGAGATACACCTAATGTTGTGTCTGCAGGTATGTTTTCAGTAGCAAATAGTCCTTTACCTTCTATTTCAGATGGTTTTATATCTAAAAACTCTGGGAGTGGTCTCCATGGGTCATCTGTCTTCTGCATAATCTAAAGCGTTTTCTTTTATTTGATTTATCATACTGTTACTACACAAATATTCGTATAGTTCAGTTATATCTACAGAATGATTTCCTTTAATCCATTCAACTTTATCTATTTCTATTTCAGAGGGAGAGCCAGGGTGTCCTGAACCGTCACCGTAATTATTTACAGGTTCTTCTCCTTTATAATATGTAAACTCTATATCAAGGTTTACTCCTCCATCATCTGTATTAAATGTAAAAGTCATTGTTTCTTTATTTTTTTGTCTCATATACTCAGAATACTTTTCATTGTATTCATGATATCCGATGGCATCAAACCATCCCATCTTTTCTGCGTGACGTTTAGTTAAACTCATACTATATGTATTTAAATAATAAAAAAAAGCAGTGAGAACCCCCGAAGGGGCTCTCCTGCATAAAAGAGTAAAGTAAAAACCACTTTACAAAAATTTACTCTTTTTGGATGAATTACATTCCTATCTCATCCTGAATAAGGTCATCAGAAGTGCTTTTTACCTCTGAATCAATAGGATCAGACTGAAGAAACTTATGTGGTGCCTCTTGACCTTTAGGTAATGGCAACAATACAGTATTAGAGAAAATTGGCTTACCATTATAAGTAATGATATCACCATCTTTACCTCTTCTCTTAGCTGTAGTTTCTACATTATCCCTTTGATAGTCATCTTTAGGTGTTGTGCTCTCTTGAACAACTACACGTAATCGATGTCCTTTGATAGAAGGGTTCATAACACCTAATCTAAGAACTTCTTTCTCTAGCCTCTCGTCTTCTTCCCAATTGGCATCGTCTCCGAAGTTTGTATTAAACATTTTAGATAAGCTTGTGATCGTTCCACCTAACCAGTGTCTACGAGCTCCTGCTTTTCCAAATCTATCATCATCAGCATTAGCCATTTGAATCAAAGCTGATGCGCTACCTTCAAATCCTTGGACTTTTTCAGCAAATTCAATCTGAATCCTATCTGGATCTGAAGTTTTAATAGCTTGCACCATTAGTGTTTCGTTTACTTCTAAATCTTCTAACAATTGTGTAATCTCTTTTTTAGTCATTTTAGTATTATTATATGATTATTAATTAAAATCCATTTTTGAATAGGTTTAGATCCTATATAAATATCAGTTATCTCTATATCAGTAGAATAGCATTAACATATTGCCTTTTCTTACTTTTCGTAAATGTGATATCAATATTTTAAATAAAGGTTATTAACTAAATGAACCTCCATCATCTTTTTTGTATATAACAGTAAGTTGATCAGATATATCTTCATTTTTGTAAGATTCTTCTTCTAAAATCTGACGTAATTCATCGTCAATTTCATTATAAGTTTCTTGCATCATTTCATACTCTGGATCATTCTTATTTTCAGGATTTTTAAGAAACTCTGACATATCATGCAAAGTGTCTTTTAATAAATCTTTTACGCTAGGTTGTTTTGTATTATACATATTATATAAATTAAGCGTTTCTTAAATGTAATCCTATCCATAACCAATGAAAACATAAAGCCCATTCTTTAGCAGGTTTATGTTTTATTAGAGTTAAAGTCGGTAAAAAATCACACTGAAAACTTGTTTCAGTTTTCATGTTAACAATAGATAATTTTAGCATAGGCTTTTAATTTAGTTAATAATATGTTTTAGCACCATCTTTCGATGGTCACGAGATAATCTTCCTCACTTTATTGGAAGTTACGCTATCCTTGTATTTTCAAGCATTATCTCTTGCTGCCAACCCCTCAGGTATTATCCCTCTCAAATGGCATATCAAGGGTACACTGGATAAGGTTATATGTAGCTTCGTCAACGGTGCAAGGCAATAAGATCTTACGAAATTATCTATTTACAAAGTATCCACTACACTTTCCCTTATCTTCTTTTAGTGATTAATCTTGTCTGTAGGTACGTCACGTTGCTACGAATTTTCCTCTGTTTCACGAGAGGGACTGCTTAAACAAGTTGAAATTTAATCACTCAGGTCTTAGGTTCACCTGTTTTATTCAAATAAAATCGCCCAACAAATACAGTTATTTACGCAACAGAACTAATGAACTGCACATAGTATATAACAAAACTGTTTTTAAGCTGTCCTCGTGCCAATAGAGTTAGAGCTACACTTATTTTAGTAGGAGATGGTTCCTACTCAATTATGGCTGTAATTGATCAGACACTGTGGCGATACCCACTTCTCATCATGCGTTGTTCACATTAGCCTCTTATCACAGATATTTAGTCGGGCACGTATCTTAAATAGAGAAAGTCAAACAACCTCCTCTACAATTCTTTCTGGTGTTGGAGGTAAAAAATGATAATCCCACCATTCAGAACCATCATATTCTCCTCGAGTCAACCAAGTACCATCTTTTAACCAAATAGTACCTGAAAGCTCCATAGTTCCATAACCTGAATCGTATTCAAAATTCATGTCTTTTTTGAACTGTTCAAGCTCTTCAGGTGTATGATCTGCATGCAAGATTAAATCACAATGCTGTGTATCTATATATGCTTGAGCTCTGATTTTATCTTTATCAGGAAATATTACAGTACATGTTGCAAACGGATGATTTTCATCAAATCTATCTTTTCTTTCTTTTTCAGCTTGAGCATAATCTATGTCATACTGTTCTTGATTTATAACTCTACCACATTGTATATCAGAACTAGCATACTGTATGTCTGCTGCTAAAATGGTAGGTAATAACTCTTCAATTTCTTCTAATGCGTTTATTATATCACTCATGATTATTATGATTATTGATAGTTAAAAAAGAGGAGGTCAGTCGACCCCCTCCATTACGTTTTTATACTCTTGATCAAGTGCTTTTTGAAGTGCTGACTCCAATTTAATAGCTTGATCTCTAACCCATACTTTATCATGAGATGAGTTATTGTATGAATGCAAAGTATCAAATCCAAACACCCAATACTGATCAAAATCACCTGCAATTGAAGGCTTAATACCTGCATTAAACAAACCGTCTGCACTATATGTACCTGCAAATGTTATTTCTTGATGAAATCCATCTATTGCAACCATATCTTCACTAAATCCACAATATGGATGGTCTGAACTAATGATAACATATCCATTACCCCAAGAACCATGAACTTTCATCCATTTTTCAGGATGTTCAACTATAAAATGTTGACACACTCCTTTATAATAAGAGTCAATTTGAACTTTTTCAGGATTTTTATAACGATTATCCATTTCTTGCTCCGTTTCATCCCAATGTTCTTGAGATTCTTGACTATCAAGCCATGCTTGATGTTCTAACTCTACTGAATACTCATCATGCTCTTCTTCAGTCATTTGTATTGTGAACTCCCTTACAAAAGAGTTCCAGTAATGAAATCCTGAAAACCATGTCATTGCACACATTACAAGACCTGTGATTTTTAATAAAAGGTTCGATTCAGAACTTAATATTACTCCACTGTCTAATTCTGTGTGAAACATTGAAAATAATAGGATATATGTACCCATTGCAGGTAATATTCCAAGGTAAATTACGTTTGCTACTTTATTTTTCATGAGTTCTCTGAGTTTTCAATTACTTTATAATACGTTCCTAATCTATCAGAACTATCTGAATCTGTAGGTACTACAATATGTGCTTCAAATGTGTGATGATCTATCTTTTTTGCAATTTGACTGGTAGTTAAATCACACATAAGTTTATCATCAGTTACTGTTCCAGTGGTTAATACTCCTGTTCCAGGCACTAACATGCCTATGTAATCTAATTCTACACAGATAGCTAATAATACTATGTCTTGTATTGAGTAATATTTCATGATTATTATTTCAAAAGTTTATAGTTTTTCTTTAATGATTCATCAGCTGTTACTAAACGAGTGGCATTCCACTGTATTTTGCCTTTCTTATTACATATAGCATAATGATAGTCACCACTGAGAGGTCTCAACGGAGAACCCCAATGTTTAACTACATCAGCCATACATATTTTTCTTACGTATGTTTTAGTCATGATTTTATATGATTTTAAATGATTTGTGTGTCACTCTGCATTTACACGGGCTTGTGACCGTCCTTGGCTGCATTAACACACCTGTGAGAGATAACCATTGGTTACGTGGTTACCTCTCTAAAACTCTATGTACTCTGCCTTTTCGTTTCGCCATTCATATAGCGCTTTATAAACCAACCTCTGGGGAAAGGGTAATCATGAGCATACATAGTTTTCATACGCTTTTTACACGTATATAGTACCAGTAAAGAAGTCACACAAGCAAACAAGCTGCTTGAATAACTTCATCTCCTACAACATTTCTTATATCATCCGTAGGATGTACAAGTGTTAAAAGAGTTTCAAGATCTGGGTCAATGTCACCATTGAGCAGACCTTTCGCAAAATCTTTTTGAGTAATAAACTTTTTACCGTTGTGAATTAGTTCACCGTGATCTACATCCCAAGCAAAATCAAGTATTTTACCTTGAGTTTCACCTATCATATATCCTGCACCTAAAAATTTACCTTCCATAATTATGATTTTAAATGATTGTATAAAAAAGGAAGCTCTTGTACTGGCGAGCCTCCAAACCAGGTTATTCCCATATTTCATTAGGGATATAACTAAATCCTTATCGTTAGGTCAAAAGATTTAAAAAATGGGAGGCTTGATTGCCCTCCCTTGACCGTTATCCCGGTTGACGATTCGCGTTTTTTTTGAGGTTTCTTGAGCCCTCTTACCCAATGATAATAAGCCGAACACGCAGCAACTTATCATCACACCTGTCCAACTCTTCAGTTGGTTGCATCAGGCGTTAGTTAGTTAAGTCAGTGACCGCCCGAAGGCTAAGTCACCGACTAAAGTATTTTATCCTTCGTAATCAAACTCAGGTTCTTGGTCATCTGAGTCTTGAATTTGATTTGCAATCCACTCATCAACACCCATATAATGAGTATTAATCACGTCTGATATAGTAGATTTCCAAGTTTTCCACGTATAATTCTCTTTAAACGTTTTAAACTTATCCTCTGAATCAGATACATATCCTATTTCATCCATTGCATCTTCAGAGTAATGTTTTGAAGACACAATATTTTCTTCAATAGGCTCATCTCCTACTTTAAACCAAGCTTGCTTGTTAGTTATACTGTTATAAGTATAAACTACCTCACATTTAAAAGGATCGTAGCCCATAAAAGTTTTATTCACTTTACGTGAACAATCTTTGCAGTGAGGAAGAAATTTAGGTTCCTCGTACTTACCAAGTAGTATTGTTGAAGCTACACTAGAATTGCCAGTTGCTGAAATTACTTTCAAGACATTATCAATGTCTGCTGGATTAAACTTGGTTTCTAACGCAATGCGTAGTAACAGGTTATTAGTTTCGTCCATTTGATTTAAAGATTGATTTTTTCTTTTCATTGTAAATGATATTAATGTTAGGTTATAGTCGATTAGTTTCTTATTATATTAATGAAGTGTGATAGACGACACACAACGGAACGTGGTAAAAAGGTGTGCATGTGACTTGTTAGTCACACACACACGCATAAGGGAATGCTGGCCAAGGTTCTTTTTAGACACTGAATCATATCAGGTACTTGACGGATAGCATTACATCCTAATTAACACACATAGTAAAGGAAGGGGACGTTAGTCCCCGCCCTTTATAGGTTAAATTGTAGACCCTTGAGGTCTGCCATTTCAACCTGTTCACCTACTTCGAAGATGTCGGTGAAAGTTTCTGGTCCCTTAAGGAAACCAGATACACTACAATTCTTTGCTTTTTTACCAGCAAAGGATTTGACTTTTATGCCAGTAAATAATACCCAATGTATTATTTCCTTAGACTGTGAATCGGGATATGTCCCGAATTTCTTCACAGTTGCTGGGTTATTAAGTGCCGGAGACGCAGTCTCGACGGGCTTTTCTTTTTGTGCCTTAGGTTTCCTTGGCATGACAAAGTGGTTTTAGTTAACGGGGTCCTTTTGAACCCCATTATAAACCGGGGTGGCAAATGGAGTAGGTACACGCAAACACATTTTCAAGAGTTGCAAAAAATTTTTTTGGGGTAGAAAATTTTATCACTTATCTTTGCAACATGCACCACATTAAAACATGTGATCACCCACGAGGACCTCAAAAGGGCAGTAATGGGTCAGAAGTTGGATTGATAGAGGCAATTTTTTTCTACATAGCCTTGAAGTTTTCTCCGATAGTGTATAGAAGAGCTGGTATAAGTTTAGATTTGGGGGGTTGTCAGTTGACAACACATAGTAATAAGTGTAGGTGAAATAACACCACATTGACCCTCCTAGGTATCCGAAAGGAAGCACTGGTCTAATACGAAATCCTAATTGAAAGAGAAAAGCGTTATGAAAATTGCGCTAAGGGATTTATTATGTACTTTTGGTAAAGTATTTTTACAAAAAAAATTTTAAAATGGCAACATTAACAGCAACATTAACGCTGGCAAGCACAGATGCTACTTCAGACCCACTAAGTCTGTCTGTTACAGACGCACTTACAGTGGTTGCTCCTTATGTAGGATTGTCTAAGATATCTGTGACTACGACTGGCGCAAATAATATTATACAACCGGCTACGGATGGACAGACTAGGTATCTATATGTAAAACATACTGGTTTAGATGCTAGTGGCAGTGCGGTAACTTCTACTTTAGATTTTGAGCTTACAGGAGATGTATCAGTTGGGAAACTAGCTGCAGGAGAGTTTTGTTTTATTCCTATAGGATCACACTCTTTAGGTGTTCAATTGCAATCATCTGCAAGTACTATTATAGCAGAGTACGCATATTATACTAAAGGTTAATAGTTAAAATAAAATAAGATGGGACTATCAAACCAAGATTTAAATCAAATAGCGCAAATTCGTAACTCCGCAAGTATTGTAGGAACTGGGGGGTTTAAGAACCTTACAGGTACAGGCGCACATACCTCTTTAACAGGTTACGCAGTAGTAACACAAGAAGATACAGTGTTTACAGTATTTACTGTAGATGGTGTAGTTCAGCTAGCTAATTACGGATTGAGTAGTGTAACGGTAAAAGCCGGAGCATATTTGCCTGTGCCTTCAGGATCTAAAATTACAGCTATTACTATGAGTAGTGGGAGTTGTATTATTTATATGCTATAATACATGCATATAATGTCTACAGAAAACAGAAAACAAATAGACAGTATACTTGAAGAAAACGCTAAAGATGTAGCAAGCGTGATGGGGTTGTCTATGACTAAAGAAGAACGAAAAGAATTAAGTAACAGATGGAAAGTGCGATTAGACAAAATGCGAAAGATCGATCCTTTATTCTGTCACTATTCCGGATTTAAAATGTATGACTAATGGCTATAGGTGTAGGAATATCAGGACCACGTAGTGGTGGAGGAGGTGGTACTTGCACCTCAAGAGCTTGGGTAAGAAACCCCGATTGGTTGGCTATGCCAAGTCTATCAGATGGAGATAATATTATCTACGTTTTAAATGCAGTAAAAGATGGGACTAACAACTTTTTTTCGTTTACATCAACCCTAACATCAGGAACGTATGAGGTTGATTTGTACAACGATGGTACAACAGTAACAACTCATTCAGCAGGAGCATCACACTTTAATTTAGTGTATGGAAAAGGTACTGCTGAAGTCACAACCAATGGAGATAGTTACAAGCAGGTTATTACTAAGATAACAGGTAACTTTCAGCGACCTAATTTTCTTGTTAAACATTCAAGTGTAAGCAATACTTTTTTGTCACCAATTCTGTCAGTTAAAATGGCAAGCCAAACTGTTGATAGGCTAACTAACTTTTTAGCAACAAGTAATACTAATGTTATGCATAACAGATTTGAAGAGTTTGAGTATGTTGGTACGTGCAATGCAACAACTTTGCAAAGTGCATTTAGTAATTCAAAATCAGTTGGAAAGATAACAGGTAATTTTTCGTCAGCGACAAGTTTGCAAACAACATTTAAAGGTTGTCCAAATATTAACCTTGACAATATGCAAATTAACACAAGCGCAGGTTTTTATCGTCAAACTTTTCAATCTAGTGTAATACGAGGTATTTTTAATCAAGATTTTTTTAAGGGTGCAACAGATTTTAACCAAACATTTTCCTCTGCATCATCTCTAAAATATTTTGGAACACCAACAACTCCAATAGATTTTACAGGAGGGGTTGGTATGACTCAAGGTTTTTTAACTTGCGCAGGGTTAATTCATGCTTACTTTCAAAACTGCGTTCCTACGTCTTTATCAGGCACATTTCAAAATTGTCAATCTATTCAGACAATTTCGGGGATTGATTGTACAAATGTTACTAATTCTACCAATGCTTTTAAGAGTTGTTTTTCTTTAGAAAGTTTAGAAATTTCTAATATGGGAATTTCATTTAGCTTAGAAGATTGTAATTTTAATCAAGCTGGACTTGTGAATGTGTTTAATGACCTTCCAAGCGTTACGGCTACTATTACTGTAACAGACAATCCTGGAACAGGAGATTTAACTGCAGAAAATTTAGCAATAGCCACCGATAAAGGGTGGACAGTAACAACATAAGACATGAGTTTAAGGATACCTGAACAACCCGCATTTTACAAGCAAACATTAGAGCCATCTGAATATTGGGCGGTAGGTCTACATAAGGTAATCAATACTAACTACGAGTTACTTATTGAAAACCATGAAGACTATGACTACCCTGTTGATGGATGGAGATACTATGCTACTCCTCCACAGGCTTACCTTGACTGGGTAGAAGCTAACACTCCTGTTGATCCGCCAGAAACTGAATAATAATGAAAGCTTTTGAACTCAGCACACTCTTAAAGCTAGGAATACCCTATATAGTATTCTTTTTTGCACCAATAACAGCAGCTATAGTAGGACTTGCAATTTTAATATTTGCTGACGTTATAACCGGGTGTAGAGCAGCACAATTAAGAGGAGAAGAGATCAGATCTAACAGGATGGCTCGAACAGTGAGTAAAATAATCTTTTATTCTGTAGCTATTATTTTAAGTAGAGTTATGGAGGTATCTTTTATGGATTGGATGCCTGTAGCTAAGTTAACTGCAGGTTATATTGCAATTGTAGAGTTTAAATCTAACTTAGAGAATATTGCAAGCATTACAGGCGTTGATATCTGGAAACACCTTATGACTAAAATGGAGGGGTGGTCAAAACGAACTTAAATGAGTCCGATAGGTATAGGTGTACCCTTTCTTTTTAGAACTATTGCAGAGTCTGAAGCTGCTGGATTAGTTACTGAAAATTTACTAATCCACATTGATGCTAGTAATGCATCTTCTTACCCTGGAAGTGGAACTACTTGGACTGACCTTGAGGGTAACTACAACACTACACTTGTCAA